>ORMF012130358.1_pt1 | contig 26757 bp, 28 predicted proteins | sample 1779871 | NCBI WGS metagenome assembly ORMF01 (sample SAMEA104232316, study PRJEB22302) | groundwater metagenome | biome: forest; feature: aquifer; material: groundwater | place: USA | collected 2011-08-07 | depth 5.4 m | reverse complement strand
TTCTGTTTCCGTAGATATTATTATTCTCACTCACTATTACTTACTGTTTACTGCGGCGGCTTTGTGCTTTTACGCGCTGGTTTACCACTGGCACGCTTACAAAGACAACTTAAAACGCTACGGCTGGTTATTGTTATCATTTGTCGTTATTGGTTTGGGCTTTCTGCCCTGGCTAAAAGTGTTTCTGTTTCAATTTCGGCAAGTCAGCAACAGCTACTGGATTCCCAACATTAACGTCTGGAGTATTCCCAATACTTTGTGGCAAATGCTACTTGCGTTGGCCAACCCCAGTCATTTATTTATGGTGCTGGTGACCCTGTTTAGTTTGTATCTTGTTTATTACAATCTGCGCAAAATTTCCGGCGTGGAAAAATGGCTAGTTTTACTAAACATTGCTGCGCCGTTTGCCGGAGCAATTTTATTTTTACTCTTGGCCAAACTGCGCGGCCAGACTACCTCGGTGTATTTAGTGCGCTACTTTTTGTTTGCTGCCACTTTTTACACCATCATGGTAGCGCTGTGGCTGGAAAGCTTACGACCGAAAAAGCTTGCCAAGATTTTCTTGATTTTGTTAATTGGTTTAAACTTATTTGCTTTTGGTTACTACTGGCGCGGATTGGATATTGGCAGGCGCACCGGCATGGCCGGTGCTGCCAAATACTTGGAAACCAACATTGAGCCTGGCCAAAAACTTTACGTGGGTAGCAGTTTTGAGTTTTTCAATTTTAAATACTATCTTTCCCAGTGGCAAAACCAGTTTGCTCCAAGGCCTCTGCTTTACAGCGGCGGAACCACTGAAGTTGACCAGCTCCCGCACTATGCCGGCACAGCAATACTAACCAATGCCGACTTACTGCCAAACTTTAATCAGGAAGTTAAAAACAGTGACACCGTCTGGCTGCTGTGGACCAACGGCTTTGGCGGCAGTAAACCCCAAATCCCGCAAAACTGGACGCAAATAAATGAAAAAGGTTATGAAGACGTCCGGCCTTACCCCGGCACCTGGATTGTGGTTACAGAGTATAAAGTGAATTAAAAAAATGGATCAAAAACGAACCACATTCAACCCCGAATATTCCTATTTAGAAAACGCAGAGCTTCGAGCGCTGCAATTTCTCATAGACGATGTGATTGATCTCTATGGAGACAAAGAAAACAAAGCCACCAATTTGCAAAAAATTGAAGCTGACCTTAATGCTTTATATGATAAATATAAAGCGAGTGACGATCAATCTAAATTAAAAGATCTCATCAAGCTGGTGCGCGATAATCTGCGGATTTTGGACAAAGGTGGCATGAGTGCAGGCAGGAGCATAATTCATACTATTATAAGCAAGCTTAGCAAAAAAGCGTTAGAGGAATATTCTGACCTGTATTTTGACAAAGAATAAATTTTACTGAAATACTACTCCTTTATACTTTTTCTATTTGCGAAATATACTCAACATTGGTTCGTAGATATCTTTTTCTGGCGGAAATATAAATTTTCTGTAAGTGGACTTGTTGGTAAACTTCATAAATTCCGCATTACGGACTATTACAATCGGGACGCTCTCATTCCCCTCTCCCATAAGCAGCACTGCCATGGCCGCCAAAGGATCAACCAAATTGCTTCTGGTATATTTTAACTTTCTGCCGAATAAATCAGGCTTTCCACGGTAGTCAGTTACTGGGTCAAAACCGTAGAACCCAATGGCAACTCCTAAGGTTCCGCGTCTTAAAGGAACACAATGGCTATCTGTGGCAATTAGGCCAAGTTTTTTTATTTTGTATTTTTTTCGTAGGTACTCTTGAATTCCTTGAAGTAACCTATTCACTTTCTTTGGCCACAAAACATAATAGCCATTGCCGTTGCTTTCATCTATGCCGCTTGAAGGAATTATGGTGTGATTTTTTATTGTTAGTATGAAATCTCCCAACACTTTACCATTGCCTTTAGCCCACATTTCGGCTTCTTGTTTAATGAGGCTTTGTTTGTTGACCGATCCTATTTTTACGCACCTGCCCTGGTGAATGCCAAGAGCTTTTGAGGTTATTAAAACCACATCGCCTTCTTGTAATTGAGGGAGGTGCTCATTAAAAATTCTATAAATATTATCCCGAGGAGGCAGCAGAATCTTAGTTTTCACTTTTATAAACTTCATTAGCTAATCCTCCATTTCAGTACATACTTTTGGTTCACCGGAAACTGATAAACTATCAAGTTTCTTTCATTTATAAAGTTTAGGACATTGTTGAACACCACATACATGCCGGCAATCCCAAAGGCAAAAACTAACCTTTCAATTGCAACAATAGGAATTAAACTTATCCACACTGCTTTAGGCAAACCGAATGTGTAAATCCACAGGGCTCCACCCACTGCGTGCGCCGTGAAAGTCGCGCCCAAACTTCGTGCCAGAAGAAAACGTTCTTGGAAGAAATAACAAATCACTGGGATTAGCCAATACAGAGAATAATACCACACCGAGCGACCAATTGGGTGTAAATTAAATGCCACAATTGCCAAGAGCGGCACAATTAAATTGAATTTGCGCTTTTTCGCAAAATACACAACTGCAAACATAGTGGGAAAGAGCCGGACAATTGTTCCCGAGTCTAAAATTTTGAATCCATGAATGAGAAAGTTTATAAGCTGCATCAGCAATACAGCAACAGCGCCAAAACTACTACCGAAGAATCCTCCGGCAATTGGAGCGAAACTGTCAAAGACAGTAAATTGAGCTTTAGAGCCGACTAAGTGAGTTAAAGGAACTTGCAAGGCAACTAGGCCTAATGTAATAAAGATAATGGTAAAGTAGATTTGTTTTTTAATATCGTTTTTCATTTTCATCCCTTCACAACATCCTTACATACTTGAGAATATAAGGATGTTTAAATTTAATAAAATAAAAACACCGCCTAAGAAGGCGGGTGATCATGTCATTCCGGCATGAAGCCGGAATCTATATTCTGGATTTCCGCCTCGTCCGCCTGAGGCGGACAAGCGGGATGACAATGAAACCGTACTTCTTAGGCTAAAAAGAGAGCTGCCAAATAAAACCAGACCAGGTTTGGATGTCTTTTGTTACTAACATAAAAGCATTATAGCAAATAATAGAATTAAGAAATAGTGGTGCCAATAAATGGTTTGCTAGACAGGATTTTTTCTAAATTCTTCAAGTTCTTGCCATTTACAATAATTACTTTTTGCTGGTGTTGTTTGGCAAACTTCGCCGCTACCGGGTCAAATGGATAGTTTGCTCCGGGTTGCCACTTCTTCCCTGCTAACCTCAAATAATCAGTCCAGGACATTTGTTCAAATTTTTTGGCATTTTTAAACTTTTTTGGGTCCTTGTCATAAACGTAATCTATGTTGCTTAAGTTAACTATGGTTTTACTGTTATAGGTTTTGGCCAGTCTGACGGCATCGTCATCTGTACTGCGGCCCGGAATCCACCCGCCGGCTACCAAAATTTTTTCTTGGAATTTTACTTTTTCATTGGGGTTCTCTACCACTTTTTGATGAGCCAATTTGCCAAACATCAACCGGACCAATTGCGCGTTAAAACGGGTAGAATAAATGCCTAACCAGTCTAAATCCAGAGGTTTTGGCGAAGCAACTAGTTTAAGAGCGGCTTGGTAATTGCGGCAAGTCTTGCCGCCGCCGGTTATTAAAATAAACCGATGGCCTTTTTTTATTTGACCAATAATAAGCGCGCGGAATTGTTTTAAAAATTTAGTGTCTACTTCGTTTGGCACAATAAGCGAACCGCCCAGAGAGAGCACAAAAATTTTTGGCATTTTGGTTATTTTTTAGTTGGTTGATTAGTTGGAGGCTCCATAGGCGCAATTGGGTTTACCGGCACCGGCGGCGCCACTGGCCGGGTACAAGGAGTGTTCACTAAACAAAGATAAGCTTTGTCCGGTAAGCGCATGTCAACATAAAATAAATTTTGGTATCTGGCCGGGTCCATTTGGTTCAGCAGTAAATTTAATTTCGCCAGCGTACTGTTTAAGTCCCCAATTAAATCCAGATACACCGCGAAATTAGTAACTCTACTTTTTGCGGGCAAATTATTTTTTTTCAAATTTATGGACAAGTCAGGAGGATTTAGTGGCGAGGTGGTTTTCATTTCAGCAGTTACTTGCGTGTTATCGGGCGCTGTATTGGTCGGCAAAGCTGTGTTGGCATTTTGCACTGGTTGATCCGGATTTTGCGGCAGCATTTGAAAAGAATCTACCTGGCTGTGTAAAATTTCTTCAAAGCTTTTTTTTATGAAGACGAGTTTTGCAGCAAAATCTCCGCTTAAATAAGTTTGGTTTGTCTCTAAGATTCCACTGTCGGAATAATTCAACCTGATTAACTCTTGGGGTGGCGGTTGTGCTGGGTCGCTGGAAATTTCTCTGCTAACCGTGCCGTCATTATAAACCGCGTAGCTCCCCATGTTGGTTACCACGGCAAACTGTTCTACTTTTTGAGTTATTTCTACTGTTAAAGTCCTTGACCACCAATTTTTTTTAATCTTGTTTATTTTAAAAATTAATTTATCATTGTCTAACAAATAGTTTTGCAAACTCTGAGGGTTTAAGAAAACTATGTGCTTTTGCGCGCGCAAGGGAAAAGCCTTACTAAAATATTCCGAAACCACTCTTTGCACGCCACCTGCAGCATCAACGTCCGCGCCTGCCACCTTAACTGATTTAATGTATAAAAAATTTGGGATATAAACCAAATAAATTAACAGGAATAAAATGGCCAACGCCAAGAACCGATTTATCCTTTTACCTAAGCCAATTTTATAGAAAAATTTTTCCCAATTGCCCTCTGGCAAAGGCCGGCTGGCTCGCTGATAGGTCCTGGCTGCTTGAAGTTTTCTAGTAAAGCTTGAGTGCTGGTAGCGAACTCTGGAGTCAAATTTTTTTTGTTTTCTGCCAAACATTTTATTGAAACGAAAGTTGAATTATTTTGTCCAAAAGTTCTGGGAAGCCAATGCCTGCGCTAGCTGCGGATTGCGGGTACAAAGATGTTTCGGTCATACCCGGAATAGTATTTATTTCCAAGAAATAGGGCTTACCGTTTTTGCTTAATACAAAGTCCGACCGGGAAACCCCACGGCAACCTAAAGTTACGTGCGCCAATTTAGCTACTTCTTTTATTTGTTTGGTTACGGCTTTTGAAATTTTCGCCGGAATAATATGCTCGGACCCGCCCGTTGCATACTTGGCTTTATAGTCGTAAAAACCGCCATCCGAGAGTTTGGTAATTATGTCTATGAGCGGCAATGCCCGTGGTGAGCTATTTCCCAGGACCGGGGCGGTAATTTCTCGGCCAGCAATGAATTCCTGCACTAAGGCTTCGCGGTCGTGCTTAAATACCCTGCCCAAAGCTGCTTTCAATTGTTTTGGAGTATTGGCTATTATGTTTACCGCAACCGAAGAGCCTAAATTGTTAGGCTTGACCACGATTTTTTTTCCAAATTTTTTTAGCAAAATGCGGTTTCTGGCTAAATCTTTTTGCCAGGCTGCTTTTCTTAGCAGAACAGTTTTAGGAAAATTTGTTCTCGAATTAACCAATAACTCCTGGGTTAAATATTTATTCATAGCTATACTGCTGGCTAAGACCCCGCTGAAAGTATATGGAATGTGAAGCAATTCTAGCAGGCCTTGAATGGTACCGTCTTCTCCATATGTTCCATGCAGGACAATGAAAGCCAGGTCAATTTTTTTAGCCAGATTGCTCAAGTTGATTTTGTTGGGCCACTGGCCGCGCTTAGAAATTTTGATTGGTAAAACTGTATATTTGGTCTTGTCCAAATATTTTATGACTTGCCCAGCAGTATTAACAGAGACCTCGTGTTCTGGAGACTCCCCGCCGTAAATTACGCCGACTCTTATTTTTTTATTATGTTTCATAAATATAACAAAATTAATCTTAACTAAGCCATTTTTCGTCTTGGCGGCAAAGCAGGTCCCTGGCGCGCATGGGTTCGGCCATTATTTCCTTGGTTATTTTCTCCAGGCGCACTGCTTGTGAACCTTTAATTAAAACCGCGCTTTCCGGTTTCAGCAATTCCTGCACGCTCTTCTTTGTCTCATCCGCCGTATTAAAACTTAAAACTAATGCTTCGTTCATACCAACAGCTTTTGCCCCATGAGCAATTATTTTGCCGCCTTCACCAACTGTAATTAAATAATCCAAATGTAGCTTTGCCGCCGCCTCGCCTACTGCTTTATGAGCGCTTTCGCTTAAACTGCCAAGCTCGCGCATGTCGCCCAGCACGGCAATTTTTTGCTTTGCCGGGATGCGGGCAAGGAGTTCCAGTGCTTCTTTGGCCGAATCCGGCGCAGCATTGTAACTGTCGTCAATAATTAAAGTATGTTTAATGCCGGCAATTATGTTCAGTCTGCCGGGCGCCGGACGATATTGCGACAAACCCAAACTGATAAGGTCTGTTTCAATGTGCCATGCTTCTGCCACTGCTACCGCTGAAGCTGTCGCGCTTAAATGAGGTAATCCAACTGCGTTTATTTTAGCAGAGAATTTTCTACTTGAGGTAATGACAGTAAAGGAAGTTTGGACTTTACCCAAAAAATTTTCTGCAATATCTGTTAATTTAACCTCTGCATTATTTGAGTTAACGCCATAAGTTAAAAGTTTGGCAGAGCTTTTCTCTTTTTGGCGCAATGCCGCTTCATTGTCGGCGTTCAATATCAAAACATCTTGTTGAGTTAAAGCTTGGGCTAATTTTCCTTTTTCCAGTTCAATGTCAGCACTGCTTTCAAAAAATTCATTATGAGAAATTCCTATGTTAGTGATTACACCAACATTTGGCTTAACTATGGAAAGCAAGTATTCCATGTCCCCTGGCCTGTCCACGCCCAGTTCCAAAACTAAAACTTCGGGATAGCGTTGCCGAATCAAAATTAAAAAAACTGACTTTAAAATTATACTGACCCAGCGCAGCGGGTTCCGGCCAGGACTATCCACCCCAATTATGGCAAGCGGTAAGCCGAGCTCGTTGTTAAAATTTTTGGGCGATTTCCTGGCTTTGTATTTTTGGCTCACAACTAAAAAAATAGCCTCTTTAGCCGAGGTTTTTCCCACACTGCCGGTAATTCCTATAATTCTTGGCTTGTGTTTAGCAACAATTTTCCTCGCCAAATAGGCTAAAAAACGTTGAACAACATTTTTCATTATTTTGTGGGTTTGGGCTTAATTATGTCTACGCCCACATAAGTTTTTAAAGCTTCGGGGACTTTAACACTGCCGTCTTTTTGCTGATAATTTTCTAAAATTGCTATAAGAATGCGCGGGCTGGCAATGGCGGTATTGTTTAAAGTGTAAGCATAGTGGAGTTTCCCATCACTGCCCTTATAACGAATGTTCAAGCGCCTGGCTTGCCAATCGGTTAAGTTGGAGTCGCTATGCGTTTCGCCAAAGTTTCCGCGCGACGGCATCCAAGTTTCTATGTCGTACTGCTTATACTTGCCCGGGCCCATGTCGCCCGTAGAAATATGCACTACCCGATAAGGAAGTTTCAATTCCTGCAAAATCTCCTCGCTAATTTCGCGCAGGTTTTCCAGCCACTTGTCGGCTTCGTTAGTGTCAGCCTTGCAAATTACAACTTGTTCCACTTTCATGAATTCATGAATGCGGTAAATGCCGTGCGTATCTTTCCCGTAGCTGCCAACTTCACTGCGGTAGCAAGGACTAATCCCAGCCATTTTTATGGGTAAATCTTTTTCGCTTAATGTCTGGTTCGCATAGTAAGCCAAAAGTGATGGTTCACTGGTGCCGGCTAAAAATGTCTTTTCGCTCCCACCCTCCCTATCCCCCCCTAAATTAGGGGGGGAAGAAGGAGGGGTATTCATTGCGGAAGCATTTGCCCCAGTAGTAGAAACTGGCGTTTCACTACGGGACTTCGCAATTTGGTAAATTTCTTCCTTGCCTGTCGGAAAATGCCCGCTACCCAGCAAAGCAAATTCTCGCACAATTACGGGAGGAACAAATAAACTAAAACCCTTGGCTTGCATTTTTTTTATGGCCAGCCAAAGTAGGCCATATTGCATAAGCACGGCTTCGTTTTTTAAGTAATAGCCGCGAAAACCCGAAGTTTCCACACCCCGTTCCGCATCTATTAAATCCAAATTTTTTCCTAAAGTAATGTGGTCACGAGTTTCAAAGTCAAACTTGGTTGGCACCTCTGCTACTTTAGCTTCATCTTTGGGGTCAATATGGCCCAAAGCCGGACTCCAGTAACTCCAGGGCAAGTTAGCTGACTCATCCGGCCCAATGGGGCTTTCCGGCGAGGGAATATTCGGCACCAACCACATAAGTTTCTCATATTCTACCTCCACAACTTTTAACTGTTCTTTGAGCTCGCTATGCCGGCTGTCCACTTCTTTCATTTCCAAAAGCTTGACCTTTTTTTCCTCTTCACTTAATTTTGGGATTTCCTTGGATACTTGGTTTTTGGTGGCTTGCAGGGTTTCGGTTTCAGCCAACAAAGCGCGCCTCCGCTCATCCAACTCCAACAGTTTGTCCAAATCTAAATCTACGCCCTTGTCGGCAATGGCTTTTTTAACTTTATCAGGATTTTCCCGAATGAACTTAATGTCTAACATAAATTGGAATTAAGAAGTAAGAATTATGAATTAAGATTATTAGATACTAACTACAGCAATTTTTTCTATCTCTTTAATAAGCTTAAAGTCTCGTTCTGTAATGCCCTGGACATCGTGACTGGAAGTTTGGCAAATAACTTTATTGTAACGAATAATAATGTCCGGGTGATGGTCCAAACTTTCAGCTAAGACCGCAACTTTGTTTACAAATTCAACAGCTTTGCCAAAACTTGAGAAACTGTAAGTTTTTTCCAACTGTCCGTTCTGATACTCCCAGCCCCGAAACGCAGTTAATTTTTCTTTAATTTGTTCTTCCTGGAATTTCATGTGAATCTTCATTATACAAATCGTATATATTAGTCTTGACCAAACCGGTTTCTTGAGTCTGGGGGTCGAACGAGTCAAAGTCGGCCGGTTTCGGCGCTCTTCCATGTACTAAAGTTCTGTTGTTCAACATTAACAAAGTATTTTTATGCCATTTAAAGCGGTATATGTTTGGTTCGAACTGTTTGCGGAATTCTACCGCCAAGTCAGTCGCATTATCACTGTTCTGGCCTCCTCGCATCCTTTCATGGGCTTCCGTCGCATATAGTATCCTAGCTTCGGTCGAATTAGGATCAATGCCCCATTCTCTTAAGTTATCAGCAAAAAGCTTTTCCCCCGCGGCGTTCCAACGGGGACCTTCCAGGTCAGGATGCTTTTCTTTGTGCTGGAGAATATAACTAAGATCACCGTAAAGTTGTTTTTGATCACCATCAAGTTCAGTGCCGCTATTTTTGATATGCCAGTCCAAAAGAAATTTTACCATTTCACTACTATATTTTTTCGCGCTGCTCAACATAGTATTTGCTTGTCGTTCCCGAGTCCCGTCAACGACTTCGCCGTGGTACAATCCGAAAATAAAATCTTCGCTGTCAGACTGGCCATCATGATGAAAAATCTGCTCTTGCTCATAAGTTTTCAGGTACGATTTGGGGACATACTTAGCTAAATGTGGAACTTTTAAATTTTCTACTGCAATGAAAGCAAATCTTTTGAACAATTTATCGCGCCATTTATCAGGATGCTTCAATTGTAAAAATAATTTTTCGACGAGCTCCTTAGACGTAATTTCGTTAGTTTCGGCTAATTTAACTTTTAACCCTTCAATATCGGCGTTTGGTATGATCTCTGCTTCCCATGATTCAATAGGTAAGCCAAATTTTTCTCTTACTAATTGTAATTGTTCTGGTGTTAACTCTTTCGAGTGTAGAATTTTCAACAGGCTGCGTTTCTCCGCAAAACTCGATGATTGTTCGTTCATTTCAGGTTTAGAAACTAAACCAAACCCTTCAGGATTGGGAGGTTCAGGACGGTGCTGTTCTACCGTGATGCTCATCGCTTATCCTCCTTCATTGGCGGGAAAATTACAATTTCGCGGATGGATTTGTCGGCTAAAACTGCAAACAAACGCTCGCTCACACCAAACCCGGCGGCTGGTGGCATACCGTATTCCATGGCCTCTAAGTAATCTTCGTCTAACATTTGCGCTTCCTTGTCCCCTGCTTCCCTTAGTTTCATTTGTTCCAAAAATCTTTCTCGCTGGTCTATTGGGTCGTTCAGCTCGCCAAACCCTTTACCCAATTCCGTGCCATAAGCAATAATTTGCAGACGCTGTACCACTTTTGGATTTTCTGGGTGGCGCTTAGCCAAAGGTTCTAGTTCTATGGGCTGGTTAATTAAAAAAGCCGGCTTGTCTTGAGGAATTATTGCTCTCACTTGTTTAAATATTAAATCGATAAGCCGCCCGCGCTGGATAAAATCTTCGTACTTAATATTGTGCTCGTCGGCCCATTTTTTTAAATCGCTGTCGCTTGAGGTATTTAAGTCTAGGCCAGTGTGGTTTTTAAGTATTTCTATATAGTCCACCTTCTGCCACTGGCCGCTCCAATCGCAAGTTACACCGTTACTGGTTATTTGCAAACTGCCAAATGTTTCTTTTATGACATGCTGATACATTTTTTGCAGAAACTCCATAAGCTGGTCAAAGTCCGCATAGGCCCAATAAAATTCCATTTGCGTATAATCTTGCAAGTGTTCTGTAGAAATTCCTTCGTTGCGGAAAATGCGCCCAATTTCAAAAACTTTTTCAAATCCAGCTACCAGCATTTTTTTAAGCGGTAGTTCTAGGGAGATGCGCAAATAAAAATCGCGGTCCAAAGCTTTATGATGTGTAACAAACGGTTCGGCCTCTGCTCCTCCTGGTATAGACTCAAGCACTGGCATTTCCACCTCCAAAAATCCTTGCTGTTCCAAAAACTCGCGCATGCTTTGCCAAAATTTATTTTTTTTCACTAACAGCTCTTTGACTTCCGGATTCATCAAAATATCTAAGTAGCGCTTGCGCAACCGAATTTCTTGATCTTCCAAGCCATAATGCTCCCCGGGCAAAGGAAGGAGCGACTTGGCAAGCATTTTGTAGCTAGTAGCTTGTAAGGTTGGTTCACCAGTTTTTGTTTTAAACAATGTCCCGGTTACTTCCAAAAAATCGCCAATATCAAAATTGTCCTCAAAAAATTTGAATTTCTCTCCTAAATCATCGGCTTTAAGAAGAACTTGGATGCGGCTCGTGCCATCTTCAATATGAGCAAAAATGAGCTTGCCCATAGTGCGCAAACTGCGGATTCTGCCGACAAGTGTAATTGTTTGAGCTTGGAGTTTATCGAACTGATCCAAAGCTTCCCGGTTTGTATGGGTTCGCTCAGTTTTGGAAGGGTAAGGGTCAAAACCAGCGGCGCGAATAGCCTCCAACTTCTTTTTCCTGAATTCAATTATATCTTCTAAGCGGTCTGTCATAAGTTTTATTATACCAAATTTGGCTATTTTTGCCTTGTTGACAGATAAGGGTTTTTGTGGTATCTTGCAAAGTCCTGGAAAAGAACTTGCCAGGCAGAACGAAATCAACTAAACAATCTGGGAATTTGGCGGAAGCCAGAGGAACAGTTGTTTGGGGTCGGGAGACCAGATATTAGTTCTGAGCCGGAAGGCCAAGAACAACGCAGTTGGAGGAAATATGTCAAAGAGCAAAAAGAAGTCAACGCAAGGCGCGGCTGAACCTCATTTGGTTTTGCCGTGGTCCAAAAAGTATCGCTATTTCACTGGGGTGCTGTTGGTTGCGAGCATTGCATTGGTCTTGGCGGGAGTATGGTGCTTCGGGAAAGCATGTACCACACCGATGCCAGACATGAATCTGTGGATTGGAGCAGGCTTGTCTGCAGCGATAGTAGGCATAATCGGCATAGCCATTGCCTACGCTCACGACCGTAACTATAAAGACAGTTACAGTCAGTTGGACGCTTGGAAGAAACTATCCTTTCCTAAGTTGCTTTTTCCCGGAACAGTTCAGGAAGTCCTGGCCCTCAGAGACCACATGACAAAGTGGATGCGGCAACAACTGCTATATCAATCCACGTTGTATCTGTTGGAAGAGGCGTTCGTGGCTCAAATCATCCAGCAAGAGAAAGACCTGAAACAATTTGGTTCCGCTCACCAACTCGGAGAGCTTGAGGACAAAGGACTTAAAGAATTCCGGACCGAATACTTCGCCGCACACATGGATGTAGCCGGCTTGCGTTTGGTTCTGCAGCGGCTGAGAGGGGAGATTGCGGAGGCCAAAGAAAAAGAACGCATCGCTCACACGCTTTTCGGCGATGCCTGGAAATTGTTTTGTGAAGCCTCGGACTTGCAACACCCGGTTCAAATTGTCAATGAACATAAAATGGGCGGTTTTCGTCCTTGCTATCAGGGATTAAACGATGTCCATCGGAGATTTTTTGACAGTTTCCTTAACCAGATAGGAGAGAAAAAGGAACCTATCTGGCAACGGCTTTGCCGACTCACGACCGTGAATGAATCAACGCCAGTAGCGTGAAGTTGACGTGGGTGCGACCGCTAACAATTCTTGGCAAATGCTTTTCGCACGAAGCATTTGCCACCACTTTCCAGCCGATAAAGAATTATCGTTTGAGATGTGGGTAATAAAACCAAAGGAGGTCATTGTAAAATGGCTACGAAGAAAAGACAGGCATTGCCAGTTGACTACGCCGACCTGTTGCCTTTGCTTCAGCTAAGAGCTTGCAAAGACCAGGGCCGACTGAAGAAGGTCTCGCGAACTTTGACGGACATCAGCAAAGGCAGAAAAGTGTCCCAGGTAAGGTTGGAAACAGCTCAAGAGTTCTGTCTGGAGTTTCTGGAAGGACTCAACTCTCTGCGGCCTGCGTCGCCACTGCCCTGCAGCGGCGGACGCGGTTAAACGTAAATGGGTGCGACCACCAACAATTTCTGGCAAATGCTTTTCGCACGAAGCATTTGCCTCACCTTTCAGCCGACAAAGAATTGTCGTTTGAGATGTGAGGTAAACTAAAAAGCGCGGATCGTTTTACACGGTCCGCGCTTTCCTCATTTTTATATCTAATTTATCGTCACAACTTCGTACTGCATTTCCCCAGCCGGGGTTGTGACCTTAACCTTTTCCCCAACTTTGCGACCGAGCAAAGCTTTGCCGACTAAAGATTCGTTGGAAATTTTACCTTCCAAAGGGTTGGCCTCATTACTACCAACTATGGTGTAAATTTTTGCGTCTCCATTAACTTGCACTTTCACGCTGCTGCCAATGGTTACGGTAGAATGCTGGTTAGACGCGGTAATAATTTCCGCGTTTTTAATCATGTCCTCAATTTCCTGGATGCGGCCTTCAATAAACGACTGCTCTTCCCGCGCCTGGGCATAGTCGGCGTTCTCGGCCAAATCGCCGTGCGCCGCCGCTTCCCGAATGCGCTCTATAACTTCTTTGCGTTTTTCGTTTACCAAATACTTTAACTCTTCATTTAACTTCACAAGCCCTTCGCGGGTCAACAGATATTTTTTGCTCATATTTATAAATAATTATTAAGGCTTGCTCTATTTTAAACGAGGTTCCCGTTTATGTCAACTCACCCCACTTTGTCGAACGGATTGAAAAATGTTTCTTGTAAAGGAAAAGTGAGATTTTTGCATAAATAAAATTAAGGCGCGAGAGATGTTCAGTCTCTCACGCCCCGTGTTAAAACTCGCCTTAGCCCTTCATTCAGCCTATGCGCGATCAGGATCCATTATAAACTCCGTTAACTCCAGCTGACGTTGCTTAAGCTTGACGAGACACTCACCTCCTGCATCCACCCATTGCCCGCAATGGATACAGCGCTCGGACCCAGAAAACTCTTGTCCGTCCCCTTCGCAGCGTAGACTTTCACACCGCTTGAGTCGTTGCGAAGTCGGGATCCAAACCTGATCGGGATTGCTGGGCTCCAAAGCCGAATGCGGTTTGATATACCATACGCCTGGCTCGGTGGCCAGCCGGAACGGTACATCCCGATTATCTTTGATAATAAGCGGGCTATCTTCCGAGAAACCGATGTAAAAGCCGCTATCGAGAAGCGAATCCTTGTGCGGATCGCCTACGATCTCGAACTTTTTTTCACCGGTCTTAGACCAAATACGGCATCGTTTTCGGTCGGGAGTGAAACCGATGAGCCACTTGGTGCCAGTCTTTTTATCAGATTTCACGCCAAGCCATTCTTCGAGAGCTTCGCTTTGGGGCGGACGAAGGCTAATGACTTTCCGAGCAATTGGGTACATCAAGGACCATTTGAGCTCTTGCTCTATCTTCTTGCGAATGTCCTTGAACCGTTCAGCCAGCGCAACTAGGTGCGGCAGGAGCAGTTCGACTTGAAGTACGTCATGCCAAGAGTTGATATCGAACTTAAAGGCTGCTTGGCCTTGAAGCCCCAGGTAGTGATTTACAAACTCTTCGCTGGTGGCGACTTCACCCTGTTTCACTGAGTTATCGCCGAAGCGTTGCCATCCTATCCACACCAGGTCTATGCCCTGATCCCGGAGGGATTGCTTGACTTGATTGACCATCCATCGCCTGCCCCCATCGCAGCCGCCGGTCAAGACAACTCGCGTTGTGCCGTTAGCACGGGCAAAATCGGCGATGAGGGCCACATCTCTTTCTGGGTTAAACCTGTTGGGCTCTTCTTTGAATTCATCGCAAGAACAAATTGTCCTCAGAAAGAGCATTCCGTGATACAGAATTCCCTCGTCATCATGTTCGACTTCCAGATACGACTCTGGAAGGATGGTAGTCTTAACGTTTTCTCTCTTCATAAAACCTCCTACGGTTTGTGTAACTTGGGGTTAGCCAAGGTGTAGTAGCAAGACATCTTGGGATTGCCAAAATGGTTACCTGGTTTATCAGCCGAATTGCTGATTGATTATTATACAAAAAAAGCCAGGAAAAGTCCAGGCTTATGTTCCAACCGACGCAGTTCTATAAAATTTGTAACTATATGGCCATGTTAAAAACTGCTGGGCAAAAAATTATGCTTTTTAAGACTTAGATTCAGCCACTGCCACCACATTCTCAAGCAGTTTAGCCACGGTGACCGGGCCAACACCGCCAGGAACTGGCGAAACGTAAGCGGCCACCGGTTCAACGGAGGCAAAGTCCACGTCACCCACAATCCCCCCGCCAGACTCCGATGTACCAGCGTCAATTACTGTGGCGCCGGGTTTAATTTGTTGGCCGGTTATTAAGCCAGGTTGACCTGTTCCAGAAATTATCACATCCGCAGATTTCGTTAAATTAGCTAAATTCGCAGTTGAGCTATCAGCAATTAACACCTTTAAACCCTGCTGTTTTAATAAAAAGGTTACTGGCTTTCCCACCAATTCTCCCTGACCAATCACTAAAATTTGTTTATTTGATAAGTCTATCGGTAAAGATTGCAAAATCGCTCTGACAGCGGCGGCTGTTGGTGGCGCAATGTTTGATTTTCCACCATAAAACAACTGGCTATTAATTCTTCCCAAACAGTCCACGTCAAATTCCGGCTTGATGGCGTCAAGCACTGTCTGTTTGTTAATGCCAGTAGGCAAAGGCAACTGAACAATTAAGCCAGCCAATTCCGGCTTATTTTGAATTTTTGCAATTTGGTTGAGCAAATCAGCCTGACTAATACTTTCCGGCAAATGCACCACCTCAAAGCGCAAGCCAATCCGCTCGCTGGTTTTTCGTTTTATGTTAACGTAAGACTCGGCAACCGAATCTGTCCCCACTAACACATCACAAAGCAGCGGCCGAAAAGACAAAACTTTCAACCGTTGTTCTAAATTTTTTAATATAGTTTCAGCAATTATTTTTCCGTCTATAATCATAGTTATTTTCCTAGTCTGTTTTTCACCCACCACTGCAGTGCGTCTTTGGCAATTGGCAAGGCTACGGCATTACCTTCTCCTCCGGCTTCCACGAGCACGGTAATAACAATTTGTGGATGGTCGCAGGGCGCGTACACAGTAAACCAAGCATGGGTGCGTTTTGGGTCACTGTCGTCAAACTGGGAAGTGCCGGTTTTACCAGCACTGCAGACTGGCAAACTAGCAAGCGACCGGGCCGTACCGGACTTCACCGCCAGCTCCATGCCTTCTTGGACAATGCGAATATTCTGGTCGCTGGCAAATTTTTGAATGAGAATTTGGGGCTGTGGCCGATAGACTGTCTTGCCAGTGCTGTCCGTAACATTCCGCAAAATGGTTGGCTTATAAGCAGTGCCGCCATTAGCAATAACCGAAGTCCACTCTGCAACTTGCAAGGGAGTGACCAGCATATCCCCTTGACCAATGGCAATGTGATAGGTGTCGCCTAAATACCATTTGCTCAAAATTTTATCATCCTTGTAATATTGCGCTTTCCACTCCGGGTCGGCAACTAGTCCGGGTTTCTCGCCAGCAATGTCAATGCCCGTGGTACTTCCCATACCGAACTTGCGGTAATAACTTGCCAGGCGCTCTGGCCCAAGGCCTGAAACCTCCGAATTTGGCGCACCACCGCCCACGGTGTAGAAAAAAATGTCACTGCTTTGAGCAATGGCGCTTCTCACAGTCATGGCTCCCAAGCCTTCGCGTTTCCATCCATAAAATATTGCGCTCTTGGTGGGGTCAAACTGATTAGGAATAACTATGGAGCCGCGGTCCACTATAACCGTATTCTCATCAATTACCTGCTCTTGCAGGCCTGCTACAGCTTCGGCGAGCTTTATGGTGGAGCCTGAAGGATAGGTTCCGCTAAGTGCCCGGTTAAACAGCGGCAACGCTTTATCCCCCAGGTAATTTTGGTAAAGCTCTCCGGAAATGCCGCGAGCAAACAAATTATTATCATATCCCGGCAGACTTAACAAAGTTAATACCTCGCCACTGCCTGGGTTCAGGGCAACGACCGCGCCTTTGCCGCGCGGGGCATGCTGCTGGAAACTGTTATACAGCTGTTCTTGTAAGCCTTTATCAATATTTAAATAAAGATTATTGCCCGTATCTGGCTCTACTGTGCCTAAAACTTTTACGGGTTTGTTAAAAGCATCTCCCTCCAACTGGTTCCCGCCATTTTGTCCCTTTAAATACTTTTCGTAAGCCAATTCTATACCGCTTTTGCCTATTGCGTCGGTTAAGGTGTAAATAGAATGGTCTAGTTGGTTCAATTCCGCTTCGGAGATTAGCCCCGTGTAGCCAAGCACATGAGAGAATACCACGGCATTGGTGTATTGCCTTACTGGAACAGGGTTAATGCTAAAGCCGGCAAATTCTGCTTCGTGAGTTTTAAACAAAATTGTTTGGTCCGGAGAAATGTTTTGGGCTACAACCACGGGTTGAAATGATTTGGCATCCAAATTTTTTAAACTATCTTTTACAGCGGCCTCATCCAACTTTAACAAGTCAATTAACTTGTTGACTTCATCTGCTTCTGTTTGCTTAGGCAGATCCAGTGGGGTAACTATTAAATTAAAACTCGCTTCATTTCCGGCCAAGAGCTCGTTGTTGCGGTCGTAAATGAGGCCGCGCGGAGCAGGAATAATTTGATTGCGAATTCTATTTCCTTCCGCGGTCTGGCGCAAACGATTGCCGTTAACAATTTGCAGGTTAAACAGCTTTATTAGTAAAAGACCCGCGCAAATAATTATCACTACCCTAAGCCACTGCAAAGACTCTGCAGGCCGCTCGCGTCCGGAAAAGCCTTCCACTGGACTAGCAAAGTCTTGGATAGATTCTTCCCACTCGAGCCCGCGGGAGGCTTTCGGCTGGTTCAAATTAGTTTTAAATTTAAAAGGATCGCTCATATTTAAACAATAACATGCCGGTTTTTTTGAAAGCTTATAATCCACCTGTTAACCGCTATCGTAAGACCATAGACCGGATACATTAATAGTAAATTATAAATTAGGGTTGGAAGCAAAGAATGCAGCAGTTGCTTAAAATTTATGGGAAAGAGGGCCAAATGAAAGTGAGCTAATGTTGCCGTATATATCCAGAGCCATAAACTAAGAACAATAATGCCGCTAATTACCGCCAAAGGAAAATGTTTCCAGTTGAAATTATAAAAAAAGACTTTGCGGAATAACAAATTAGCGAGTAAGCCAACTATCACAAACCCCAAAGCAAAACTTCCTATTGGCAACGACCCGTAAGTATCCCAAATAATTCCGGCAAATAAGGCGACCGCAACAAACTCCAAACTTTCGCTAATAAGCGCTAGCGAAATTACAAATAACAGCATTAAATTCGGCACCGCGCCAATTAGACGAAGTTCACCGAACACGCCAAAATTCAAGATCAAAAGTAAATAAATTACTACTAAATAAACTAAGTATTTCATAAACAAATAGTGTCAGGACTTACGCATTGAGTCAAGTACGAGGCAAAATGAGAGGAGTTTTGGAGACGTAGTTCTATCTACGTCGACAAAAACCACAACATTTTAACGAAGTAATTGGCCAAAGCCGCTTTGTCAGGCAGGCTCTGCCTGCCTAAAAGCGGCGGTGTGTAAGTCCTGAGTTGCGATAATTACTTGGCTACAAAAACAAATTGAACATCACTAAAATTTACCGGACTGATAATTGTAGTTTTTTTAAATAAGTCATTTTTATCGGACAAATCTTGCCCCACTTGGCCGACTAAAATATTTTTTGGAATAAGGCTGTTTATCCCAGCAGTAGCAACTATATCGCCAGCTTTTACATCGGCATTTTGGGATAACAAGCTTAAAACAATTCCTGACCCAAACGAGCCGCTGACCAAACCTTCAGCTCCAGACTTACTGACTTTCACGTCTACTGACAACTGTGGGTTAGTTAACAAAAGAACCGTACTGGTGAAACCTCCTACGTGAATAATTTTTCCAACCAAATACCCTTCTGAAATAACCCCTTGTCCTTCCGCCAGACCATCTTTGGAACCGCAGGAAATAATCATAGTGTCGGTTAAACCCTGCGGATTAAGAGACAAAACAGTGCAAGGTTGCAAATTTAAACCACTAGCCGACTGAAAACCAAGTTGTTTTTTTAGGCTATCATTTTCCAAGCGCAACTGGTAAAATGCCACAACTTGCTGCTGCAGGTCCAAAATCTGGGCATGCAGGCGCTTGTTTTCCTGGCTAATTTCCTTGAGGGAATAAATAGTCGCGGTAAAATTTTTCAAAGGTCTAACCACAGTTTGCACCGCGGCTATGGAAGAACGGGGCACATGCAAAAACAAATTTTCCACAGGCCCGAGCCAGCCTTTAACTTGCAAAAACAGCAAGATTACCACAATTACTAAAGCCGCCATGGCAGCGGCAAATGTTTTTGTGTAAATGAATTTCATATTTAGTAAAGAGTAATTAGGAATGAGTAACTAAAGAGTATCATATTTATTCTTGTTACTATTTACTAGTCGCTAGTTACTTTTTTACTTAGGAATTTTACCAAATTGGGTAGGCAACAGAACATCTTTAAGATTTTCTAAGTCTTCCACTACTACTCCTGTGCCCCTGACCACGCAAGTCAACGGATCGTCGGCTACAGATACGGGCATAAGAGTTTCTTCCGCCACAAGTTTATCCAGACCCCTGAGGAGTGCCCCTCCTCCAGCCAAGACAATCCCCCGTGTCATAATGTCAGAAATAATTTCCGGGGGGATTTCTTCTATTAAACTCTTGATATTGTTAACAATTATCCGCACGGACGGACTAAGCGCCTCACGGACTTGAGCGTCAGTAATAGTAACTTCTTTTGGCAGTCCAGTAATTAAATCCCGTCCGCGCATTTGCATGGAGAGCGGTTCAGGAAGCGGGTAAGCGGAACCAATTTTTATTTTTATGTCTTCCGCGGTTCGTTCGCCGAGCAGCAAACTAAAATGGTCTCTGGCATACTGAATAATATTGTCGTTCATTTCGTCTCCAGCCACCCGAATACTGCGCACTACTACCACGCCGCCCAAAGACAACACGGCAATTTCCGAAGTACCGCCGCCAATATCCACAATCATACTGCCTTGAGCATCTTGCACGGGCAGTCTTGCCCCAATGGAGGCTGCCATGGGCTCTTCTATTAAAAAAGCCTGTCTGGCACCGGCGTTAATGGCCGCGTCCTGCACCGCGCGCTTTTCCACTTCTGTAACCCCGGAAGGAATACCAATGACCACGCGGGGCCGGCGCAAAAACGGATAGGTCTGACTGTGGACTTTGTCTATAAAGTAGCGCAGCATTTGCTCGGTAATTTCAAAGTCGGAAATCACCCCGTCCACCAATGGCCGGGTGGCGACAATATGGGTTGGCGTCCGGCCAACCATGCGCCAGGCATCGCTGCCTATGGCCACAATTTGCTTGGTGCGCGTGTTTATGGCCACTACCGAAGGCTCATTGATAACAATACCCTTGCCTTTTACGTAGACGAGGGTATTTGCGGTGCCGAGGTCAATGCCAATGTCCTTGGAAAATCTTTTAAAAATTCTGTCAAATATCATAAATGTTTCAAAAATTCTTCTCGACTGATATTTGCTTGTTTCAAAATGCCAAATAACAAACCGCGTTTAATATCGCGACTATGCACTGGCACTGATACTATAATTTTAGTTTGCGCGTGCCGCAGAACAGCGTGACTGCCAGTCTGCCTCCTAACAACAACCCCGAGCCGCTCAAAAGCCCGGATTAATTCCTGCGGTTTGACTTGGGGCAGTCGAGCGACCATGGCCTAAACTCCTGCGGGTACGCTGACAGTAGCCGCAATATGTTCAGCGCTTTCTATTGGAACCTCGTCTCCATCTTCTTTTAACACTTCCAAGTACGCCACAATAGCATCTTTAATATTGGCTTTCGTTTCCTCAAAAGTCTCTCCCTGAGTCATACAGCCGGGCAACAAGGGCACAGTAGCAACATAGCCGCCTTCCGGCACTTTTTGGAATAACACGGTATAATTGAGAATACTTTTATCCATAATATGATTATAAGCCGATTTTGGTGCGAGAGTCAATTAAAAATACTGATTATTGGGAGAATTCTTTGAGCAGAGTGCAAAACATTTAACTTTATTAGTTGCTATCCGAATACGACGATATTTGTTCCTTTTTCTATTAATCGATGATGAATTGCTTCCAATTTCTTTGCAAATTCAATATTTTCGCTATGCTCCGAATCGTAAATCATTTCCTCCGGCTTAAGATCTAACTCTGACTCTGCTTCATGTCATTTTTGTCTATAATATAATACAGCCGGGTTAGAAGTATCCCTCCAAACATCTGCACGGGTTGCAATATTGGGATAAAAATTCGTTGCCATATTAACTGAGAAAAAACTAGCAGCATCATCACTCATCATATTATCAGTAAAAAATTTATCCCCTTCTTCTTGCAAAAATTGTCTAAAAAGAACCACTAGTGTCATTCTATGAATTTGTTCATCATTGCGAATTTTGTCGTTTTTTCCCAGCCGTTTTAATTCTTCTTCGGAAAGTCCATTTAAGAATTCAAACATTTGAACTCTAAAAGGATTTAACTGATTTTCGTTTAAGTTCTCAATATCAGGCCAAGCTCCCTCGGTGTCCTGAATTCGGGGATTGAAAAGTCGCTTTTCTTTTTTTCCTGTATCTATTAAAAGATCCACCTTTTCTTTATTCTGTTCTAAATATTCCTCAAAAGTAGCAGTTCTTTCAAATGGATTGCGGGTTTCGTCAAAACTCATAAGCCTGTAATTCTTTAATTTGAACGATTTTCGTGGCATCTTCAGACCGTTTTTTCACTTCAACTGAATCTTCTGCCAAAGTTTTTTCCGAAACCACCACGCGGTAAGGAATGCCAATAAGGTCGCTGTCGGCGAATTTTTCTCCGGCGGTTTTTCCCTCTCTATCATCATATAATACTTCAATACCACCGGCTTGTAAATCCTGGTAAATTTTGTCGGCTTGAAATTCGGCTCCTTTAAGGGCAATTAAATGCACTTGAAATGGGGCAATGCTGTCGGGCCAAATTATACCTGCCTCGTCGTTAAATTTTTCCACTGCTACACCCATGGCCCGCGATGACCCCAGCCCATAACAACCCATAACCACTGATTTTTTAGATCCGTCTTCTGCTGTGTATTTTAGATTGAACGCATCGGAGTATTTGGTTTTTAACTCAAAAATATTAGCTACTTCACTGGCTTTAGCTTCGCGATACTTTGTCTCTTTGCAATTAGTGCAAGCTTGCCCTTCTTGAAAGATTTCTTTATTTACTGCCAAAGAACAACCAGAGCAAACGTAAATTGCATCTTCACCGTTCGGAATTTCCACCTGAAATTCGTGGGAAAATTTACTAAAACTCCCGCCAGACGCCTCAGTATACAACGCATCCAACTGCAAGCGGTTAAAAATCTTTTTGTAAGCTCCGGAGACAATTTTATAATAACGAGTTAAGTCTGCTTCGTCGGCATGGAAACTGTACAAATCTTTCATGCGAAATTCTCGACCCCGCAGAAGGCCGCTTCTTGCCCGCGGTTCATCGCGAAACTTGGTTTGAATTTGGTAAACTGCTTTGGGTAAATCTTTATAAGAATTAATGATCAATGTTGAAAGCGGGGTGACAATTTCTTCGTGGGTAGGGCCCAACGCCAACTCATAGCCATGTCGCGATTCAACTTTAAACAGAACATCCAGCGTGTTCCAACGATCTGTTGCTAACCAATTTTCCTTTGGTTGCATAGTGGACATTAGTATTTCATTGGCGCCAATGGCATTCATTTCTTCGCGGATAATATTTTCAATTTTCGTTAAGACTCGTAAGCCAAGGGGTAAAAAACTATATACTCCTGCCATTTCTTTGTGAATAAAACCGCCCTGCTCCAAAAACTTGGCGTTCACTGAAACGTCGTCTTTGGAAACAGTCTTGCTGGTTTTGGCAAAATATTGTGATTGTCTCATAAACCACTAATGTACTAATTGTGCTGATAACTCTAACTGTTTTATTTGTAAAATTTGCAGGATTCGTGTATTGATGATTATTAAAATCCCTTAATGTCGCGAAAAGTTACAACTACCATGAGCAAAAGCAATAAAACAAAACCAATGGTGTTAGCAAATTGTTCTACCTTTTGATTATTCCGTTTGCCTCGTACTTTTTCAATAATCAAAAATAACACCCGTCCGCCGTCTAGTGCCGGAAACGGTAAAATATTTAAGATTGCCAAATTCAGCGACAAAAACGCGGTAAATTGAATTAAATAACTAACCCCTAAGTCTGCAACCTGGCCGGTAATTTTGGCAATTTTAACTGGGCCGCCCAAACTTTTTAGTCCCTGGCCAGAGGCGAAGACCTGATACAGGCCTACCACTATGGCCTTAAGTTGCTGTCCTGTTGTTTTTGCCCCTTCAACAACTGCGCCATACCAGGGAAAGGTCAGTTTACCAAAAGTGGCCAGAGCAATGCCGGTTGGACCTTGCCCTGCTGGCGGATCCTTGAGTGAGCGCACCTCTATTTTTTTAATTTCGTTAATGCGCTTAACTTCAAAATTCAACACATTACCTTTATGCGCCACTACGTAGCTTTGCACGTCAAGTACGGAATTCACTGCCTTGCCGTCTATGCTTAAAATAATATCGCTTTGCTGTAACCCTGCTTTTGCGGCCGGTGAGTCGGCTTGCACTTCCACCACCACAGCGCGCGGTTCTGCTAACCTAGCATGGGGCGGTAGATTCGCAGGCGTGTCCACTGCCACGGGAAGCCCGACAATATAGCCAAGCGAAATTAAAAACCAAGCCAACACTACATTCATAAGTACTCCGGCCACCAACGTCAATAACCGCCTACTAAATGGTTTGTTAACAAAGCTTTGAGGGTTGTCTTCGGCGTCGTTGTTCTCCCCGACTATTTTTACAAAGCCTCCCAAGGGAATCGCGTTTATAGAATAGATAGTGGAATCAGATAACTGTTGGCTGTTTGCTTGCCCCGTCCCGATTGTATCGGGACTGGGGTGGCCCAAAATAATTTTCATTTTGCCGTTTACTTTTTGCAAGCCGACTATGCGAGGAGGAAAACCAAAGCCAAACTCGTCTACTTTCATGCCGCTGTTCTTGGCCGCAAAAAAATGCCCGGCTTCGTGAACGAACACGAGGAGACCTAAAATAATGATGAAAATAAAAATGGTAATAAGCATTTATTTTATTTGCATTATTTGTATAATTCGTTAATTAGCAGTTTGTAATCTAAACTGTCATTATTTCTTTTTCTTTGTCGTCTGCCAAATCTTTTATCTGTTTGTTAAAATCGTCCACCAGTTCCTGAACTTTTTTTTGCCCATGGCTTAAGTCGTCCTTGCCTACTTCACCGTCACTTTCAGATTTTTTCATTATCTTTAAAATTTCTTCTCTTGCTTGGCGAATGCCAATGCGGGCAGATTCCGCAATTTGCCCCAGAAGCTTGACCATTTCCTTGCGACGGTCTTCGCTCATGGGCGGCAGGTTGATGCGGATGACACTGCCGTCGTTATTCGGCGTAAGCCCCAAATTAGCTTCCATAATCCCCTTTTCCACGGCTTGCAATTGGCTCTTGTCCCAGGGGCTGATGGTTAAAGTTTTAGCATCACTGACATTGACGCTGGCCACCTGCTGGAGCGGGACCTTAGCGCCATAGCTTTCGACGATGACAGTAGCCAGTAAAGCCGGGTTTGCCCGGCCAGTACGCAAGGTGGACATCTCGTGCTTGAAATGTTCTAGGGTCTTAGTAAAATTGGCTTTGTTGCTACTAATTATGCTTTCAATCATGTATTTACTATAACGAAATCGTCACATTCAAACAAGAGTGCGAGCTAAACACTGCTTAATAGTTGGTTAATATTACTGGCTAAAAATTCCGGCAAAAACAATTTGCGGCAACTGTGGGTGGACCAATAACACACTTATTGTTCCCTCGGTATGACTGTTTTGGGTTTGCCAGTGATTGCCGGCGTCTGTAGTTTTGTAAATGACCGAAGCGGCGCTGGCATAGACTACGTTGTCGCTTTGCGGAGAAATTGCTACGGCTGTGGCTGGTACTTCTTTTTTGCGCAGCGGTAGTGGAATAAAATTCCAGTGGCTACCGCCGTCACCTGTTTTAAACAAGCCGCTATTGGTAGTCATATAAATTAGCTGGGAGTCGGTGTTACTAACAGCCAGTTGATAAAATTCCTGCACCACTGTGCTGGAAATAGAAATACCAATAAAATTACTGGCGCTTTGCAGGGACTTAGTAATTTCCTGAAAGCTCGTTCCCCCGTCCGTGCTTTTAAATATCCCCTTGGTGCGCATGACTACATAAATTCCGCTCGGCACCCAGCGCACTTTGCTGGTAATGTCGCCGTAACTCGCGAGCAACCGCCAGGTGGAACCGCCGTCCGTGCTTTTCACAATATCCCCGGAGCCAAGGCCAATGACTAGTTCTTCCGGGTTCAGCGGGTTTAATGTCAGACTCCTAACCGGATTGTTCTGCGACGCTTCACTAAAAATTTCCACCCACGACTTACCGCCGTCGGAAGTTTTCAAGACTCGGCCATGGGTATCAAAAAATCCGGCTGCGTAAATTATGTCAGAGTTAAAAGGATTCACGGCAGTATCTAAAACCGAAAAGCGCGACAAAATTCTTTGCCAAGCATCGCCGCTATTTTCCGATTTATAAAGTCCATCGTTGAAAGTACCGGCAAACAAATGTTCTGGGTTACGCGGGTCAAAAGCCAGACTGGATATGTTGTCACCGGAAATGTTAGCAGTTTTACTCCCCTTTACGCTGTTGGCAAACTGCCAGTCCGCCCCTCCGTTGGTAGTTTTAACAACTCCTCTAATTACAGTTTGACCGAACAAATTGCAAGAAGCGGCTGTAAAAAGCAGGGTAAAAATAACGCCGATTACTTTGTATTTTGTATTTTTCATTTTAATTGCTGGTAACCAAAAGTTTTTGTAAAATATTTTTCTTGTTCATGGCGGTATTTAACAGCGCGCTCGATTCGCTAATATTTTTTAGTAGCGCGTAATCGGCCGGGTTGGCTGTTAAAAACAATTTGCGCCGCTCCTGCCACCAACTCAAAAGCTGTTTCAATTTGGCCTGGTCCAAACTGGCAAGCCGGTCTACGGCCAAAAGCTTTTCCGACATAGGACCGACTTGAGCTTTTTGCAATAAATCCAAGTAGTCCTTCCATTGTTTGCTATCAGTGTCACCATCCAGCAACCACTGCAGTTTCCCAGGGTTGCGCAAGCTTAACTTTATTACGCTCTCATCTTTTACTGCTCGGCTTGTGGCAAAGGCAGTAAATTCGCTTTCAGAGAGCGGGGCAAAATTCAAGGTCACACAGCGCGACAAAATAGTTGGCAGTAAATTTCTGGTTTGCGCCACCAAAACAATGACCGTTCGCAAAGTCGGTTCTTCCATGGTTTTTAAAAGAGCGTTACTGCTTTCTTTATTCAACAGTTCCGCGCTATCTATAACAGCAAAATTAAAGTTAGCCAGAAACGGCTTTTTACCTAGCCGACCAATAAACTCCCTCACCTGTTCCACAGATTCAGCGGCCTCTGCGTCAAAAAAATGAAAATCTGGATGGTTGTAGAGTGAACTGGCAGCTAAAAGCTTCCCGGCAAACTCTCTGGCTAAAGTCTGCTTGCCTATGCCGGCCGGTCCCATAAAAACATAGGCGTGGAAAAGCTTGCCGGAAGAAATTTGTTTGTCCAGCAATTGTTTATTAAAATTGTGGCCAAAAGTTTGCCAATTTTTTTTCATAATGGAAGGGAAAGCTATAACAAATTATACCATTTTTAAACGTGGGTGGCA
>ORMF010098324.1_pt1 | contig 26767 bp, 20 predicted proteins | sample 1779871 | NCBI WGS metagenome assembly ORMF01 (sample SAMEA104232316, study PRJEB22302) | groundwater metagenome | biome: forest; feature: aquifer; material: groundwater | place: USA | collected 2011-08-07 | depth 5.4 m | reverse complement strand
GTCGCGCTCCACGAGGAGCACCTTGCCGCCGTCCACGGCCAGTGCCGTCGCGCCGCCCTCCACCATGGCCGCAAGCGTCGCCGGCCCGACGGTGGGGATATCGAAGCGGAAGTCGTGCCCTGCCGCCACCGCCTTGACCACAACGGCGCCCCGGCCGGCGAGCTTGGCGCCCCGGCGGATCGTCTCGTCGGTGCCCTCGGCCGCCTCGACGGCCAACGTGACGCCGCGCGAGCGCACGACCGTCTGCCCGATCCCGTGCTCCGCCAGGCGGCGCGCGAGCGCGAACCCCGCGCGTATCTCGTCCCACTCGTCCGGCGACGGCTCCCGCGACGTCGCCGTCCCAGGCCCCATGATCCACGGCGAGAGAAAGGGTCGCTGGTCGAGCACCTCGATTCCCATTTCCGCGAGCGTGGCCACGACGGTTGCGGACAAGGCGGCGTCAGACAGCCCCGCGCGGGCCAGGCGGCGGCCGGCTTCGTCCGTTTCGCCGACCTCGTCGAACACGCGCTGCTTCCAGAACTTACCCACGAACACGGCTGCCTGGACACGTTCGCCGCGGAGCGTCTGGAGGACTGCCTGGATGTCAGTGATGGCGGAGGGCACCACGCGCTCGGCGTGGGCGGCAAGGCCCGCCACCTCGTCGAAGGCGAGCGCGACCACGCGCCATCCTCGGCGCGCGGCTTCGGCGGCGGCCCGGCCGGGGAGGACCCCGGCGCCGGCCATCACCGCGAGGCGGCGCTCCACGGGAGATCCTTCGGCCAGGCGACCTCACCCCGGCCCTCACGGATCATCCGCTCGATTTCGAGCGCCACGGCCAGGGACCGAAGATCCTCGGTCTCGGGGAGCTCCACCTGGCCCGTCGCCATCGCGGCGCGAGCGGCCGATAGCAGGTGGCGGATCTCCAGCTTGAGAGGGTTGTCCTTGTGGACAAAAAGGCGCTCGACGAAGGACGCCTGCCGGTAGCGGATCGACTCGCGGTTGAGGGTGTACTCCTGCGCGGCCCGCCGGTGGATCTGGATGTCCTGGTCGGCGTAGTTCAGGACGATGTACGCGTCGGGCTGGGTGATCGAGAGGGTGCGGATCTTCTCCTCCGTGGCGCGGCTCGCCGTGATCGTCGCCATGGCCCCGGAGTCGAAGAGGATCTGCACGTTGGCGACGTCGGCCTGGAGCGAGTGGATGGAGCGCCCGAGGGCGTTCATCCGGCGGGGCTCACTGTCCACGAGACCCAGCACGATGTCGATGTCGTGGATCATGAGGTCCATCACGACGGAGTCGCTCTGCACCCGCGGCACGAAGGGGCCAAGCCTTCTCGACTCGATGAGGACGGGTCGCTCGACGATCTTGCGCAGCTCTTGCACCGCCCCGTTGAAGCGCTCGACGTGGCCCACGTGGAGCACCCGGGCGCGTTGCCGCGCCAAGCGGAAGAGATCCTTGGCTTCTTCCAGCGTGGGTGTCATCGGCTTCTCGACGAGGACGTGGACGCCCGCTTCCAGCAGGTCACGGGCAACTTCGAAGTGGCGCTCGGTCGGCACGGCGACCGTGGCGATGTCGACGAGCTCCGCCAGCTCCCGGTGCGTGGCCACCGCCCGAGTTCCGTATTGGGCCGCGATCTGCTGAGCGCGGTCGGCATCGCTATCGCAGATCGCCACGAGCTCCACATCCCACAGCTCCGCCAGTGCCAGGATGTGGTACTGGCCCATGTGCCCCGCGCCTACCACCCCGGCGCGTATCCGTCCGCTCTCAGGCACGCTCACCACACGCGCTCCTCGCTTTCCGCGTCTTCAACTTGCGCATTTGTCGGCGGCGGCGCCGGGACGATGCCGCGCTTCGAGCCCTCGATGAAGTCGACGAGCCGCGCCACCAGCGGGTGGCCGCCGAGCTCCGCCTTGAGCCTGGCGGCGGCGGCGGCGGGCGCGAGGCCGGAGCGGTACAGGATCCGAAAGGCGGCGCGCACCTGGCGCCGCCCCTCGCCGTCCACGCCGCCGCGGCGCATGCCGATCTCGTTTACGCCGCGCGCCGTCGCGGGTATGCCGTCGGCCATCACGAAGGGCGGCACGTCCTGCGTGACCTTCGCGCAGCCGCCTACATAGGCGTACGTGCCGATCCGCGTGAAGGGATGGATCCCCGTGAGTCCGCCGATCGTCGCGCGATCCTCGACGGTCACGTGACCGGTCAGGCCGGCATAGTTGATGATGATGACCTCGTCGCCGACCACGCAGTCGTGGGCGACGTGGCTCGAGACCATGAGGAGGCAGCGACTTCCGATCCGCGTGTCTCGCCCTTCGTGGGTCGCCCTGTGCACGGTGACGTACTCCCGGATGACGGTGTCGTCGCCGACGCTCACGCCCACGGGCAGCCCCTCGCGGAACTTGAGATCCTGGGGCACCCCGCCGATGAGGGCACCGTGCCCGACACGGCATCGCGCCCCCAGCCTCACGCGGCCCTCGAGAACCACGTGGGCGCCGATCTCCGAGCCGGGCCCGAGCGTGACCAAGGGACCGATGAGGCTGTAGGGACCGACCACGACCCCGGCCGCGATCTCTGCACCCGGCTCCACGATGGCCGTCGGATGGATGCGCGCCGGCTCAGGCATGCGGCCCACCTTCGAGCTCCCGCACCCGCTTCTCGAGCGCGCGAACCTTGCGGAAGAGCTCCGGCAGCAGGGTCTCCGCCGCCCAGATCCGCCGCGTCTTGCCCACGGGCCGGCTCGGTATGCCGGCCCAGATTTCTCCGGCCGGCACATCATTCGGCACACCCGACTTGGCGAGGAGGACGGCGCCCGCTCCGACCGCAACGTGGTCGGCAAGGCCCACCTGCCCCGCCAGCACCGCCCGGTTGCCGATCGTGCAGGAGCCCGACACGCCGACCTGTGACACCAGGATGACGTCCTCTCCCACATCACAGTTGTGGCCTACCTGGACCAGGTTGTCGATCTTGCTGCCCCTCCGGATCCTGGTCTCGCCGAGTGTGGCGCGGTCGATTGTGCTGTTGGCGCCGATCTCGACGTCGTCCTCGATGCGCAGTCCGCCCACCTGGGGAATCTTCCGATGCGCCGCGCCGTCGAAAGCGTAGCCGAAACCGTCGGCCCCGAGCACCGCACCGGCATGCACGACAACCCGGTCACCGATGGCGACCCCTTCCATGACCACGACGCGCGGGTGGAGCACCACATCGTCACCGAGCACAGCCCCCACCCCGACGAAGCACAGCGCGCCGACCATGCTCCTCGCCCCGACCCGCGCGGTCGGCTCGATGACGGCGCACGCGCCCACAAAGGCCGTCGCATGCACGCGCGCACTGCCGGCGACGACAGCCGTCGCGTGGATGCCGGGGGCGACAAGAGGTTCGGGGTGGAACAACCGCAGGAGCGCGATGAGAGCCGTCTGTGGCGAGTCGACGCGGAGGAGCGCCTGGGGCAGGCCCTCGACGTCACGGCCGACAACGAGCCCGCCGGCCGCGCTCGTAGCAGCGGCGCGCGCGTAGCGAGGGTGAACCAGGAACGACACGTGCTCGGGCCCCGCAGCCTCGAGCGGCGCGACGCCGCGGATGACCCGCGTCGGATCCCCTTCGAGCGTGGCGCCGAGCGCCTCGGCGATCCTGCCGAGCGTAAACTGGGCGCCCACGGCAGCCTACTTCTTGGCCTTGCGCGTCTCGTCGTCGAAGGCTTTGATCACTTCCTCTGTGACGTCCACCTCCGGCGCGCCGTAGACGACGCCGGCCTGCCGGCGCTCGAGGATGAGCGCGTAGCCCTTTTCCTTGCCGACCTTGGTAAAGACCCCCTCCAGCTCGCGCAGGATCTTCGCCCCCATGTTCTGTTCCTTCTTCTGCAGCTCCTTCTCGAAATCGCCGGCGAGACGCTGGGCGTCGCGCAGTTTGCGCTCGAGCTGGTCCTGCTTGTCCCTGCGGGTATCGGCCGACAGCAGCTGGCCCTTCTTCTCGATCTCGTCCCGGAGCTTGTCGAGCTCGGCTTTCTGACCGTCCAGCTGCTTCTGCATGCCGCCCTTGTCCTTCTCCAGCAGCTCGCGGGCCTGCACCCCGGCCTGTGAGCGCGCGAGAATGCGCTGGAGATCCACGTACCCGATGCGGGTTGCCTGCGGCGCCTGCGCGAGGGCCGGTGTCAGCACCCACCACAGAGCCGAGAGACTCAGCAGCACCGGGACCACCACCACCGCCGCCTGCCTGAAGCGCCTCCGCATGCCTCTCCTCCTGGCTAGAACGCCGAGCCCATCGAGAACTGGATATTGCCGAACTTCTCTCCGCTCTTCGGGTTCGGGTTGACGCCGTAGTCCACCCGGATGGGCCCAAAGGGCGAATTCCAGCGGAGCCCGGGACCGACCGCGTACTTGAGGTTCGTCAGGTCGACCGGCGTGCGAACGCTCTGGTCCGGACCGTACACGTTGCCGGCGTCGAAAAAGAGAGCCGCCCTGATTCCTAACGGCAGGGGCACAGAATACTCCAAGTTGCCCAGCACCTGGACATTCCCGCCGATGCCCGTGCCGGACGAGTCCTCCGGCGAGATCTGGCGCGACTTGAAACTCCGGACCGTGTTCGGACCACCGAGGTAGTAGCGCTCGAAGAACGGCACCGGGTCCTTGTACCAGCCCAACTGGTAACCCGCCATGAGCCGTCCGCTGAGCACATGGTTGAACCACAGCGGCTGGTGCTGGGTCGTCGTGGCCGTGATCCGGACGAAGCGATTGTCGCCTGTCCCGATGCCCGCGAAGTCGACGCCGAACAGTGAATAGTTGCCGCGCGTCGGGTCCGTCAGGCTGTCCCGCGTATCCCGGCTGAGCGACCCCCCGAGCAACGACGTGACGGAGGTGCCCTCCGCCTCCAGCAGCTCGGTGCTCGCATTGGGATCGACCCCGCTGAGCTTCTCCTGGCTGAGCCTGTACAGGGTGTTCCAGCGGGCGTAGTCTCCGATCGGAGCGCCGAAGCGCACGTCGCCGCCGAGCGAGTTGACGGTGTAGTCCTGGAAGACGCGCCGGTTGTTGAAGATGTCGAAGCCCGCCGCCAGCGGCCGGTCCAGGAACCACGGGTCCGTGAACCCGATCGTTCCCTGCTGCGTCTGCGTGCCACCCCGCAGGCGGAGGAACAACTGGTAGCCCCGCCCGAGGAAGTTGTTCTGGGAGAGGTCGAGCGTACCCAACGCGCCGTCCTGCGAGCTGTAGCCGCCGCCGATCGAAAAGAGGCCGGTGGGCTTCTCCGTCACCTCGATGTTGACGATGACCTTGTCCTTGGACGAGCCCGGCGTCGTCTTGGTCTCCACCTTTTCGAAGTAGTTCAGGTTGATCAGCTTCTGCTTCGCTCGGGCAAGCTTGTGCATGGTGAAGAGGTCGCCCTCCGCCATCGGGAGCTCGCGGCGAAGGATCTTTTCCTGGCTCCGGGTGTTTCCCGAGATGTTGATCCGCTCGATAAAGACCTCGGGGCCCTCGCCGACCTCGAGCGTGATGTTGACCTTCCGGTTCGGTACGTCGAGCACGATTTGCGGAACGATGTCTGCCGCGGTCCGCCCGATGGTCCCGTAGACGTCCGAGATGCCCCTGAGGGTCTCCTGCAGCTTGGTCCGGGAATAGATGTCATCGGGCTTGAGCAGGACGCGTCGGCGCAGCTCCTCGACGGGCAGCACCTTGTTGCCGGTGATGTCGATGCCGCCGACCTTGAACTGCGGCCCTTCGGCCACCACGATCCTGATCGTAACCCGCGCGGTCGCGCGGTCCACCTGCGTGTCGGCCGTCTCCACGCGCGCCTGGACGTAGCCGTTGTCGTTGTAGAACGTGACGATGCGCTCGGTGTCCTGGTCGAGCTTCTGCCGCTGGACCGTGCCCCGCAGGATGTAGAATTCCCGCTCTTGCGTCAGCATGATGTCCTTGATCTTCTCCGGCTTCAGGCCTTGCGCCCCCTCGATGACGATCTTCTCGATCGTCATCTTTCGACCCTCGGCGACGCGGAACGTCACGCTGACGTCTCCGTCGGGCAGCCTGACGACCTCCGGCGTGACGCCGACCTCGAAGTACCCCTCTTCCTCGTAGGCTTCCTTCAGCTTCTCGGCGGCCCGCGTTACCTCGACGGGGTTGTACACGGCGCCGAGCTTGAAGTCGATCTTCTCCTGGAGGGTTGCGGCGTCGAGGCGCTTGTTGCCGCCGAAGCTGATGTCGCGGACAAAGGGACGCTCGCTAACCACGAAGGTCAGCTTGACGCCGCCCTCGAAGTCTTCGACCTTGGCCTGCACATCATCGAAGAAGCCGAGCGAGAAAACCGAGCGAATATCGTCCGCCAGCCGCGCCGGGACGAAGGGGCCGCCGACCTTGGCGGAGACGCGGCCCAGGATGACCGCTTCCTGGACGCGGCGGTTACCCTGGACTGCGAGGTCCTTCACGATGATCTGCGCGCCCGGAGAGGCCTTGGAGGGGGTTTGCGCGAGTGCCGGGCGCACCATCGCCCCGCCGACCCAGGACAGGGTCAGGGCAAAAAAAATTGCGAGAGCAAGCCTCCCCCGCGGGGTCATGGTTCGTCGGCCGTCCAGTCTCGGACGTGTCGCTCTAGCGTTCCGCCAGCGCGAGCCTCGGCTCGGCAATCTGAATCTCGCGGAAGGTGAAATTACCCGCCTCGACATCCACCTCGATCCGCGCGCCATCCCCGAACTGCCCGCGCACGATCGCTTCCGCGAGCGGATCCTCCACGTACTTCTGGATCGTTCGCCGCAGCTGGCGTGCCCCGTAGATCGGGTCGTAGCCCTTCTGGACGAGCAGGTCCAGCGCCGCCCCGGTGGGCTCGAGCTGGATGCCCTTGTCCGACAGCTGCTTGTTGATACGGTTGACCATGAGCTGCACGATCGCGGTGATATGCTCCCGCGAAAGGGCATGGAACACGATGATGTCGTCGATCCGGTTGATGAACTCCGGCCGGAACGCGCGCTTCAGCTCGTCCAGGACCTTCTCCTTCATCCGCTCGTAGGTCGTCTCATCCCCTTCCGCCAGGAAGCCAGGAGCCGACCGCTTGCCGATGAAGCTGGTCCCCAGGTTCGACGTCATGATCAGGATGGTGTTCTTGAAATCCACCACGTGGCCCACCGAATCGGTCAGGCGCCCGTCGTCCAGTACCTGAAGCAGCAGGTTGAAGACATCCGGGTGGGCTTTCTCGATTTCGTCGAAGAGCACGACCGAATACGGGCGGCGCCGCACCTTCTCCGTCAGGAAACCGCCCTCGTCGTAGCCTACGTAACCCGGAGGCGCCCCCAGCAGCCGCGACACGGAGAATTTCTCCATGTACTCGGACATGTCAACGCGGATGAGAGCGTTCTCGTCGCCGAAGAGGTACTCCGCCAGCGCCCGGGCCAGCTCCGTCTTGCCCACACCCGTCGGACCGAGGAACACGAACGAACCCACGGGCCGCCGGTTGTCCTTGAGCCCCGCGCGCGACCTGCGGATCGCGCGGGACACCGCGATAACCGCGTCCTCCTGGCCGATGATGCGCCCGTGCAGCGCGTCCTCCATCCGGGCGAGCTTCGCAGACTCCTTCTCCTCGAGCTTGGACAGCGGGATGCCCGTCCAGCGTGACACGATGTACTCGATGTCCTCTTCGCTGACCGTCTGGGGCCCCTTGCCCTTGCGCTTGTCCCACTCGCGCTTCATCTCCTCGTCCCGCCCGCGGAGCAACTTCTCTTTCTCCCGGAGAGACGCGGCCTTCTCGAACTCCTGAGCCTCCAGGTACATGTCCTTCTCGCGGACCACGCGCTCGACCTCCTTGCCGATCTCCTTGATCTCGGGCGGAGGGGTCAGCGCCATCAGCCTGGTGCGCGAGGAGGCCTCGTCTATGACGTCGATGGCCTTGTCGGGCAGCTGCCGGTCCGTGATGTAGCGGTCGGCGAGCTTCACAGCGGCATCGATCGCCTCATCGGTAATCTTCACGCGATGATGCGCCTCGTACTTGTGGCGCACTCCCTTGATGATCTCCACGGACTCCGGCACCGAAGGTGCGCGGACGATAACGGGCTGGAAGCGGCGCTCGAGCGCGCCGTCCTTCTCGATGTACTTGCGATACTCATCCAGCGTCGTCGCGCCGATGGTCTGGATCTCGCCTCGCGACAGCGCCGGCTTGAGCATGTTCGAGGCGTCGATCGCGCCTTCCGCGGCGCCTGCCCCGATCAGCGTGTGGAGCTCGTCGAGGAAGAGCACCACGTTCTCCGACTGGCGGATCTCCTTCATGACAGCCTTCAGCCGCTCCTCGAACTGCCCGCGGTACTTCGTGCCGGCCACGAGGGCGCCCAGGTCGAGCTGCAGGAGCCGCTTCTGCGCCAGCACGTCGGGCACCTCGTGGCCCACGATACGCTGGGCGAGCCCCTCGACAATGGCTGTCTTGCCGACGCCGGGCTCCCCGATGAGGACCGGGTTGTTCTTGGTCCGCCGGGCGAGGATCTGGATGACGCGCTCGATCTCCGTCTCCCGCCCAATGACCGGGTCAAGCTTGCTCTCGCGGGCCAGCTGCGTCAGATCGCGGGCGAACTCGTCGAGCACCGGCGTCTGCGAGCGCTTCTTCGGACGCGGGTAGTACTGGTCTCCGAGGAGCGCAAGCGTCTCCTGGCGAACCTCGTCGAGGCGGGCGCCGAGGGATTCGAGGATCTTCGCCGCGATGGACTGCCCCTCCTTCATGAGACCCAGGAGGAGGTGCTCGGTGCCGATGTAGTTGTGCCCGAGCTGGCGGGCTTCCTCGATGCTGAGCTCGAGGACCCGCTTGGCCTGAGGCGTGAAAGGCACCTCGCCGAATGTCAGGGTCTTCGGGAAGCCGGCCAGCGCCCGCTCCACCTCGGCCTTGACTGTCTCTAACCTGAGGCCGAGGCGCTGGAGGACGGCCGTCGCGATCCCTTCGCCGTCCCGGATGAGCCCCAGGAGGATGTGCTCGGTCCCGACGAAATCATGACGGAAGCGGCCCGCCTCTTCTCTCGCCAGAATGATGACCCGCCGCGCTCTCTCAGTAAATCTCTCGAACACTTGGAGCCCTCGCAACTTCGGGTTAGCACTGCCCCCTAAGGGTTAGCACTGGCACTCATAGGGTTAGAACCGGCCCTAAGCCCACCTAGAAGACCCGGGGAAAGTATACCTCCCAAGTCCTCGGTCGGCCTAGCGTTTTCTTCCTTCGGGCCCCTCTGGAGATAGCTAAGTGCGCGAATTCGAAGAGAGGCCGGAAAGGCTCCCCGCGGCCCTCAGATCCAGGCGACCGCCCGCCCCTCCAGTAGCCGGTATCCACGGTCGGCCTTGCGCGCCAGATCGTGGTTGTGGGTGGCTATGACGAAGGCCAGGCCCCGTTCCGCCTGCAGTCGCAGGAAGAGATCCCAGATCACCTCGCTGGTCTTGGGGTCGAGGTTGCCCGTGGGCTCGTCGGCCAGGACCAGTCGGGGCTGGGCGACGAGCGCGCGGGCGATGGCGACGCGCTGCTGCTCCCCGCCCGACAGCGCGCCGGGGCGGTGGCCGAGCCTGTCGCCCAACCCGACCTCGTGGAGAGCTGCCGCTCCGCGGTCCCGGGCCTGGGCGGCCGGCAGGCGTTGGAGCAAGGCCGGCATCATCGCGTTCTCGAGCGCGGTCATCTCGCCCAAGAGGTTGTAGAACTGGAAGATGAACGCGATCTCGGTGCGCCGGAGCCGGGCCAGCGCGCTCTCCGAGCGAGCGTACATGTCCTCGCCCGCGAAGAGCACCTGCCCGACCGTAGGGCGATCGAGCCCGCCCAGGAGATGGAGCAGCGTCGATTTCCCGACCCCCGAGGCGCCGATCAGGGCGACGCTTTCTCCGGCGTTGACCGACAGGTTCACGCCCCGTAGCACCCGCACGGTCTCGGGGCCGACCCGGTACTCCCGCTCAAGCTCGCACGCCGCGACCAGCGCCTCACTCATACCGGAGCACCTCGACCGGGTCCAGCCGAGCGGCCCGGCGCGCCGGGGACAGTGTCGCCAGGAACGAGATCAGCAGTGTCGCGCTCGTGACAAGCGCGAAGTCGAGTCCGGTCAACTTCATGGGAAGATGGTCGATCTGGTACACGTCACCGGCCAGCCGGATGATCTTGTAGGTGTTCTGGACCCAGATCAACGCGAGGCCGAAGAGGCTGCCGGCCGCCGTGCCGACGAGGCCGATCGCCATCCCGGCCGCCAGGAAGACGCTCCCGATGCTCGCCGCGCTCGCGCCCATGGCCTTGAGGATGCCGATCTCCTTGCGCTTCTCCGCCACGAGCAGAATCAGGTGGCCGATGATGGCGAAGCCCGCGACCAGGACGATGATCGTGACGATGACGAAAAGTGCCAGCTTCTCGAGCTGGAGCGCCGCGAAGAGGTTGCGGTTCATCCCCATCCAATCGCGGATCCAGAGCCCGGGCCCGACGACCGCGGCGATGCGCCGCCCGACCTCCTTGGCGTCAAAGGGGTCGTCGAGCTTCACCTCGACCCCGGAGACTCGGTCGCCGAGTCCCGCGAACTCCTGGGCGGCCGCGATACCGGTGTAAGCCAGTGAGGCGTCGTACTCGTGCAGCCCCACCTCGACATAACCCGCCACTTCGAATCGCCGCATCTTGGGAACGAGCCCGACCCCCGTCATGGCGCTCTCGGGCGAGATGAGCGTGACGTGATCGCCGGGCACCACGCCGAGCGTTCTCGCCAGCTCTCGTCCCAGGAGGATGGCGGGCTCCCCCGATGGCCGCAGCAGGGGGTCGACGCTTCCCGTCTTGACCTCGCCAGCGAGCTGCGCCCGGACGGTGGGCGACGCCAGATCGACGCCACGCAGGAGCCCGCCCGTCGCACCGCGGCCTTGTCCGGTGAACAGCGCCTGCTGCACCACGAAGGGCGTGGCCGAGAGCACCCCGCGTATGGATCGCACCCGCGAGGCGACCTCAGAAGCCCCGGCGACCCCGCGGCCCGCCCGCTCGACGACCAGGATGTGAGGGTTCGCTGCGATGATCCTGTCCTTGATGCCATCCTGGAACCCGGTCATCACGGCCAGCACCACGATGAGGGCGCTGACGCCCAGGAAAACGCCTCCGACGCCGATCCAGACGAAGAGCGAGAGGTTGGCGCGCTGCCCTCGCGCGCGGAGATAGCGGAGCGCCAGGAACAGCTCGAAGGGGAGACCTCGGCCGGGCATCAGCCCTCGCCCTCGTCATCGTCGGGCGCAGGCTGGCCGGCCTGGCCGCGCTCGGGGCGCAGGTGCGGGAACAGGATCACGTCGCGGATCGACGGCGAGTCGGTGAAGAGCATGGCCAGCCGGTCGATGCCGATCCCCTCGCCCGCGGTCGGCGGCATCCCGTACTCGAGGGCGCGGACGAAGTCCGCGTCCATCCAGTGCGCTTCCTCATCGCCACGCGCGCGCTCGCGCGCCTGCTCCTCGAAGCGGCGGCGCTGGTCTACCGGGTCGTTGAGCTCCGAGTAGGCGTTGGCGATCTCCCGCCGGCAGATGAACAACTCGAAGCGGTCCACCAACCGCGGGTCGGCGGCCTTGCGCTTTGACAGCGGGGAGAGATCGATGGGGAAGTCGGTGATGAAGGTCGGCTGGACCAGAGTCGGCTCGACGAGAGTGTCGAAAACGTCCTTCCACAGGCCGACGGCGCCCGCCGCAGCCTTGGGTTCCGGCACGCCCGCCGCCACGGCCGCCTTCCGCAAGGCGGATAAAGGAGTCACCGGGCCGACGGCGGCACCGACGGCCCCGGAGATCGCATCGAAGAACGGCAGGCGTCGCCACGGGCCCGCGAGACTCACCTCTTCGCCCTGGTACCGGAGTGTGGTCGTTCCGAGGATCGTGCGCCCGAGATGGGCGAGCATCTCCTCCGTCAAGCTCATGAGGTCCTCGTAGTCGGCGTAGGCCTGGTAGAACTCAAGCATCGTGAACTCGGGGTTGTGCTGCGTCGAGATCCCCTCATTGCGGAAGCTCCGGTTGATCTCGTAGACGCGGTCGAACCCGCCGACAACCAGGCGCTTGAGATACAGCTCGGGGGCGATGCGCAGGTAGAGCGTCATGTCCAACGCGTTGTGGTGCGTCACAAAGGGCTTGGCCGCCGCTCCGCCGGGAATGGGCTGCATCATCGGGGTCTCGACCTCGAGGAAGCCCCGCGCATCCAGAAAGGCGCGCATCTCGCGGATCAGCCGACTCTTGACCACGAAGACCTCGCGGACCTGGGGGTTCATCACGAGGTCGACGTAGCGGCGCCGGTACCGAGTCTCGACATCCTTGAGACCGTGCCACTTCTCCGGCAGCGGCCGGAGCGACTTGGCGAGGAACTCGAAGCTCCGCGCGGCGACGGTCAGCTCGCCGGTGCGCGTCCGGAAGAGTTCGCCCGTCACGCCGATGAAGTCGCCGACGTCGAGGTTGGTGAAGAGCGCGTAGCGCTCCGCGAGCCCGTCCGCCCGGGCGTAGAGCTGTATCTGCCCTGACTGGTCGCGCAGGTGCGCGAAACAGGTCTTGCCGTGGTGCCTGAGCGCGACCACCCGCCCGGCGACGACCACGGGGCCGGCCTGCTTGAGCTCGTCGTCACCCGCGGCGTGAAAGCGGCGCCCGAGCTCGCCCGCCCAGTGCGTGACCGCAAAACGCTGCCCGAACGGGTCGATCCCGCCGGCGCGCAGCGCCTCCAGTTTCTCGAGGCGCCGTCGAATGAGCTGGTTCGTCTCGGGCAGGGGCCCCTCTGGCTGCGCGGCGGCCACGCTAGGCCGACTTTCCAGAGGCGAGATACGCCTCGATGAAGGGGTCGATCTCGCCGTCCATGACGGCGTCGACCTTGCCGACCTCGACCCCGGTCCGGTGGTCCTTGATGATCTGGTACGGGTGGAAGGTGTAGGTCCGGATCTGACTGCCGAAGGCGCTGTCTTTCTTCTCCCCCGTCAGCTCCGCCAACTCCGCGCGCTGCTTCTTCTCGTAGACCTGGTACAGCCTCGCCTTGAGGACACGCATCGCCGTGTCGCGGTTGCGGAGCTGGGAGCGCTCGTTCTGGCAGGCGACGACGATCCCAGTCGGCAGGTGCGTGATCCGGACGGCCGAGTCGGCGGTGTTGACTCCCTGGCCGCCCGGGCCCGAGGAGCGGTAGACGTCCACGCGGAGATCCTCGTCCTTCACGACGACCTCGACGTCTTCCACCTCCGGGATGACCGACACCGAGGCAAAGGACGTGTGGCGGCGCTTCGAGGCGTCGAAGGGGGAGATCCGGATCAGTCGATGCACCCCGATCTCGCTCTTGAGGTACCCGTACGCGTATTCGCCCGTGATCTCGATGGTCGCGGACTTGATGCCCGCTTCTTCGCCCGGGAGCAGATCCACCACTTCGGCCTTGAACCCAGTGCGCTCGGCCCATCGCAAGTACATGCGCATGAGCATCTGTGCCCAGTCCTGGGATTCCGTGCCGCCGGCGCCGGGATGGATCGAGAGGATGACGTTCTTCCGATCCTGAGGTCCCGAGAGCACGATCTTGACGGAGAAGGCTTCGAGGTCCTTCCTGAGGGTGGCCAGTGCTTGCTCGAGACCGGCGGTCTCGCCCTCGTCCCCCGCCTCGGTCGCCATCTCCCAGAGCACGCGGAGATCGTCGGCCTGACCCGCCAGATCCTTGAAGCGTCCAACCGTCCTGGCCGAGTCCGCGCGCTCCTGCACGAGAGCCTGAGCCTTGCGGCTGTCTTCCCAGAAGGCTGGGGCTGACATCTCCTGGTCGATCACCGCGATGCGTGCCTCCTTCGCCTCCCGGTCAAAGGTGCCCCCGAAGGTCCAGCACGCGCTTCTCGACCTCGGCGAGGTCGCGCTTCAGGTCGCCTAGCATGTCGCCGGAGGCTTCCTGCCTAGCGCCGCAGGCTTCCTGCCTAGCGCCGCAGGCTTCCTGACGGAAGAAGTGGCCCACGCCGCGGCGGACAACCCAAGGCACAGGTATACGAGCCAGTCCCCGAACCGCGTGTACAGCGTTGTTCGCGACCGGAGGGGGACCGGGGCGGAGAGAACGCCGCGCTCGAAGAGGAGCAGGGTCCGCCCTACGCGTCCGTCCGGGCCCACGAAGCCTGAGATACCCGTGTTTGCCGCGCGGACGATGGCCACTCGATTCTCGACAGCGCGGAGCGGAAGCATGCCCAGGTGCTGCCAAGGGCCGCTCGTCCGTCCGAACCACGCGTCGTTTGTGATGTTGGCCATGAAGCTCGCTCCTCCGACCACGAAGCCCCTGAACAGACCGGGGAAGATCACCTCGTAACAGATCACGGTGCCGAATGGCGCCCCGGGCAGCGGGAACACCGTCTGGCGGCTGCCGGCCGCGAAATCGGAGATGAACTCCGCCCACTGTTTGACGAAACCGAGGACCCCGGCAAGGGGTACATATTCGCCGAACGGTACGAGGTGAATCTTATCATACTTGGCCGTAATCCCCTGATCTCCCAGTAGAAAAGCACTGTTCAGAAACTGACCCCGGGGGTCCGGCAGCTTGTCGATGGAGCCGACCAGGATCGGCACTTGAATCTCCCGGGACAGCGCCACGAGCCTTCTGAGCAAGACGGGATCGCCGCGAAGGAAGATAGGCGCGGCGGTCTCCGGCCAAAGGATGACGGCCGGCTTCGTCCTGGCTGCTTGGCGCGTCAGGCTCTCGTAGAGGTCCAGGGTCCGTGCCTGGTAAGCGGGGTCCCACTTCTGGCTTTGCTCGACGGAGGGTTGGATCAGGGCGATCTCGACAAGGCGGCGCGCCGGATTGGCCGCCGGATCAAACTCGTGAGACAGAGTCCACCAGCCGAAGGCGAGCGAACCGATCAGCAGGAGGACGACCGACCCTAGGCCCGGAGCCGCCCGGCGCCTGCCGAGGACACAGAGCCCCGCGATCGCGGCGTTCACGGCCACGAGAAGCATCGACACGATGTAGACACCGCGGATTTCGGCGATCTGAATGACCGGGAGCGCCAGGTGCTGCGAGTAGCCCAGCAGACCCCACGGAAATCCGCCCATGAGCCAGTCGCGGATCCACTCCCCCGCCACCCAGAGCGGGGGCGCCACTGCGAGCGCCCAGCCGGCGCCGAGCCGGCCGCGAAGACGCCCGATGGCGGCGCACACAAGCCCGGTATACAGACCGCAGTAGGCCGCCAGCGCGAGGATCGGAAGCCACGTCACCGGCCATGGGATGGCGCTGTAGTTCTGGAACGTGTGGTCGAGCCAGCGAAGGAGCACGACAAAGAACGCCGTGCCGGCCAGCCATCCGTCGGCGAGGGCCTCCCTGGGCGAACGCTCTAGAGCGCAGAGGAAGGCCGGCACCAGCCAGACCCAGGCCAGCATCGACCAGTCCGTCGTCGGGAACGCCAGGGCCCCGGCGACCCCCGACAACGTGAGGACAGCTCTGCGTGTCGCCGTGCGGCCGGGGAGAGACAGCGGGCTATACTCCGTGCGCGAGGCGGTCGGCCAGCGCGCGCGGGAGCCCGACCCGGAGGATCTTGGCCGCCGCCGCCTTGTGATCGTACGTTACGCGGCGAAGCGTGACGCTTCGCTTGTCCTCGTCCCACAGGACGTACGCGGCCCGCGGATCGCGGTCGCGGGGCTGCCCGACACTGCCCACGTTGATGATGTACCGCCGCCCGTCGTGGAAGGGGATGCCGCGATCATGGAATGCCGGGCCGGCCAAGTCCTCGTACGCCGGGCCGCTCGAGCCCAGCGACCAGACGCCCGGTCGATGCGAGTGCCCGACGAAACACAGACGTGTCGCGAAGTCGCCGAACGCCTGGAACCCGTCCTCTGCCGAGAGGAGATAGTCCCACTCCTCCGGGCGCCGCGGGCTCGCGTGGACGCAGGTTGCCTCGCCGAGAGTCGAGGCCAGCGGCAGCCCGGTGAGGAAGTTCTGGTGGTCAGCGCCCAGGCGGCCCCGAGTCCAGAGCGCCGCCGCGCGGGCTGCTGCGTTGAACCAGCGGACGTCCAGCAAGCCCAACGCGCCGTGCTCGTGGTTGCCCGCGACCATCAGCAAGGAGCGCTCGCCCAAGAGCTCGATGCAGGGAGCGGGATCCGCGCCGTACCCGACCGCGTCACCGAGGCACAGAAGTCCGAGGGCTCCCTCGGAAGCCGCGTCGGCCAGCACGGCCGAGAGAGCTTCCAGGTTGCCGTGCACGTCGGAGAGCACCGCGTATCGCACGCAGGCCTCAGCCGGAGGGCCGCAGCTCTTTGTGGACGCGGTCGAGGATCCCGTTGATGAAGCGGCTCGACTCCTGCGTGCTGAATTTCTTGGCCACCTCGAGCGCCTCGTTGATTGCGACCTTCGGAGGCACGTCGCCGGCCCACAGGATCTCGAAGATCCCCTCGCGGAGGATGTTCCGGTCCACCACGGCCATCCGCTCGAGCTCCCAGTGCTCCGCGTACTGGGCGATCAGCTCGTCGATCTTCGCCTCGTGGAGCTTGGTCCCGCGCACCAGGGCTTCGGCAAACTCGCGCACCTCGACGTCCACGGGGTGGCGCGTCCAGAACTCGTCGAGGTGTGGCCCTGGTGAGCCCTCACCCTGGACATCGAGTTGGTAGAGCAGTTGCAGCGCCAGCTCGCGGGCCTTGCGGCGCTTGCCCATCAGCGCCTGCGCTTCGAAGCGCGGCCGGTCTTGAGCTCCCGCATCCAGCCCGCCATCTCGAGCGCCGCCCGCGCGGCCTCCTCGCCGCGGTGGCCGACGGCGCCTCCGGCGCGCTCCCACGCCTGCGCTTCCGTCAGCGCGGTGATCACGCCGAAGCTCACCGGCACCCCGGTCTCGATCGCCACCCTCGACAGCCCGTGGGCGGCCTCGCCCGCGATGTAATCGAAGTGCGGGGTCTCGCCCCGGATCACCACCCCGACGCAGACGATGCCGGCATACCGGCCCGTCCGCGCGAGCGCCATGGCCGCCTGCGGGAGCTCGAACGAGCCGGGCACCCAGTGCACCTCGACGGATTTGCCGGCCACGCCGCCGGCCTCGAGCGCGTCGACGGCCCCCTCGGCGAGCTTCTTCGAGATCGACTCGTTGAATCGCGCCGCCACGACGGCGAAGCGGCCCGCGGGCGCTCGGCGGGCGGCGTGCCCGGATGTCTTGTCCGGATTCCTCTCGGGGGCGGCTCCGGCCATCTCAATCAGGCAGCGAAGAAAAGAGGTGGCCCATCTTCTGGCGCTTGGTCATCAGGTAGCGCTTGTTGCTCTCGGTGGGCGGAATCTCGATCGGCACGCGCTCGACCACCTGCAGCCCGTACCCCTCGATACCGACGATCTTTTTCGGGTTGTTCGTGAGGATGCGCAGGCGTTTCGCGCCGAGATCGACGAGGATCTGCGCGCCGATGCCGTAGTGGCGCAGGTCGGCCTGGAATCCCAGGACGTGGTTGGCCTCGACGGTGTCCTTGCCTTGGTCCTGGAGCTCGTACGCGCGCAGCTTGTTCAAGAGTCCGATCCCCCGCCCCTCCTGCCGCATGTACAGGAGGATGCCCCGTCCGTCGCGCTCGATGATGTCCAAGGCCTTGTGCAGCTGCGAGCCGCAGTCGCAGCGGCGCGAGCCGAATACATCGGCCGTCAGGCACTCCGAGTGAACGCGCACCAGCACGGGGTCGTCGGTGCGCACGTCGCCCATGACGAGGGCCAGCGGGAGACGGTCGTCCACCGTGGTCTCGTAGGCGATACAGGTGAACTCGCCGTACTCGGTCGGTAGCTGGGTGGTCGCCGCCCGCCGGACGAGCTTCTCCTTCTGGATGCGGTACTCGATGAGGTCCTTGATCGTGATGCACTTGAGCCCGTGGCGCTTCGCCAGGGAGAGCAGGTCCTGCACCCGCGCCATGCCGCCCTCGTCGTTGAGCACCTCGCAGATGACGCCGGCCGGCGCGCAGCCGGCAAGCCGCGCCAGGTCGATCGCCGCCTCGGTGTGCCCCGCCCGCCGCAGAACCCCGCCCGGCATCGCCCGAAGCGGGAAGATGTGTCCGGGGCGCGTCAGATCGTCGGGGCGCGACAGGGAATTGACGAGTGTGCGGATGGTGACCGCGCGATCGTAGGCCGAGATGCCGGTGGTGACGCCGCGCCGCGCGTCCACGCTCACCGTAAAGGCGGTCGCCAGCGGCGCGGTGTTGTCGTTGACCATCATGGGGATCTGCAGCTCCTCGAGCCGCTCGCCCAGCATGGGCATACACATGAGGCCCCGCCCGTGCACGATCATGAAGTTGACGGCCTCGGGCGTGGCCTTGTCGGCCGCCATGAGGAAGTCGCCTTCGTTCTCCCGGTCCTCGTCGTCGACCACCACGATGATCCGCCCGGCGCGGATATCTCCCACCGCCTCCTCGATGCTCGCGAACTCCCGCCTGCTCTCGGTAGTCACCGTCGCTCCTCTCTCAATCTCAGGGCGCGCAGCACGTACTTCCCGATCACGTCCATCTCAAGATTAACCCGCCGGCCCGCCCGGAGACCCCCCAGCGTCGTCCGATCCAGTGTATGCGGGATCACCATGATCTCGAAAGCCGTCGCCCCCAAGACTGCGACAGTCAGGCTGACCCCGTCCACCGCGACCGAGCCCTTCGGGATCAGGAGCGGGGCCAGCCCCTCATCCTGCCATTCTATTCTGAGCCGCGCTGTCTCTGCCTCTCTCTCCACCGCCTCAACGACCCCGACGCCGTCCACGTGTCCAAGAACCAGATGCCCCCCTACGAAGCCGTCGAGCCGCATGGGGCGTTCGAGGTTGACCTCGTCTCCGGGCGAGAGATCCCCGAGGGCGCTCCGGGCGAAGGTCTCGGGCCCGACGTCGAAGCCGACGGAGTCGGCACCCAGCTCCACCGCCGTCAGACAGACGCCGTTGACCGCGAGGCTCGAGCCCAGCTGCGTGGCGTCGAGCGTCACGCCCGCGCCCACCACCAGCCGGGCGCCGGCGCGGCGTAGAACCCGGCCCGTCTCCTCGACGATGCCCGTGAACACCTCAGGCCTCGACGCCCTGGTGCACGACGTCCGCCTCCATCATCCAATCCGTCCCGATAGGGCGGACACAGATGCCCTCGAGCCGAATCGCCTCAGGCAGGAGCAGACCGGTGCCCTCGAGAGCCCTGGGCGCAGACGCGCCCCCGAGGAGCTTGGGAGCCGTGAAGGCGACGACGCGGTCCACGAGCCCCGCCTCGAGGAAGGCCCAGGCGAGCGTGCCGCCCCCTTCCACGAGGATCCCGCCTACGTCGAGGGCGCCGAGCCGGGACACGAGGTCGCTCACGTCAACACGACCCTCGTGCGACTTGCACCGGAGCACCGTGACCCCTCGCGTCTCGAGGTTTTCCAGGCGCTCCGGGTCGGCGGCGTCCGTGATTGCGACGAGCGCGCGCGCGGGTTTGCCCGCCCCGATGAGGCGCGCCGAGACCGGGAGACGCGCTCGGCTGTCGACGACGACCCGAAAGGGCTCGCGCGGCCAGGGATGACCCAGCCGCACGTCGAGGCCGGGATCGTCGGCCAGGGCAGTCCCTATCCCGACGACGACGGCATCCGCTCGGCTCCTCATACGGTGCCCTTCCATCCGCGCCTCGGGCCCCGTGATCCAGCGGGACGCTCGCCGAGCGTCGGCGGTCGCGCCGTCCAGCGTCGCGGCCCACTTGAGGGTGCCGTGAGGCCGGCCGCGCCGAGCCGCGATGAGAAAGACGCGGTTGAGGGCGATCGCCTCACCCTCGCGGCAGCCGACCATCACGTCGACGCCGGCCCGGGACAGCGCCGCGGCTCCACCACCCGATACCCGGGGATTCGGATCGCGCGCTGCCACGACGACACGCTTGACACCGGAAACCCTGATCGCCTCGGCGCACGGCGGGGTCCGGCCCGTGTGGTTGCAGGGCTCCAGCGTGACGTAGAGCGTCGCGCCGCGCGCCGCTGCGCCCGCCTGTCCGAGCGCCTCCGCCTCGGCGTGGGCCGCACCTGCTCGAGCGTGGAAGCCCTCCCCGACAGCGCGGCCCGCCACCACGAGCACAGCGCCCACAACGGGATTGGGAGAGGTCATGCCCGCGCCGCGCCCGGCGAGCTCAAGAGCGCGCCCCATCCAACGGAAGTCTTCGGGTCTGAGCGCGGCGTCCGTGTTCATGGGGAGAGCAGGCTGTCCACGAACGCCTTCGGATCGAAGGGCTGGAGGTCCTCCACCTGCTCCCCCACTCCTATGAGTTTTATCGGCACGCCGAGCTCGCGGTAGATGCGCACCACTATGCCGCCCTTGGCCGTGCCGTCGAGCTTTGTCAGCACGAGCCCGGTCAGCCCCACCGTCTCGTGGAAGAGCCTGGCCTGCGCCAAGGCGTTCTGCCCGGTCGAAGCCTCCAGCACCATCAGGCACTCGTGCGGCGCCCCCGGCAGCTGCCGGGCGACGACCTTCTTGAGCTTGGCGAGCTCGTCCATCAGGTTCGACTTCGTATGGAGGCGGCCGGCGGGGTCCACGAGGAGCACGTCCACGCCGCGGGCCGCTGCGGCCTTCACGGCGTCGAAGACTACGGCCGCCGGGTCGGCGCCCGCGCCCTGACGGATGACCGCAGCACCCGCCCGGCGCCCCCACACCTCGAGCTGTTCCACCGCCGCCGCCCTAAAGGTGTCGGCTGCGGCAAGCAGGACGCTCTTGCCCGACGCGCGGAGCAGGGCCGCGAGCTTGCCCGTGGACGTCGTTTTGCCCGCGCCGTTGACCCCCAGCATCAGGATGACGCTCGGCGCTCCGTCCACGTTCAGCGGCGCCGCCGCACCCGCCAGAGCCTCCTCGAGAAATCTTCGCAGGAGCGCGCGCACGTCCTGCCCCGACAGCGCCCCCGTGCGCTTGGCCTCGGCCCGCACACACGACACGAACTCGGCCGCCTCACGGACCCCGAGGTCGGAGGCGACCAGCACCTCCTCGAGTTCCTCCAGCATTCCCTCGTCGACCACCCTGCCGGGTGAGAGCAGGCCGTCGAGCCCCTGGTTGAGCGCCTGGCGCGAGCGCTCGATCCCCTGCTTCAGACGATCGGCCAAGGCGCCGAGGATGCCCACTACGATCCCGCCCCCTGGGCTTCCGCCGGCAGGACCAGTCTCTGGATGACCGCGCCCCTGGCTCCCAGCGCCGGAATCCGACGCCCGTTGAGGTCGACCTCGATGCCGCCCGCATTGCCCACCGTGAGGACGAACCTGCGCGCGGCCGTCCATTCGCGGCCCGCCCCCACCTGCATGAGCTCTTCCGCCACCTGCCCCTCATCCACCTGCACGCGTATCCATGTGGGCTCCACAGCGCGAATCAGGAGCCGTTGCCCTGCGGGCCTTGGCTCCTCCGCCGGAGCTGGGGCCGCCTGTACGGGCACGGCGGTCGAGGGTGTGACGGGGGTGGGCGTCGACGAGGGTATGCTCTCGGCGTTGCCCAGCGCAGACGCCGACACGCCCGGTGCCGGGCGCGGAGAGCTCTTGAGCCCGCCTCGAAGCGCGAACAGGCTCGCGCCGAGCGCGATGAAGAGGACGAGGCTGACCATGAGCGGCCCGACCCGGCGGGACGGCGGAGCATGCGTAACGCTCTGGAGTCGCTCAGGCTTCACGGTCTCCCCGGTCTCCTCGCGGTAGAGGCCCAGCGCCTGGTCGGGTGAGGCTTCGAGGAACTCGCAGTATGCCCGGATGAAGCCCTTGACGAAAACCGGCGAAGGCAGCTCACCCAAGCTGTCTGACTCGAGGGCTTCGAGGTACCCTCGCCCGATCCGAGTGGAGCGCGCGATGTCGTCGAGCGACGCACCCTTGACCTCGCGAAGCTCGCGCAGGCAAATTCCCAGAGAGATCATGACACCTCCCGGGCAGTCTACGCCCCCGGCGGCCAAAGAGTCAAAGCGGGGGCGGTGTTAGGCTTCGGCTAACTTGACGGAAACGAGTCGGGAGAGCCCCGGCTCCTGCATGGTGACGCCGTAGAGCACGTCGGCGGCTTCCATGGTCTTGCGATTGTGCGTGATGACGAGGAACTGGGTCTGGGAGCAGAGCTCCCGCAGCACCCTGATGAATCGGTGGATGTTGGCGTCGTCGAGCGGCGCGTCGACCTCGTCGAGCACGCAGAAGGGGCTCGGCCGGTAGTAGAAGATCGCGAACAGGAGGGCGAGGCCGGTGAGCGCCCGCTCCCCGCCCGACATCAGCGTTACCGCCTGGAGCCGCTTGCCGCGCGGCTGGGCCATGAGCTCGACGCCCAGCTCCAGCGGGTCATCCTCGCCTTCCTCCGGCGGCACCATGCGCAACTCGGCCCGTCCGCCTTCGAATAGCCGCTGGAAGATCTCGCCGAAATGCCGGTTGATCTCTTCGAAGGCCTCCTGGAAGCGCTCCTGCGCCGTCCGCGTCATGCCGCGGAGCGCCCGATCGAGATCCTTCATGGACTGCGCCAGGTCGTCGTGCTGGCTTCGAAGGAACTCGAGCCGCTCCTGGAGCTCCCGGTACTCGTCGTCCGCCACGAGGTTGACGGGCCCCATTCCTTCGAGCTTGACGCCGAGCTCCTCGTAGCGGATCTTACCGGCTTCGAGGTCCCGAGCCGGATCGTGAGCGGCGCGGAGCATCTCCGCCCCGTCGACGGCGTGGCGGCGCCCGGCCTCCTGGAGGAGCTCCTCCCGGCGGACGCGCCCTTCCGTCTCCTTCAGGTCCAACTCGTGAATCCGCGAGACCAATCCATCGACCCCCCGCTGCGCCTCACGGAGCTCGTTCTCGGCCGTCTGCCTCAGGTCTAACCGCTGGCTATGCTCCTCCGCGAGCACGGCGACATCCCGCTCCTTGCGGTCGCGCTCCGCCCCGACCTCGCGCGCCCGCTCGTCGGTCCGGCCCTGCTCCCGCGTCAGGTCCCGGCGCCGGTCGAGAATCTGGGCGCGCCGGATCCCGGCTTCATCGAGACGCGCCCCAAACTCGATCTCCAGCTCGCTCAGGCTGTCGATCTCGCGTCCGAGCGCCTCGACGCGCTCGAGAACGGTGGCGAGGTTGACACGACAGGACGTCGCGGCAACTACGATGGACGCCTCGCCGGCCTGGTCGGCCTCGAGGCTCTGCCGCAGCGCCGTCATCTCCCGCTCGATGGCCGTCTCACGGGCCGCCACCTCAGCCAGCCGCCCGTCCAGCGCCTCGATCTCGCGCGCCGCCGTCGTCGCCTCGCCCGAGAGCTGGCGTCCCTCGGCCTGGAGAGTTTCGAGATGGCGTAGCACGCGTAGGGCTTCGCGGTGCGCGGCCTCGATATCCTTCTCGCCGCTCAGCCGGGCCGTCTCCTGAGCGTGGACGGAGACCTGCAAGACCTCCTGGCGGCCCCGCAGCGATTCGACCTCACGGTCCAGCGCATGGAACCGCCGCCGGGCCTCCTCTGCCTGGAGGGCGAGCCCGCCCAGCTCCTCCGACAGCTGTCGCAGCGCTCGCTTCCTTCCGAGAAGGGAATGGTCATTGGCCTGCCGTTCGTTGTGTCGACGGCCGCCCGTCAGCGCCCCGGTCGGGGCGAGCACCTCGCCGGCCCGCGTGACATACGTCGCCACGGCCCCGTCGCGCCGCCACAGGGCCTCGGCCAGGTCGAGGTGCCCGACGACGCCGACGCCCCCGAGCAGGTGTCGCACCAGCTCGGGCCGCGGCCCGCTGACCAGGCGATCCGCCCATGTGACGTCCTTGTCGTCGCTGCGCCCTTCGCCGGCGCTGCGTGCGGGAGCGAGCGTCTCGATGGCGAGGAGCGTCGCCGCGCCCGCGCCCTCGCGATCGAGATACGTCAGCGCCGCCCGCGCATGCTCGAAGCGCTCGACAATCACCCACTGGAGGCGGTCGCCGAGCACCGCCTCAACCGCCGGCTCGAGACCCGGCGGGACCTCGAGCAGGTCCGCAACGGTGCCCACCACGCCGGCAACGGACGATGCCGCCTGCGGCGAGAACAGCGAGCGCACCCCGGCGCCGTAGCCTTCGCGCTCGCGCTCGAGCCGTCCCAGCGCCTCCCTGGCGGACTCTTTCGCAACAATGGCCACCCGGAGCGCCGCCAGCGACTCCTGCGCCTGAACGCGCATAGCTCCCTGCCGGACGAGTTCCTGCTCGACCTGCTCCCTCTCCCCCGTCAGCAGGGAGAGCTGGACTCCTGTCTGCTCGAAGCTCTGCTCCAGGTGACGGCGCGCCGCCGCCAGCGAGTCGGCCTCGCCCCGGGCCGACCTCGTTTCCGCCTCGAGCCGCTCGCGCCGCCGCTCGATCTGGGCGCCGCGCTCCCGCAGCTCACCCGCAAAGCGCGTCAGCTCGGCGCGGTCCCCGGCCACCCGGATCTGCTCGAGGCGCAGCGCCTCGACAGCCTCCCGGCGCCTGCCAAGGTCGGCCCGCCGCATCTCCAGATCGGCTTCGATCTCCTTGACCTGCCGGTCCAGCCCGGCGAAGCGCTCCCGCGCGTCTCCCAAGGCTCGGATCGCATCTTGGAGCTTGGCGCCGACTTCGGCGCGGCGCTCGGTGAGAGAGCGGATCTCCTCGCCGAGCCGCAGCTCCTCCTCCCCCATCTCGCGGACCTGCGCGCCCATCTGCTCGCGGCGCTCCAGCAGTCGCTCGAGTTCGCCCTGGAACTTCTGCGCCGACTGCCTGAGATCCGCCAGCCGGTACTCGCTCTCCTGTATCGCAGCGCGCAGCGTCGCCTCGCGGGCCTCGATCCGGGCGATGGCCACCCGCCGCTCGTCCTCCTCCCGGCGGAGCCTGGCGCCCTCCTGGACGAGCGCCTCATGCGCAGCCGTCAGCCCGGCGTAGTCGGCCGCCAGCATGGCCAGGTCGAGGGCCTGCCTCTCCTGGTGGAGCGCCTTGTACTGCTGCGCCTTCTTCGCTTGGCGCTCGAGCGAGATGACCTGTCGCTTGACCTCGTCCATGACGTCGCGGACGCGCTGCAGGTTCTGACGGGTAGCGTCGAGCTTGCCCTGGCTCTCGGCTCGCTGCTGCTTGTAGCGCGCGACGCCGGCCGCCTCCTCAATGAAGATCCGCCGCTCCCAGGGCTTGGCCGTCAGGACGTGGTTGAGCCGATCCTGGTCCATGAGAGCGTAGGCCTTGGGGTTGACGCCGGTTCCGGCGAAGAGATCCTGGATGTCGCGGAGGCGGCAGAGACCCTTGTTGAGAAGGTACTCGCTCTCGCCGGTTCGGTAGAGCCGGCGGGCCACGCCGACTTCGCTCCACGGCACGTTGAGCACACCGTCGTTATTGAAGATGAGGGCAACTTCGGCCAGCCCCACGGCCTTGCGCGAGGAGGAACCGTGGAAGATCACGTCCTCCATCTTGTGGCCGCGCAGGATCTTCGGGCTCTGCTCGCCGAGCGCCCACCTCACGGCGTCGGCTACGTTGGACTTGCCGCAGCCGTTTGGGCCGACGATGCACGTCACACCGGGAAAGAGCTGGACCTTCGTCTTCTCGGCGAAGGACTTGAAGCCCTGTATGACGATCTGTTCGAGGCGCATACGGTCGCCGGACTCCGGCACTCACAGATAACACGGCCGGGGCGGGATGCACAAGGGAAAACCCCATATGAGGGGGTTGAGGACAACCGGAGCACTAGATGCGGGATTGCGCGTTCAGGTCATACGCTTTTGAGAAGGCAGCACTTTTTGTATTTCTTGCCCGACCCGCATGGACACGGGTCGTTGCGCCCGACCTTGACCCCGGCCAGCATGCGGGGCTCTCTGGGGGCGGCTTCCCCGTTGGTGCCGTGGATCTCGCGCCACCCGGGCTCCCGGACTGCGGCCGGCGCCGGGCCGGGCATGGGGGCAAGATCCGCGTTGCCGATCCGGACCTTAAAAAGCTGCTCGAGCACGACCTCCTTCAGGTGGTCCATCATCTCCTGGAACATGTCGAAGGCTTCCTTCTTGTACTCGGTCAGCGGGTCACGCTGGCCGTAGCCGCGCAGCCCGATGCCCTCCTTCAAGTGGTCCATGTTCAGTAGATGGTCTTTCCACAGCTGGTCGATCCCGCGGAACTCGCCGTCCTCCCAGCGCAGTCCCAGCAGGATCCAGCGCTCGAGCCGGTGCAGGAGCTCAGGCCCCACCTGCCGCTCGCGCTCCCGGTACAGCGCCTCCAGGGCCTCCTGGACCACCGCGTTGAGGGCCTCGGCCGACCCGGCGTCCACCGCGCCCTCAGTCCTCTCGCCGGCCAGGCGCAGGTCAAACTGGCGGTAGAGCGCTTCGTTGAGGCCCGCGAGGTCCCAGTCGTCAACATGGGCGTCGCGGGGCGCGAACCGCTCGGTGATGCCTTCCTCGACCTCCCCTGTCCACTCGAGGATCCGGTCCTCCTGGCTCTCGCCCTCGAGGATGTCGCGGCGGAGGCCGTAGACGATCTCTCGCTGCTTGTTCATGACGTCGTCGTACTCGAGGAGATGCTTGCGGATCTCGAAGTTGCGCGTCTCGACGCGCTTCTGGGCGGTGCCGATGGCCCGCGTGACGAGCCTGTGCTCGATGGGCTCGCCTTCCTCCATCCCCAGTCGCTCCATGATGCGCTGGATGCGCTCGGAGCCGAAGATCCGGAGGAGATCGTCCTCGAGGGACAGGTAGAAGCGTGATGAGCCCGGGTCGCCCTGCCGCCCCGATCGGCCTCGCAGCTGGTTGTCGATTCGCCGGGACTCGTGACGCTCCGTGCCGATGATGTGGAGCCCCCCGAGCTTCACGACGCGCTCGTGCTCGGGCTGCGTGACCTTGTTGGCCTCTTCCCAGGCGGTCTGGCGGGCCTCGGGCGGCGCCAGCGCCGGGTCGAGCCCCTTCTTCCTCAGGAGCTCCTTGGCCAGGAAGTCCGGGTTGCCGCCCAGCAGGATGTCGGTACCCCGGCCCGCCATGTTCGTGGCGATCGTGACGGACTTCTCGCGGCCGGCCTGCGCGATGATCTCGGCTTCCCGCTCGTGGTACTTGGCGTTGAGGACCTG
>ORMF010036872.1_pt1 | contig 26768 bp, 22 predicted proteins | sample 1779871 | NCBI WGS metagenome assembly ORMF01 (sample SAMEA104232316, study PRJEB22302) | groundwater metagenome | biome: forest; feature: aquifer; material: groundwater | place: USA | collected 2011-08-07 | depth 5.4 m | reverse complement strand
GCGCCGACTCCCGCCGCAACTCCCGATCCATCCCGCCCTGCACGATGGCGAAGAGCGATTGGGTCCTCTTTCCTGGGTACTGGCTACTGGCTACTGGGTACTGGTTCCGCCACGGCACCTCGTTCTTATGCTCCTCGAAGTACTTCTTGCTGCGCTCCGCCCACCGCAGCGTCATCTCCATCGAGGCCCGCACCCGTTCCCGCTCCGCCGGATACTCCGTGCACTCATCAAACGCCATGATGATGTCCGCACCCAGCCCGATCTGCGCCGCCATCGCACTCTCCGGACTGAAGAAGTGAGCAGATCCGTCGAGGTGCGAACGAAATGTCACCCCCTCTTCGCTGACCTTCCGCAGCTCATTCAAACTGAAAACCTGAAACCCGCCAGAATCCGTGAGAATCGCCCGATCCCACGCCATGAACCCGTGCAGCCCACCCATCCGCCGCACCGTCTCGATGCCCGGCCGCAGGTAAAGGTGATAGGTATTGCCGAGCAAAATCTGAACACCAAGTTCTTCCAGAATGTCCTGCGGCACGCCCTTGACCGACGCGAGCGTCCCCACCGGCATGAACACCGGAGTCTCGACCTCACCGTGAGGCGTAAAGAGACGTCCGGTCCGACCGCGGCCATTCGTCGCCTCAATCTGAAATTGGATGGACACTGCGGAGAATTCTAAATGCAGTGAGATTGCGGGTGTACGAGGTGAGATCTTTAACCACAGGGGTCACAGAGGACACGGGGGAAATACCAAGTGATTTGCTTTCCCCGTGTCCTCTGTGACCCCTGTGGTAAAAGGTGTTGGTTTTGACCTCTGCAATCCGGCTCGAACCTTTGAACTCACCTACTTCGCGTAAAAATTCCTAACCACCTCGCCGCCCTTCATCACGAACTTTACCCGCTCCAGCGTAGTCACATCCGCCAGCGGATCGCCATCCACCGCAATAATGTCCGCCCACTTCCCTGGCTCAATCGTCCCGACCCTGTCCGACCATCCGAGCAAGTCGGCATCGTTGATGGTCGCCGACTGGATCGCCTGCAACGGCGTTAGTCCCAGCTTCACCATCACCGCGAATTCATGCGCGTTCATCCCATGTGGATACACCGCGGCATCCGTGCCAAACCCAACCTTCACTCCCGCCGCAAATGCCCGCGCGACATTCTTCCTCGCCGCCGGCATGACTTCTTTCCCCTTGGCGATCAGATCCGGCGGCGTGCCGATCTTCTCGGCATTCTCGAGAAACCAGTCGCCCAGATAGAGCGTCGGCACCAGGTAGGTGCCGTTCTTCTTCATCTCGGCAATCGCCGCGTCATCAATGTAAGACCCGTGCTCAATCGAATCCACGCCCGCCATCGAGGCCCACCGGATGCCCTCCGCCCCGTGCGCGTGCGCTGCAACCTTGCGGCCCAGCCGGTGCGCGTCGGTCACGATCGCCTTCATTTCGTCGAGCGTGTACTGGGAATGCTGGGGATTGTCGCCCTTCGACAGTACTCCGCCCGTGGCGCAGACTTTGATCAGGTCGGCGCCATACTTGATAATCTCGCGCGTCTTGTGCTGGACGGCCTCCACGCCGTCGGCCACGCCGCCGTTAGTCGCGTGATAGTCGAACGGCAGCAGGTTGTTGTCACAGTGTCCGCCCGTGATGCTCAACGACGGACCGCTGACCAGCATGCGCGGGCCGGGCACATCTCCGGCGTTGACCGCATCGCGCAGCGCGACGTCGGCATAGCCGCCGGCGCCCACGTTGCGGATCGTGGTGAAACCCGCCTCCAGCGTGACCTTGGCATTGCGCGCCCCGGTCAGCGCCTCCCGCGGCACCGAGATCGCCAGCCGCGAGTAGCCGAAATTCGGAGTGAAAGTAATATGCGTGTGCGCGTCGATCAGGCCGGGCAGCACCGTGGCATTGGGAAGATCAATGACGGTCGCGTCCGCGGGAACCTGCGCGTCAGCGCCCACACTCGCGATCTTGTCGCCCTGAATCACGATGGTCTGACCGGTGAGCGTCTTGCCGCTCTTCACGTCGAGCAACCGCCCGGCCCGAATGACGACGGTCTTTGCTGGTGCGGCCTGCTGCGCCCAGCACAGACTGGCACAAAGAAGAAATAGGACAAACGCACCCAGCCAACGATTGAGTTTCATTTCATCCCCCGAAAGAAAGTTGATCGGGTACATTACAACTGAGGCATCGCAACGCGCAAGCTGACCAACCCGCTCCCTTCCGGCGTGCGCGCCATTGCTGCGCTTTTCGGCCTTTGCGGAATCTATCTGGCAATCGTTGCCATCCTGATGCTCGCGCGCCCCGGAGTGATCTCGATGGCGGCGGGCGCTCCCCTGCTGTTCGGCCTCGAACTCGCCGGGCCTTACATGTTCCTGCTGATGGCCCTCGCCGCCGGCGGGATCACATGGGGCCTCATGCGGCTCAACAACATCATGCGGCACGCCGCGATCCTGGTCGCCATCGCCGGTATTGTAATGCTGGTGCCATCGGTGTCGGCCGCGACGGTGCTGGTTCAGCCCAAGCCACTGATCCTGGGCGGACTCGGCATTATTGTTCGTGTGATCGTGGCGTGGTACTTGTCACAGGGCCACGTGGCGGACCGGTTCAAAGCACCACCCCGGTCCGCGTAGGCCCTGCGAACTAGGTGTATTAGAATTTTGCGCTGATGGACTTGAGCCACCGAGGGAAACCACCATGGCAGAAGTCTTCACCGAGGACTACATTGCCAAAATACTTCTACTGGAAAAGGCTGTCGGCCACAAGGTGTCATATCGCATCCTTGATCCATTCCATGTTCATACCGAGAGCGCCGATGGCTACGTCGATATACAGATGGCAGCCAAACGAATCGCGGAATTCGTTGGGTTGACGGGATTAACATTCCTAATCGAGCCAACACATATGGCTCAAGGGACATGCGGCCGAATCGAGCTTCAATCCACCGGGTCGGAAGTTTTTGTTCAGATCTCTCCAGATCTTTTCGGCTTTCCTAGCGCGGTCTTGGCAACGATTTCTCACGAGATAGCTCACAAGTTTCTCCACACTAACCGTCTTTCGTGGGGAGAAGGCCCAGCCGATCATTACCACAATGAAGTCCTCACCGATATAGCGGGCGTATTTTTGGGTCTCGGGAAACTGATGCTTAACGGTCATCACGCTGAGCGAATGGTTGAAAACGCATCGGGCAGGACAACGCACACCAGAAACGTCGGGTACCTAGAGGGAAATCAACTAGCTTTCGTTTACCTGCTCACGTGTCATATGAGACAGGTTGGACAAAAGGATTTCTTCAGCGGCTTGACCCCGCCTAGTGCTTCGATCGTGCGACAGCAGGAAGAAATATTTGGCTCGTACTTCCAGCGGAACTTCCATGACGCAGATCAGGCAAGCGCAATTCGCCGCCAAGTGGCTTCCCTGCTGGGAAACGTTGGGACCAAAGAGCGCAACTTCCTTCAGACCATAGGCGCTCTTCGTGAGTCTCTGGGCTCCCTCGAAGCCGAGACCCTGAGCCGAGTGCACGCCCAGACAGACTCGATCAATTCCAAGCTCAGCGAACTCAAGAGTGGCGATTTAGATCCATGTCTGAGATATCTCAATGTTCTGAAACTGGATCAACTTCACCAACAGGCCCAAGCAGCCCTACATTGCGCCACAAATGAAATCGTGGCAGCTTCTGCCCTAGCCGCCAAAGCGAAGAGCGGTTTGAGCCCTACACAAGAACCCCCGAGGTTGTCGCTCCGACGAATTGCAAGAATCTTTTCTCCACACCCATAAGCGATCGCAGCTTTCAGTGCATCTTGGCGGAATACAATATCGGCATGAATCTTAGCTTCCAAGACGCAATGAAGGTCGTTGTAACAGCACTCTTGAGCATCGGTGGTGGTGGCGCAGCTGTCATAGCAATGTCGAGTTGGCTCGGCAAAGTGTGGGCTCAACGCCTTATGCAAAAAGATATTGCTAAACACGCCGCTGACGTTGAGGCATTGAAGGGCAAGTTGGAGGGAATGAACAAGATGGTCCAGGCAGAGCTCGATAAGACCGTCTACGTGCACCGTGTGCAGTTCGAAACTGAGTTCAAGGCCTTATCCGATATCTGGAACAAAGTTTCGACCGCGCGGGCGGCACTCGCAGGATTGCGCCCTCACTTCGAAATCATTCCTTTTGAACCGCACACCGAATTAGTACGCATGGATATGTTCGAGGGGAAGTTCAGGACGTTTGCAACCGCGTCCGGTCAATTGAGGGAGGCTGCCCACAATCAGAGTCCATTCTATACGCGGGAAATCTACGCCGAGATATTACGCATAATAGACACATTCGGTGATGAGGAGGCGCAGCTCAAGCTGACGGACGACGCACCGTTCACAGCCGCTTGGTATAAGCGAGGTGAGCAGAACTGGACGATCGCCCTCAATACTGCGGACCGCATTTCCGAAATGATTCGGGACCGGATCAAGAGCCTTTCTCTATATCGCGAGTGAGGAATAATTCAAAACTCCGTTTGTGCCTTCCGGTGGCGATGAAACATGACTGAATTTCGCAGTGTTACCGCTTCGCCTTCACTGCCTCTTTCTCCCCCACCCGCTTACTGACCGTGAACGACAGCTTGCCGGTCTTCTTGTCGGCGTCCACAATCACGTGATCGCCGTGCAGCACCTCGCCGTCGAGAATCTTCAGCGCCAGCGGATCCTGCACCAGCTTCTGAATGGCCCGCTTCAGCGGACGCGCTCCGAAGTTCGGATCGTACCCCTCAGTGAAGAGCAGTTCTTTGGCGGCATCGGTCAGCTCCAGCGAAATCTTGCGCTCCGCCAATAGCCGCCGCAGGTCTTCCAGCCGCAGATCGACGATCTTGACCAGCTGCTCCTTGCCCAGCGGACGGAAAATAATGATGTCGTCCACGCGGTTCAGGAACTCGGGCTTGAAGTGCCCGTGGAGCGCGTTCATCACCAGTTCGCTGGCGCGCTCGAACGCCTCGGGAGACATTACGCTCTCCGCCTGCATGTACGCCGACCCCAGGTTCGAGGTCATGATGATCACCGTGTTCTTGAAGTCCACCGTGCGGCCCTTGCCGTCGGTCAGGCGTCCGTCGTCCATGATTTGTAACAGCACGTTGAACGCGTCCGGATGCGCTTTTTCGATCTCGTCGAACAGCACCACCGCATACGGACGCCGCCGCACCTGCTCGGTCAACTGGCCACCCTCCTCGTACCCGACGTATCCCGGAGGCGCGCCGATCAGCCGCGACACGGCGTGCTTCTCCATGTATTCCGACATGTCGATCCGCAGCAAGGCGTGCTCATCGTCAAAGAGGAACTCGGCCAACGCGCGCGCCAGCTCGGTTTTGCCGACACCCGTCGGACCGAGAAAAATGAACGACCCGATCGGACGCTTGGGATCGCTCAGCCCGGCACGCGAACGACGGATCGCGTTCGCAACGCGCTCCAGCGCCACATCCTGCCCCACCACCCGCTGTCGCAGGCGATCCTCCATGCTGATGAGCTTCTTGACCTCGCCCTCGAGCATCTTCGATACCGGAATACCCGTCCACTTGGAGACGATCTGTGCGATGTCTTCCTCGTCCACTTCTTCCTTCAGCATCCGTGTGGGGCGGACACTCTTGTCCGCCACCGTGTCAGTAAGTTTCTTTAGCTCCTCCTCAGCCTGCCGCAACAATCCATACCGGATCTCTGCCACCCGCTGCAGGTTGCCTTTGCGTTCTTCCCCTTGTTCTTCAATCTTCAGCTGCTCGATCTTTTCTTTGAGAGCGCGGGCTCGACCGATCGCTTCTTTCTCCTGCTTCCACTTCGCCTTTAGAGCATTCGACTGCTCGCGGATTTCAGCCAGCTCTTTCTCTACGACCGCCAGCCGCTCTTTCGAGTTCGGGTCGTCTTCTTCTTTCTTCAGCGCCTGCTTCTCGATTTCCAATTGTGTGGCGCGGCGCTCCAGCTGATCGATCTCGGTGGGCATGGAGTCGATCTGGATGCGCAGCGAAGCCGCCGCTTCATCGACCAGATCAATGGCCTTGTCCGGCAGAAAACGGTCGGAGATGTAGCGATGGGACAGGGTCGCCGCCGCCACGATGGCCGAATCCTTGATGCGCACGCCGTGATGCACTTCGTACTTTTCCTTCAGTCCGCGCAGGATGGCGATGGTGTCCTCGACGGTTGGCTCGCCCACGAAAACGACCTGGAAGCGCCGCTCCAGCGCCGCATCCTTCTCGACGTGTTTGCGGTATTCGGTCAGCGTGGTGGCGCCGATGGCGCGCAGGTCGCCCCGCGCCAGCGCCGGCTTCAGCATGTTCGAAGCATCCATGGCGCCTTCGGACGCACCTGCTCCAACCAGCGTGTGCAACTCGTCGATGAACAGGATGATCTGTCCCTGCGAATCTTCGATCTCCTTGAGCACGGCCTTCAGCCGGTCTTCGAATTCGCCGCGATACTTCGCGCCGGCGAGCATGGAGCCGAGATCCAGAGCCACGACGCGCTTGTTCTTCAACCCCTCGGGCACGTCGCCCGAGACGATCCTTTGGGCGAGTCCTTCCACGATGGCGGTCTTGCCCACGCCCGGCTCGCCGATCAGTACCGGATTATTCTTGGTGCGCCGCGACAGCACCTGCACCACGCGCCGGATTTCCTCGTTACGCCCAATCACCGGATCGAGCTTCCCGCGGCGGGCTTGTTCGGTCAGGTCGCGGGCATAGCGCTCCAGCGCCTGGTACTTCGCTTCCGGATTCTGGTCGGTGATGCGCTGCGACCCGCGCACTGCCGTCAGCGCCTTAAGAATCGCGTCATGGGTCGCGCCGTGGCGCGCCAGCAATTCCTGCGCCGGATCGCGCTTCAGCGCTGTCGCTGCCAGCAGCAGGTGCTCGGTCGAGACGTACTCGTCCTTGAAGGTGTCCGCCTCTTTGAAAGCCTGATCCAGGAGCTGGTTGAGCGGCGACGACATCGTTGGCTGGGCGGCAGCGCCCGATACCTTCGGCAGCTTCTCGATCTGCGCGTAAATGTCGCTGAGCACGCCCTGCGGCCCGATGCCAATCTTCTCCAGCACCGGCGGCACGATGCCTTCTTTATCCTCGATCAGCGCCGCCAGCAAGTGTACCGGCAACAGTTCCGGGTTCCCATGCTCGGACGCGAGTTCGCTCGCGCGCTGCACCGCCTCTTGCGCCTTCACTGTAAATTTGTCCCAACGAATCGCCATGGACTTCAACTCCTGCTTTAGCTTACAACGACGAGCAGGCACTTTAAGTAGCTGGTTTCGGGCACACTCAGCAGGATGGGGTGGTCCTTCGCCTGGGATCGGCTTTCAAGGATTCGCGCCGAGCGATGGGCATCGCGGGCGGCGTCCGCCACGGTTGCAAGGAAGTCCTGGGAGCTTACGTGGAACGAACAGGAGCACGTCACCAGAATGCCTCCCGGACGCAACATTTTCAGCGCGCGCAGGTTGAGTTCCTTGTAGCCGCGCAGGGCTTTCTCGAGGTCGTGCTTGCTCCTGGCGAAGGCGGGCGGATCGAGCACGATCGTGTCATAGTGGCGTTTGGCCGCCGCGTAGTCTTTCAGAAGATCAAAGGCATTTCCTTCGATCCACTCCAGCTCTCGGCCATTCAGCGCCGCATTCTTTTCCGCCATCTCGAGGGCCGGACGCGAACTGTCCACTCCCGTCACAGTCGAGCAGCGCGGCGCCAGGTGCAGCGCAAATCCTCCCTGGTAGCAAAAGACGTCGAGCACGTCGCCGTGCCCGTATTGCGCCGCGGCCGCGTAGTTCTCCCGCTGATCGAGGAAGGCTCCCGATTTCTGACCTTCCAGACCGTCATAGTGAAAGCGCACACCGCCGGTCGAGCCGCTGTCGGTCTGCCCGCCGTTCATGGCGATGACGGTGGAACTTTTCTCTCCCCACAACAGTCCGGATTTCCCCGGCGGCAATTGCTCCAACTCGCGGATCCGGCTGTCCACGCGTTCCACAATCCCGGCCGGCTCCAGTTCCTCGGCCAGAGTTTTCACCACCGCCGAGCGAACCGGTTCCGCATCCATGGCCTGGGTCAGGATCTGCACCGACACCACATCGTGGTAGCGATCGACGATCAGCCCGGGCAGGAAGTCGGCTTCGCTAAAGACCACGCGGTAGGCATTGCTGTTCGCGACGACCCGTTCCCGGTAGGAGATGGCCGCGCGAATCCGCTCCGCGACCAGCGCTGGCAGGTCGGCCACCGGCTCGCGAGAAAGCATGCGAATCGCGATCTGCGACGAGCTGCTGTAGAGCGCAGTCCCTAAAAACTTCCCGCGTGGATCGGCCACGCCGACGAGCGCACCCGGTGGCACATCCTCGGACACAGCTATGTCGGACCGATAGACCCAGACGTGCCCGCCCTTCAATCGAGCCACCCCTCGCGGCGAAAGCTTGACGCAGAACTGCGCCTGAGGGATGGGCGCGGCCGGCTTCTTGGGCATGAATCGATGTTAAACCGGATCGGTGGAATGGAGAGGGGTGCAAACTTCTGGTGAAAGTCGCTTTGCGAACTTTGCGAATTCTTCGCGACCTCTGCGGTTAGAAGCTCTTAACCGCCAAGATCGCAAAGCTGGGAGGTCAGCGAGCCGGGCCGACGGGCAGTTGAAAATCCACGCCGCGGGCGTCGTTCGCCTTCCTGGTGGCGGGCAGGTCGAGATCGGCGAGTTGGATCTTGTGCGAGCGATTCTCGGCCAGGTCAAACAGCGTGTCACCGACGATGGCGTAGTTCTGCAACTCTGCCTGGTGGCCATCCCGGAAGACGAGCAAGGTGCTGGGCTGGGGCACAACCGGCTCAGGGGGTGCGGCCGCCACGGTTGGCGCCGGCGCCGGTTCAGGTTCAACGGCCCGCCCGCGGGGCCGGCTGGAGCGTGAGCCACGACGGTCGAAAATCGTGGGGCCGCCTTCATAGTCTTCGTCGTCATAGGCGGCTGCTTCCGGCTGGACGATCACTACCTGCGTGTACGGAACGGTGTAAACCGGCACCACGACCGGGAAAAAGACGTTGTGCACACGATGCCGCTGGAAAGATACCGGGGGCTGGAAACCAGTCGTAAAAAGCGGATTGAAGCAGCAGTTGCTGAAGCGGGCGCTGACGCCGAAACCATTCGGCCCGAGCGACGTTACGCTGGCGGCGACGCCGGGCGTCATCGAAGGGCTTCCGCCAAATCCGAAGGAAGTGACCGAGGCGGGGACGCCGTGAATCTGTGCCTGGAGCCGGGGTGTGCCGGCCACCAGGAACAGAAGGCCAGTGAACAGGAAATAGGGACGCATCCGGGCCAGCATGGGAGCCTCTGGGTTTCTATTAGAGTCCTCGGGGCTGGATATTTCAACTCGCCGGAGCCGGAAAAGTCGCGGCGACTGGCGACTAACGAGGCTGCGGAAAAAATCCATTGGCCAAGGAAAGGCGACCACCGGAGCTGAAGCCCGCACACATTCTCAACGGCTTACGCGGCGCCCGTATACCTTCGTGAGTTTTTCCGCAGCCTCTAACACCGCCTAAGCGTGACTTTCTGGCAAGATAGTGCCATTCGCTCGTGGAGGTCCCGTGAAGACCAACGACAGCAGCCGCAGCACGGTGTTTCTGTTCGACGTAGACAATACCCTGATCGACAACGACCGAGTCGCGGCGGATCTGAAGCGACATCTCCTGGAAAAAGTGGGCGAAGCCCGCGAGCAGCGCTATTGGGACATTTTCGAGAAACTGCGCGCGGAACTGGGTTATGCCGACTACCTGGGCGCGCTCCAGCGTTATCGTGTCGAGCAGCCGCGGGAACCGAAGCTGCTGGAAGTGTCGTATTTCATGGTGAATTATCCGTTTGCGAACCGTTTGTATCCGGAGTCGCTCGACGCGGTGGACTACGCCAAAAAGTTAGGGCGGGCGGCGATCCTGAGCGATGGCGACGTCGTCTTTCAGCCCCGCAAGGTGGACCGGTCGGGCCTGTACGACACGTTTGAAGGCAACGTACTGATCTATGTGCACAAAGAGAAGGAACTCGAAGACGTCGAAGCGAAGTATCCGGCCGAGCACTACGTGATGGTGGACGACAAGGTTCGCCTTCTGGCAGCGATGAAAGACTATTGGGGCAAGCGGGTCACGACGGTGTTTCCCCGCCAGGGACACTACGCGCTCGATGAAAAGCTAGTGGCGCAGTACCGCAAGCCGGACATCACGCTGGAAAGAATTGGGGAACTGAAAAAGTATTCATTGGCGAAGATGCTGGCGGCCGCGGGGTAGCCGGAGATTCGACCCTATTCTTCTTCTTCGGGCGCGCCGGCGCGTACCAGGGCCTCTAACTCTTTGGCCAGGCTGGTGCGGTCCTCCTCGGGCAATTCCGTGAAGCGGAAGGGCTGGAAGCAGCCCTGGGTGGCCCACATCGGGAAGAGCATTTCAGCGCGCGTGCGGATACTGGTGGTGCCGACGTGAAACAGGGCGGTCACCCTGATCCCCTCGTCGAGCGGGTGCTCCAGCGAGAGCAGGCCGCCGTTGACGGAGAGCTGATTCATGCGGGCGCGAACCTGGCGCCCGTTTTCGAGCAACACCAGGGCCAGCACGGAGCCGCCGAGCTTGACGCGTGAAATCCGATGGGCGTTTTGAGCGCTGGATCGGGACATATCCTCTGGCAATATCGCATGACCAGTGGGGTGCAGGGCAGATTACCAAAGGCATTTGTCCGGCCAGCGGTTTCACGTGGGACTCCGGGCTTTAGATTTTGGGCCTTCGGCACGAATCTTGACCCCAAAGGGCCAGCTGGTTCACGGAGGAAATTCGCAAATCCCGGCTCAGAGCGGTGGGGGGGACTTTGCGAACTTTGCGGATACTTCGCGGCCTCTGCGGTTAAGAGCTTTGGCAATAATTTACTTGACTCGCCCATTGGTTTTTGATACATTTTACGCATGGCACACACCATGAGCCCCGAACCGCAGAGCCTTCAAGAAGCAATCATCTACTTCTCGAATCCCGACAACTGCATCGACTACCTTGCTGTCCGGCGCTGGCCGAAGGGAGTCATGTGCCCCGGTTGCGGATCGCAGAAGGTTAGCTTCAACGCCGCGCGGCGCACTTGGAAGTGTGGCAGCCATCACCCCAAGCGTGAGTTTTCCATCAAGGTTGGAACCATCTTTGAGGATTCCCCGATTGGCTTGGACAAGTGGCTCACTGCCGTCTGGATGCTGACGAACTGCAAGAACGGTGTGAGCAGCTACGAAATTGCCCGCGACGTGAAAGTTACGCAGAAGTCTGCGTGGTTCATGTTGCACCGCATCCGTCTGGCAATGCAGGACGATTTCTTTGGCAGCAAGATCGGCGGCGAAGTCGAAGTGGACGAGACTTTTATCGGTGGCAAGTCGCGGAACATGCACAAGAGCGTGAGAGCGCGGCGCATCACTGGACGCGGGAAACACATGGATGACAAGACCGTTGTGATGGGGATTCTTGAACGGGGCGGGCGAGTTCGGACAAGCATCATTTCCGACCGCAAAAAAGAAACCTTGCACGGCCTGATCAAGAGCCATGTCACCGCAGGAGCGGCGGTTTATACCGATGAGTTGCACGGCTATTGGGGACTGGATGAGCAATACAAACACCAGATTATTGACCATGCTGTTCAATACGTGGATGGCCGCGTTCACACCAACGGTCTTGAGAACTTCTGGAGCTTGCTCAAGCGCGGCCTGCATGGAACCTACGTTAGCGTGGAACCGTTTCACTTGTTTCGCTACCTCGATGAACAGATGTTTCGTTTCAACAATCGCAAAGACCTTGACGATGCTGGCCGCTTTGATTTGGCTGTCTCTCAGATCGTCGGCAAGCGTATAACCTTTGCTCAACTCACTGGCAAGCCAAATTGACCGAGGACTACCCATTCAAGGGGACCAATTACTGAACGTCGCGAAGGCCGAGGAAAGCGGGTCAAGACTTAGCCCGCTTCTTCTTTGCCCTCTGTTTTTGCCACTTCTTCTCGCGTCGTTTAAGTTCCTCACGTGACACCGTCAAAACTTTTCTCATTACGGCATCGAATTTCTGAAAGTCTCCTACTTCTGGTTTAGAAGTAGACATCGGGTTTCTCCATAATGGAACGGAGGTTATTCAGTTGGTAATACAATCGCTCGTAGTGCAACCGGACATCTCCACAGACCGGGAAGCTGTAACCGTTCGGAAGATAGACGAGGCCGCCGAAAGAATTTGTATCACCGATTAACATGAAGGCGAATGAAGCTCGCCGCGAATGTGACAATAAAAATTCATCCGTTTCGGCAACCCAGGAAGTAACGGATTGCATCCATGCCACCGCAGGTTTTCCGTCAAGTTCGGACTGTGATTCAGGTACGTTCTCTTGTATTTGTTTTCCTTTTTCCATGAAAGGGACGATGCTAGCAACTCGCTTCCTTAGCTTTCTCCGATGCCATAATTCTCGACCCTCAAACCACAAAATTGCCAGAAGGACGAGGACTTCAATAACCAGCATTAGCCAGTCGAACGGTCTAACGTCCCCAAACATGTGTGTGATGGTATTACACATAATGAGTACCGTGACCGCCAAGCATGCAAACCGGAGCGATCTCCTTCCCCTCGGCGTCATCGTACACCCCTATGATGGGTGAGCCAAGTATATTCTTGCCAGAGCTTTTGACCGCAAAGATCGCAAAGGACGCGCAAAGATCGCGAAGATGTATTTGCCTCTACCGGCGCTTGGTTTTGCCCTTCCCCGCATGCGACAATGCTGCGCCGTAACGGAGGAGAGGAATGATGAAGCGGATAGCAGTACTGGTGTTCGTTGTTTGCATGGCGATGACGGGCCTCGCACAAAAGGCAGCCAAAGCGAGCACAGGCGGACTGGACAAGGCCGATCTCCAGAAGATATGGGACGGCTGGGCGGGGCTGGACGCCTCCAAGCAGAAGCAGTTTTACGCGCAAGGGCCGCACGTGTTCTTCGACATTGCGCCGCTCAAGTACGCAAGCTGGGACGAGTACGAGGCGGGCGTAACCAAGGAACTGGGGGACTACAAGGCCGCCCGGTTCACCGTGAACGACGACCTGCAGATCCACAAAACAGGCGATGCGTACTGGATTACAGCGACGATCGGCTCGGACATGACACATAAGTCCGGCAAGCGCGAGATGGGACAGTTCCGCTGGACGGTCGTCTTCGAGAAAAAGGATGGCAAGTGGCTGATCGTGCACGAGCACGTTTCGGCGCCGCTTTCTTAATGCAGTACCCAGTACCAGGTACTGACAACTGGGGTCAGTACGCCTTCCAGAAGAAGTAGATCGTCATCCCCGTTCCTACCGCGATGACGAAGGCGCGGATCCAGGACTGGGGCAGTTTCTGGGCGTAGTGGGCGCCGAAGTATCCCCCGGCGATCGCACCTGCGATCATGATCAGGCCGGGCTTCCAGGCCACTGCTCCTGCCACGATGAAGGTGACAACCGCCATGGCGTTGATGATGCCGCCGAGCACGACCTTCATAGCATTCATCGCGTGAATGTCGGTCATGCCGAGGGCGGCCAGCATGGCCAGGTTCATAATCCCAACGCCGCCCCCGAAATAGCCTCCGTAAACGGCGACGACCAGTTCGAAAAGCGCCGCGACCGCGATGGCCGTGCGCGAAGCATCGTGCACGAGGCCGCTCTTGGAGCCACGAGACAGCCGGCCTCCGGAAACAAAGAGTAGAGTCGCGCCCAGCATCAGCCAGGGCAGAACGCGCAGGAACGTGTGGGCGGGCGTGCGCAGGAGGAGAAAGGCTCCCACAATTCCTCCGATCACGCTGGTAAACGCGAGCGGGATTATCACGCGCCGCGAGATGTCGAGGTGCTTGCGGTAGGCGCCAGAACTGGCGGTGACGCCCACCCAGAGCGCGACCGCGTTGGTGGCGTTGGCCTGGATGGGCGGGACACCGCTGAACATGAGCGCGGGAAAGGCGATGAAGCTGCCGCCCCCGGCAACCGCGTTGAGCGCGCCCCCCAGCACTCCGGCGAAGAAAAGGAAAAGAGCGATGTGGAGATCCAAACACAAGGTTTAACACATCACAGCGGAGGCGCAGAGCCCGGCGGTTGCTGCAAGACTCGAAGTCGTAACCTCAGCACTAAAGGGCGGAAAAACGTGGCAGGTGGCCTGGCCGATCCACTACAAGCGGCGGAAGTAGCCCTTCACGGTCAACAACTTACCCAAAGTGGCAGCAGCGTGACATAGGTCACATCCTGGATGTGATAAGCGTCTTAGCCTGAGGTGGCACGGATGGCCTCATGGCAACGCAAGCTCATACCGAAATCATTCCTCAGGTACCTCCGCCTCTTAGGCCTATCCCGGCGCCGAAGCCAGGAACTCCGGGCCCGGTCTCCAAGCGGAAGAAGAAACTGATCCGGCGGCGGGACCGGGACTATTCGCAGATTGCGCGGCGCAGTTTCCAGGGCGCGTTCCTGCTGCTGAACGTCTGGCTCGGTACGCTGTTCTATTTCTGGGTACGGCAGTTTGAGCCCGGTGGCGCACCCACGTCGCTGGCGCGGCCGGCGGGCGTGGAGGGCTGGCTACCCATCGCCGGCCTGATGAACCTGAAATACCTGGTACTGACCGGCCACGTGCCGCCGCTGCATCCGGCGGGCATGTTCCTGCTCATCTCGTTTCTGGCCATGTCGTTTTTGTTCCGCAAGGCGTTTTGTAGTTGGCTGTGTCCGGTGGGGACGATCTCGGAGTACCTGTGGCAACTGGGCCGCAAGTTGTTCCAGCGCAACTTCTTTCTGCCACGCTGGCTCGACGTGGGGCTGCGCGGCCTGAAATATCTGCTGCTCGGCTTCTTTGTATGGGCGGTGAGTTCGATGGCCGTGGACGAAATCGCAGCCTTCATGAACAGTCCGTACGGCGTGATCGCCGACGTGAAAATGCTGAACTTCTTCCGCCATCTGGGAGAGACGGGCGCGATCGTGCTCGGCGTGCTGCTGGTGGCGTCTTTGTTCATCCAGAACTTCTGGTGCCGCTATCTGTGTCCTTACGGAGCGCTGCTGGGGATCGCGTCGCTGTTCAGCCCGGTGCGTATCCGGCGCAATCCGGAAACGTGCATTGACTGCGCGAAGTGCGCGCAAGCATGCCCGTCGGCGCTGCCCGTGGACACGTTGATTACGATCAAGTCGGCGGAGTGTACCGGGTGCCTGGAATGTGTGGCGGTATGTCCGGCCAAGGACGCGCTCAGCCTCTCGCTGCCGCAGATTCCAGCGCTTGCTCCAGAGGCGCCGAAGGTGCCCGCCTGGGCCATGGTAGCGGGGATTGCGGTGTTGTTCTTCGGGATCGTCGGATTTGCGAAGACTGCGGGCTATTGGGATTCGCACGTGCCACGCGCGACGTATCAGCAGTTGGTTCCGAAGGCCGATCAGGCCAGGCATCCGATGCCGGGAGAGAACTAGATCCCAGCATGAAAGGTAGCGCCGCCGCGAGGGGAGCGTGTTCCGCATGCTAGAATCAAGTCAGATGCCTCCTCTGACCGATGCTTCCTGACATCGAAAAACTGCTGCAACTCCAGGTCGCGGACAAGGAAATCCGCAAACTGCAGGAAGAGATTGCCGCTCTCCCCAGGCGGGTAGCGGCGATCGAAGAAAAGCTGGCTGGGACCAAAGCCCAGCTCGAAAAAGCCCGCGCTTCCGCCAAGGGAGACGAAGCCAACCGCAAGAAATTCGAAGCCGCCATCCAGGACTTGCAAGGCAAAATTTCCAAATATCGCGACCAGTCGCTCGACGTAAAAACCAACGAGCAGTACAAGGCTCTGCTGCACGAGATCCAGTTTGCCGAGCAGGAGATCCGCCTCAACGAAGACCGCATTCTGGAAGTGATGGTCAACGCCGAGGCGCGCGAGAAGGAAGTCAAGGCCGCCGAAGCGGAATTGAAGGCAGAAACTTCAGAGATTGAGAAAGAGAAGGAAGAAGCGCGCAACATCACCGCCGCGGACCAGGCGAAGCTCGCCGAGTGGAACGCGAAGCGCGACGGGCTGCGGCAGGGCATTTCGGCCGATCTGCTGCGCCACTACGATCGGGTGATGAAGTTTCGGGGCAGCGGGCTGGCGGAAGTCCGCGACCACAAGTGCATGGGATGCCAGGTGATGCTGCGTCCCCAGACGTACAACGAAGTGCGCAACGGCGAGCAGCTCATCGTCTGCGATTCCTGCCAGAGAGTTTTGTATTTCGATTCAGCGACCGAGCTCAAGGAGAACGAGGCGGCCGCCGCAGCCGTCCATGGAAGGAAGCGGCACCGCCCAAAAGCCGATGCGCCGCAGGCGTGGTTCTACCGTCCCGACTTCGGCGAGGAAGGCGAAGTGCTGCTCGTATTTACCAACAGCGGGGATACTTCGACGCGGCGCGTGTACGAAATGCACTCCGGACGGCAGATCGGCGACGTGCTGAGCCGCGAAGGCAACTACCGTCTGGCGTTCCCGGAAGATACGACCGATTCGGCGATCCGTCTCAACGGGCACTGGGACGAGCACGAAATGGACGAGTGGGGCGCCGAGCTGCCCACCGCCGCGCTCGACGCCCTGCACGCCGATCTGCGGGCCGCGCAGAAAGAGCACCGTTCCGGGCACCACGACCATGCCGCCTCTCCGGCGGAGCACTCGGCGGCTAGCTAGGCCGACGAATCAGCGGACTGCGTTACTCTCAGCGCCGTACACATCTTTGATCTGGATGCCGCTCTTCACGAACCGGACATTCGCTGCAAGCGCCAATCGGTTCCCTGCATGCTCGGAAATCACTAAGTCGAGAGCGTAGTCAATGGCTTCCGTTTCGGTACGGGCGCGGAGCAGCTTCTGTACACGTTTGATTTTGGCCAAGTCCAATCGCAAGTGCTTGTGTGCGCGATTCTTTGCAGCGGTCATGCCGCATCCTCCAACTCAAAGCATAATTCGGATCTACATGAATCCGTAAGCGTGAATGAAATCGGACCAGGGACGCTAGTCCGGCAGCACATGATTAAGGATACGTTGCCCACGAGGTTTATCGGGCGGCAAACGAGTTGAGTCTCGGCGGCAGCCGAGGCTGAGGCGAATTGAAACTTCCGCCGGATTCTGCGGTAAGATGGCGCCCATGAGGTGAGTGATGGCCACCGACCGCAGTGCTGTTTCCGCGTCCCGCCGTTCGTTTCTTAGCTTGTCTGCCGCTGCCTCCGCCGCGGTGGCGTTGCGCATTGTGACCGAGCCCATGCTCGCCCGCGCCCGGGTGCACAATCCTCCGGCAGGCGCGGTCATGATTGATGCCAACGAGAATCCGCTTGGACCGTGTACCTCGGCGCGCGAGGCGATCTCTGCGATCACGCCGCAGGGCGGACGCTACCTGGACGGATTGACCGACGACCTGGTGAATACGATCGCGCAGATGGAAGGCATGAAGCGCGACTATGTCCGCGTATTTCCAGGCTCAAGCGAACCGCTGCATCATACCGTCGCCGCCTACGTTTCTCCACAACGCAGCTACGTCACCGCCGATCCGGGTTATGAGGCCGGAATGCTTGCGGCGGAAGCGGTGGGCGCGCGGGTTGTGAAAGTGCCTTTGACGAAGAGCTATGCGCACGATGTAAAAGCCATGCTTGCGGCGGGACCGGATGCGGGCGTGTTTTATGTCTGTACTCCCAATAATCCGACCGGAACTCTGACCGGCCACTCGGATATCGAATACCTGGTTGAGAACAAGCCCAAGGGTTCGATTGTGCTGGTGGACGAGGCGTACATCCATTTTTCCGACGGGACCTCAGCGGTTGATCTGGTGAAGGCCGACAAAGATGTGATCCTGCTGCGCACGTTCTCGAAAATCTATGGAATGGCTGGCCTGCGTTGCGGGTTCGCGCTGGGGCGACCGGATCTGCTCGAGAAAGTACAGACCTATGCCGGCTGGAACGCCATGCCGGTCACGGCAGTGGTGGCGGCTACGGCCAGCCTCAAGCATGCGCAACTCGTGCCGGAGCGGAAGAAGATCAACGCCGCTATTCGCCAGGAAGTTTTCCAGTGGCTGGATCGCAACGGATACGCCTACATCCCGTCGCAATCGAACTGCTTCATGCTGGATGCGAAGCGTCCAGCGAAGGAAGTGATCGACGCCATGGCCAGCCAGAACGTTTTCATCGGACGCATCTGGCCGGTGTGGCCGACGCACCTGCGGATCACCGTCGGGACACGTCCGGAGATGGAGCAGTTCCAGGCGGCGCTCAAGAAGGCGATGTCGGGAGCGGTGACGGCGAGAGTCGCGCAGGCGGCGCCCCAACGGCGCCTGGATGGAATCGTGGTGCCTGCATAAGTCAACGGGCTGCGAGCCACGAGCTTCGAGCAATCTGACTCACGCGTCTCGCGGAGATTGCTCGTAGCGCGCGGCGCGAAGCTCGTAGCGTTTAGCTGCCCTTCACCCCATCCTTTCCCATTACCCCCGCCGGTTCCTCTCTTATTTCCGCTTGACAGACCCGCCATCGCAATGGATACTTATGCATCTCAATGCATATTAATTCACTACGGAAGGGGCAGCGCGCATACCGGCCCGCGCGAACAAAGGCTGCGCAGGAAACGCCCATGAGAACCCAGCCTGTTGAACCAACCAACTCGCCGCAACCCAAGCCGGAGCCGGCATCCCGCGACCTCCTCTCCACCCACGACCTCGCCCCGCACGAGATCCATGCCCTCTTCAACCTGACCTCCATGCTCAAGCAGCGTCCCGCCGACTTCCGCGGCGTTCTGACCGGCAAGCAGATGGTCATGTTCTTCGAGAAACCTTCACTGCGCACGCGCCTGACGTTCGAGGCCGGCATGGACAGCCTGGGCGGATCCACCTTCTTCGTGGACCAGACCCGCAGCCGTATCGACGCCCGCGAATCCCTGCACGATATCGCCCACAACCTCGAGCGCTGGATCGACATCATCGTGCTGCGCACCTTCAACCACGCGACCGTCGAAGACATGGCCGCGCACGCCCAGGTTCCCGTGATCAACGCCCTCAGCGATCGCGAACATCCCTGCCAGGCCTTGGCGGACCTCTTCACCGTGCAAGAGCATTTCGGCGATCTCTCGAAAGTTCACTTCGCTTACGTGGGCGACGGCAACAACGTGGCCCATTCGCTGCTGTTGGCGGGAGCGGCCCTGGGGGCATCCGTTTCGATCGCGACCCCCGGCGCTCATGCCCCGACTCCAGCGATCATCGAAGCGGCCAAGGCGCTGGCCGAAGAAACCGGCGCGGCCGTCAACATCCTCACTGATCCGCGCGAGGCTGTTTCCGGCGCCGACGCCGTTTACACCGATGTCTGGGCCAGCATGGGGCAGGAGGGCGAAGCCGACTCCCGCTCCTCCGTTTTCGCGCCCTACCAGGTCAACGCCGCACTCATGCAATACGCGGCGCCGCATGCCTTGTTTATGCACTGTCTGCCCGCGCACCGCGGATGGGAAGTGACCGACGAAGTCATCGACGCGGCCTACTCGGTCGTCTTCGAGCAGGCGGAGAATCGCCTGCACATTCAGAAAGCCATTCTCGTGTGGCTGCTGGGCGGCGGCGTGGGCCGCTTGCCGGTAAGGAGCGCGCATGCCTGAAAAGATTGTTCTCGCCTATTCCGGCGGTCTGGACACCTCCATCATCATCCCGTGGCTGAAAGAGAACTACGCCTACGATGTGATCGCCATGGTCGCCGACGTCGGACAAGGCGACGACGTGGAAGCGGTGGTCGAAAAGGCTTGCAAGACCGGCGCCAGCAAAGTCGTAGTCGAAGACCTGCGCGAAGAGTTTCTCACCGGCTACGTCTGGCCCGCGCTGAAAGCGGGCGCGGTGTACGAGAACAAGTATCTGCTCGGTACTTCGTTGGCTCGCCCAGTGATCGCGAAGCATCAGGTAGAGGTTGCGCTGCGCGAAGGCGCCAGCGCTGTCGGCCATGGCTGCACCGGCAAGGGCAACGATCAGGTCCGCTTCGAGATGGCTTACCAGGCGCTGGCTCCCGAGTTGAAAGTAGTAGCGCCGTGGCGCGAGTGGGAGCTGAAGTCGCGCGAAGACTGTCTTGACTATGCCGAAAAGCGCGGCATCCCGGTCGCTGCCAGCCGTGAGAAGATTCACTCCCGCGACCGCAACCTCTGGCACTTGAGCCACGAAGGCGGAGAGCTCGAAGACGCCGCCAATGCGCCCTTCGCGAGCACCTGGCAGCTCACCAAGTCTCCGCAGGAAGCGGCCGACCGCGAAGAGCAGGTAGAAATCGGATTTAAAAAGGGCGCGCCCGTGTCCGTCAACGGCATGGCTCTCGATCCCGTTTCGCTGGTTGAACTGTTAAACGAGATTGGCAGCCGGAACGCCATCGGCCGCATCGATCTAGTAGAGAACCGCTTCGTCGGCATCAAGTCGCGCGGCTGCTACGAAACACCGGGCGGCACGCTGCTGCTCGCCGCGCACGGTGAGTTGGAAGCCCTATGTCTGGACCGCGACCTGCTCCACTTCAAACAACACGTCGCGCTGAAGTACGCCGAACTCGTCTACTTCGGGATGTGGTTCACCCCGCTGCGCGAAGCCCTTGACGCCTTTGTCGAAACCACGCAGCAGAATCTGACCGGAAGCGTCGCCCTGTCGCTCTACAAAGGCAACGTGAACGTGGTGAGCCGCAAGTCCGACTACTCGCTCTATCGCACCGATCTTTCTTCCTTCACCATGGGAGCGAGCTATGATCAGAAAGACGCGGAAGGCTTCATCCGGATTCTCGGATTGCCCTCGCGCTGCCGTGCCAAGACGCAGGTTGTGGTTGCGCAATGACGGCGGTTTCCGGCCCCTTGAGGGTTTTGCATTGCCAAATTTTAGAAATTGTCATCCTGACCCTGAGCGGAGTCGAAGGGGAAGGACCTGCTGTCCGTCGCTCACCAGCGCGCTCAAGGCGCAGCAGCGCGGGTGGAGCAGTACCGGTGGAGCCGCATGGGTGGAGCAGCGCTTCAGCGCTGCATTCGCGGGCTTTCTATGGTCGGGCTTTAGCCCCTGAGGTCGCGCAATGAAGATGTGGTCCGGCCGCTTCCGCCAGCCGCTCGACCCCGAATTTGAAAAGTGGCAGCGGTCGTTTCCCTACGATCAACGGCTGCTGCCCTTCGAACTCGCCGCCAGCCGCGCGCACGCCAACGCTCTCGAACACGCCGGAGTGGTTTCCTCCGAAGAGCTTTCTGAAATCGTGAAAGCACTGGGAGAAATGGGCCGCCGCGCTGAATCGTCGCCAGAATTTCTGAACGACCCGGAAGCCGAAGACGTTCACCACTTCGTCGAAAAACAACTGGCCGCGCTGATCGGCCCCACCGGCTACAAACTGCACAGCGGACGCAGCCGCAACGAGCAGATCGCGACTGACCTCCGCCTCTTCGTCCGCCAAAACATTGACACCCTGCAATCCCTGCTAGCCGATTGGATCGACGCATTTCTTACCCGCGCCGAAAAAGCCGGCACCGCCGCCATGCCCGCCTACACGCACCTCCAGCCCGCAGAACCCGTCCTGGTCGCACATTGGCTGCTGGCCTATGTGGAGATGTTTCTCCGCGACGCCGACCGCCTCGCCGACTGCCGCAAGCGCGCGAACCTTTGTCCGCTGGGATCGGGCGCCCTGGCCGGAGCCACGCTCACGCTCAATCGTCAAGCCATGGCCGCGGAGCTGGGTTTTGATGGCCCGACCGCCAACAGCATGGACGCTACCAGCGACCGCGACTTCGCCATCGAATTCGTCGACGTGCTTTCGTTGCTCGCTCTCCACCTCAGCCGCTGGGCCGAAGAGATGATCTTGTTTTCCACGCCCGCCTACGGATTCGTCGAGTTGCCCGAGCCCTACTCGACTGGCAGCAGCGCTATGCCGCAGAAAAAAAATCCCGACTTGCTGGAGCTGGTGCGCGGCAAAGCGGCGCGCGTCATGGGATGCGCCGTCACGCTGCAAATTTTGGTGAAGGGCCTGCCCCTCGCCTACAACAAAGACTTACAGGAAACGCAGGAGCCGCTGTTCGACGCCACCGACACGGTCATCGGCATGCTGCCGCTTGTGACCGGATGGATGCAGACAGTCGAATTCAACGACGCCAAGATGAATCAGGCCGCGCAATCGGGCTTCATGAACGCCTGGGCCGCGGCCGCTTACCTCGTCGAACGCGGAGTGCCCTCGCGTCTCGCCCACGAAGCGATCGGCAAGGCCGTCCAGCTGGCCGTGGAACGCGGATGCGAATTACAAAAACTACCCCTCGCCGACCTGCAAGCGATCCACACCAGCTTTGACGCAGCTTTCCACTCCTGCCTCGGACTTTCCGAAGTGCTCGCGCTGCACGACGTCCCCGGCGGCACCGCGCCTCGTCACGTCAAGCGCGCGCTGCAGAATGCACGGGAGCGCACCGCCGCGCTGCGCTCGCAAGTACCTCTCGCGCTCCGCTAGCCACACTATTCATTCGCACGTCGCGGCTCTTAATAGAGGGAAAACAGAGGGCGGGGGCGCAGATATTAAGTCGCTGTGACGAGGCTTGATCCAAGGATAGGGTGAGTGCTGGCAATTGAATCGAGGTGATACCCTGAGCAGCAGTTACCATAGCTCACGAACATGGCCTCTTTTTATCGAGCGAGCGTAGCGGAATTCCTTGCACAGAATGAGGAGCATGTACTCGCTCGTTTGGGGGTCGCGTATGCCAACCGAGGTTATACGAGCCAGTATTCAGACCAGACACTGACTTGGGAGCGGGATATTAGTTCGCTTCGCCGGTCGTTGGAGCAATGTGTCATCAAGTCAGATTCTGCGAGGTCGTGGGGGCTGCTTCTCGAGTTTTCGATTCCGCGGAAGGAAATGCGGATTGATATCGTCTTGTTGATCCGAGATGTGATTGTTGTTCTCGAGGCAAAGACTGGGAACGCGGCATTGCAGGCGAAGCGCCAGATTGAAGAGTACGCGCTTCTTTTGCATTACTTCCATAAGGCATCGACGGAACGCCGAATTGTGCCGATCATTGTTTCGCCGGAGACGGATGAACCTGAGCCAACCGCAATCAATCAGCGTGAGTCTTTCCCGCAGTTGGCTTCATATTGGGTGGCGCAGGTAATACGGAGTTCCTGGGAAGAGCTGTCAAGTCTACTGATCGCGATAGAGAAGCCTTCTATCGGGCAGATGCTTGCTGAGGCGTGGGATAGCAGCCCTTATTTCCCGGTGCCAAGCATCCTTGAAGCAGCAATGGCCCTAAAAAGTGGGCTTTCGATTCGGGAGATTGCGCACTCTGAAGCGTCAGAGCAGGAAATCGAAAATGTACGGCAAGCTGTTCAGGGGTACGTGGAACGAGCTCGGGCCGAGAATCATCATGCGATCTGCTTTTTGACCGGCGTGCCTGGCTCGGGAAAGACTCTGGTGGGTTTGAGCCTTGCTCATTCAAGTGAAAACAAGTCCCATGCGATTCACTTTATGAGTGGCAATGGTCCGCTTGTGCAGGTGCTGCAATATCTCTTTACACAAGAGAGTATGCGAAGGGGCGCGAAGGCCACACAGGCTCGTGCGGAGGCAAAGACGCTCATAGAAAATGTTCACGTCTTTGCTCGATACCACACGGACGATAATCCAGGACCGCCGTCCAATCATGCGATCATCTTTGATGAAGCGCAGCGTGCTTGGAACCGAGCTCAGAACATGAAGAAATTCCGACGAGACTACTCGGAGCCGGAGATGCTGCTACGAATTATGGAACGACACCTGGATTGGGCGATGGTTGTCGCTTTGGTAGGCGGGGGGCAGGAGATCAATGACGGCGAGGCTGGGCTGGAGGAATGGGGCAGAGCGCTGATCGGCAGCACCAAGGATTGGGTGATCTATGCGTCGCCCGAGGTGTTGGAAGGCGGGGCATCTACAGCAGGGCATCGATTGTTCGGTGACCCGACAAGGCAGAAACAAGTGCAGACGAGTTCGGCATTGCATCTGCGGACATCGCATCGCAGCCTGCGGACCGATCAGTTGGCGACCTGGGTGAATCGTGTGCTGGAGGGAGATGCTGATGGGGCAGCTTCCTTGCGAATTACACAGAGGTTCCCAATCTTTCTTTCACGAAACCTAGACGAAACGCGGTTGAAGTTGCGAGAGCAAGGGATTGGAGCAAATCGTTACGGACTGGTCGGTTCCTCAGGTGCAGCGCGTTTGCGAGCGGAAGGGTTGGAGCCTAGCTCAACCTTTCATGCGGATTATCCGTGGGAGCACTGGTATCTAGCGGAAAAGACAGATGTGCGCTCGAGCTATCGGTGTGAGGTGTTTGCGACGGAGTTTGAGATTCAGGGGTTGGAGTTGGATTGGATCGGGCTTTGTTGGGGCGGAGATTTTGTTTGGGATGATTCGCAAGGGTGGCAGCTGCGTACGTTGCGGCATGGCCAACAAAGCAAATGGAGTGCGATCAAGAGTGATGAGAAGCAAACCTACCGGAGAAATGCGTATCGTGTGTTACTGACCCGGGCGAGGCAGGGGATGATTATTTTTGTTCCAAAAGGGAATGCCAACGATCCGACCAATCGGCCAGATGTGTTTGAGACGACGGCACAATATCTGGTTCGATGTGGCGTGACTTTGTTGGGCTAGAGCGAAATTCCGGCGACTACATGCCGCCCGCGGAAATCGCGCGCGCCATCGCCATGGCCAATACCAGCGCGACCACATGGTGAGCGGTGAGCGCACCGGACCGATGCTGCGCGAGATCGAGCATCTCGTCCGCAGCGACATGCCGAACGTCCTGCTCTCACACAATCCGAATTCCTTCCGCCGCGCGGCGGAACTGGGAATCGAACTCAGCCTCGCCGGTCACACCCACGGCGGACAGGTAAAGTTCGAGATCGTGGATCACAGCGTCAGTCCGGCTCGCCTGATCACCCCATTCGTCGCCGGCCTCTACACGCCAATCAACGGTCATGCGAGCACTACGCCCGACAGCAACGGCGCACACAAAGCAGCGCTCTACGTGAACCGCGGCCTGGGAACTTTCGGCTTCCCGGTGCGGATCGGCGTCCCGCCTGAGATCACCCTCCTGACCCTGCGAAGAGCCTGAAAAGCCAACGTTTACCCATCTCCAGCCGGGCCCCAAACGTGGTATAATTCCTTCCAGGAAAAGCCCCATTAAGTTACTGCAAATCAAGCGTTTAGCAGGACATTCGTGCCCTCGTAACGAGCACTTCAACTGAGAACTGAGAACTGATCTCCATGCCTGACGATCCCCAAAACCCTGAGCTTCCCCTTACTCCTCCCCCCGGAGGCGACGGACAAAGTCCGGGCGCCGCCAATATTCAGCCCGTCAATATCGAAGACGAGATGCGCCGGTCGTATCTCGACTATTCGCTGTCGGTGATCATCGGCCGCGCGCTGCCCGACGTCCGCGACGGACTGAAGCCCGTGCATCGCCGCATTCTCTACACCATGCAGCAGATGGGTCTCAGACCTGGCGGGCCCACGCGCAAATGCGCCCGCATCGTCGGCGACGTGATGGGCAAGTACCATCCGCACGGCAACCTGGCTGTGTATGACGCCCTCGTCCGGCTGGCGCAGCCGTTCGCGATGCGCGCTCCGCTCGTCGATGGTCAGGGCAACTTTGGCTCGGTGGACGGAGACCCGCCCGCCGCCGACCGGTACACCGAAGCGCGCCTGGCGCGTGTTTCCATGGCGCTGTTGGAGGACCTGGACAAAGAAGCCGTCGATTTCTATCCAAACTACGACGGCACCGAAACGCAGCCCGCGGTTCTTCCTGCGCGTTTTCCAAATCTCCTGGTCAACGGGTCGGACGGAATCGCGGTGGGCATGGCGACCAAAATTCCGCCGCACAATCTGACCGAGATCGTGGATGCCACGATCCTGCTGGTGAACAATCCCAACGCGCAACTCGCGGAGCTGCTGAAGTTCGTGCAGGGACCGGACTTCCCGACCGCCGGCTTCATCCACGGCCGAGCTGGAATCTTCGAAGCTTACAAGACGGGACGCGGCCGCTTCATGATGCGCGCCCGGGCCGCGATTGAGAACATCACCAAAGACAAGCAGGCGATCATCGTCACCGAGATTCCCTACCAGGTAAACAAAGCCCGCCTGATCGAGCGCATCGCCGACCTGGTCAACGACAAAACCATTGACGACATCTCCGACATCCGGGACGAGAGCGATCGCGACGGCATGCGCATTGTGATCGAACTCAAGCGCGCAGCCGAACCCCAAATCGTGCTCAACCAGCTCTACAAGCACACCTCCATGCAGGAAGGCTTCAGCATGATTCTGCTGGCGGTGGTCAACAACCAGCCGAAGGAGCTGGGGCTTGTCCAGGCGATCAAGCACTTCATCGATCATCGCGTCGATGTGGTCCGCCGGCGCACGTCCTATCTGCTGTCGAAGGCGCAGGATCGGGAACACATACTCGAGGGTTATCTCACCGCGCTCGATCACCTCGATAACGTCATTACCATCATTCGCGCGAGCGCGAATCGCGCCGACGCCCGCGAAAACCTGGTCGCCTATTTTGGCGGCAAGAAGATCGACATCAACACCACCGGGCGCGCTCCCAAGCTCGACCCCGAGAAACCGTTCACGGCCAAGCAAGCCGACGCCATCCTGGAACTGCAACTGCACCGGCTGACCAAGCTCTCGATCGACGAAATTTCGAACGAGTTGAAGCAGGTCCGCGAAGCGATCGCCGACTTCCAGTCGATTCTCGCTTCCGAGAAAAAACTGCGCGGCGTAATCATCAAAGAATTGGAAGAAGTAAAAAAACAGTTCGGCGACGCCCGCCGCACCGTGATCGAGGACGAAGCTGCCGAGATCATGCTGGAAGACCTGATCG
>ORMF010559079.1_pt1 | contig 26789 bp, 24 predicted proteins | sample 1779871 | NCBI WGS metagenome assembly ORMF01 (sample SAMEA104232316, study PRJEB22302) | groundwater metagenome | biome: forest; feature: aquifer; material: groundwater | place: USA | collected 2011-08-07 | depth 5.4 m | reverse complement strand
TACCGTCCCTGGCCGGAGCCTCGATTGAGGAAACCGCGGCAGTAGCCTCGGTGGTGCGGGCGGATGCGCGAACGGGCCGGCTGGTACGCCGGATTGTGGTGCCATCCCAGATAGTGCCCTCGCGCACGATCGAGCGACGCACACCGGCGGCGTTTCACCCGCCGGCAATGACAGGCGCCGCGGTGGATGAAATGGTGAACGAGGTGGCCCGGCAGTACGGCGTGGATCCGCTGCTGGTGCATTCGGTGATCTACGTGGAAAGCAGCTACAACCGGTTTGCGCTATCGCCGAAGGGGGCGCAAGGCTTGATGCAGCTGATTCCATCGACGGCCCGGCGATTCGGGGTAAGCAACAGCTACGACAGCCGGCAGAATATCGAAGGCGGGGTGAAGTACCTGCGCTTTCTGCTGGACCGGTTCAGCGATTTGCGGCATGTGTTTGCGGCCTATAACGCGGGGGAGGAAGCGGTGGCGCGATACCGCGGCATTCCACCGTACGCCGAGACACAGGAATATGTGTACCGTGTGGGCAAGCGCCTGGGCGAGGTGCGGCGACGGCAGAGACAGACGCCGGTCGCGGTGGAGGTGGCATCGGCGCCGGCGCCGGAGTATCCTCCGCTGGAAAGTTTTTTGGATGCTGAAGGAAGGTTGCACTTAAGGACGAGGTAAACGCGAATCGAATGACACAGGCCGATTCCTCCCCCAGGCCGGTGGCAGCCACAACGATGAGGCTGGCAAATCCGGGTCTTGTCATGGCCCTGCTGGCAACCTGGATAGTTGCCCCGCTGGCGCTGCGTGCGGACCCTGAAACAGAGTTAGCCCAGTTGAATGAAGTGCGATTTTGGTCCGCCGGCGATGTGACGCGGGTAGCGCTGGAGACCAGCCTCGAGGTCCAGTTCAAGTATGACAGGCTGAAGAGTCCGGACCGGGTTTACGTGGATCTTTACGACACGGTGCCCAAAGGCGCGAAGGGGATGAAGACCATCGCTGTCGGGGACGGGGTGATCAAACGGATCCGCACCTCCCTGTCGCAGAAAAATGTCACGCGCGTGGTGCTTGATCTGGAGGCGGAGGTGGAGGTGTCCACCAGCCAGTTGAGCAATCCAGATCGTGTGATGATTGAGTTGCGGAGGCCGGCGGAGGTTCCCGCGGCTCGCCCTGCTGCCAGTCCTTCGGCCGAAGGCCGGGCATCCAAGGAACGACCGGAGGCGAAAACGGACGCGAAGGCTCCTGTGAAAGCGGGGCGTGAAGGAAAGCCTTCTCAGGAGCCCGCTCTCACAACGGAGCACAGCGCGGCGGGAACGGCGCGAGTTAATGGTGGATCGGCAGGCCGCGCCGGCCCCGTACGAGCTTTTGTAGCGCCTGCCTCAGCGACTCCAGTGGTGGAGACGCCGTTCGTGCTGGCACAGGCCGGAAAACTTCCGGCCATTCCGGCGGTCTCTGTCCAGCGAATGCGAGTGTCCAGAATTTTGGAACCGGCGCCGGTCCTGCTTGCCCGGCCACCGGCATCGGCCCCGGAGACGTCTACGGCATTGGCTGAAGTTGGCAGACCGAGGGCGGAAGCCGCATCCGAATCCTCCATTTCCACGGCCGCGTCAGTTCCGGCCGAGGTCCGGATCGCGAACCCGGCGAAACGCGACAAGACGGGGAACCGATCCTTGACCCGTGTGTTGGGGCTGAAGCTGGGGCGCGTGGTGCTCGATGCCGGCCATGGGGGCCATGACACGGGAACGATTACCAAGTCCGGCCTGGTCGAGAAGGAGCTTGTGCTGGATGTAGCGCTCCGGCTGGGGAAGCTGATTGAGGAACGGCTGGCTGCCGAAGTCATCTACACGCGCGCCGACGACACCTTTATCCCACTGGAAAAGCGGGCAGTGATCGCAAACCAAAAGCAGGCGGATCTGTTCTTGTCGATCCATGCCAACTCGAGCCCGTTCAAAACGACGGTGGGCACTGAGACCTTTTATCTGAACTTCACCTCCTCGAAAGCCGACATGGAGGTGGCCGCGCGTGAAAACGCGGGAGCTGAGAAATCGATCCATGAGTTAACGGATTTGCTGAGAAAGATCGCGCTGAAGGACAAGAAGGACGAATCCAGAGAGTTCGCAGACAAGATTCAGCAAGCGTCCTACGATTTTTCTACCCGGACGCATGGCAAGATCCGGAATCGGGGAGTGAAGACGGCGCCTTTCATAGTGCTGATCGGGGCGCAAATGCCGGGCGTGTTAACCGAGATAGGATTCATGAGCAATTCGAAAGAGGAAGGGTTGTTGAAGAAGCCCGAACACCGGCAGAAGATCGCGGAGTCGCTTTTCAAAGGGATTGAGAGTTACACGGAATCATTGAGCAACTTCCGGGTTGCGCAGCGGCAATAGAGTTACTCGAAGAGGGTAAAGACGGTTTTGTCGCGCCCTTGCTGCTTGGCCTTGTAGAGGGCGCGATCCGCGGCTCCAATCAAGGCTTCCGCGCCAGCGATAGCCTGACCCGGTTCCAAGGTAGTGGCGCCGAAACTGGACGAGACGTTCAGGGTATCCGAGCCGACCTGGATCGGTTCCCGATTCACCTGGGCGCGCATTCTCTCGGCTGCGGCAATAGTCTCCTCCTTGCCGCAACGGGGGAGAATGAGGAGAAACTCCTCGCCGCCATAACGGCCGACCGAGTCATAGGGCCGAACCGAATGGAGCATGCGGGAAGAGACCTCAACGAGAACCGCATCGCCGGTGTTATGGCCGTAGGTGTCATTGATGGTCTTGAACCGGTCCAGATCGCCGATGACCAGGCCCAGCGGGACGCCTTCGCGCTGGCAGCGTGACAGTTCCTTGAGCAGAATATCGTAAATGGCGCGGCGGTTCCAAAGCTGGGTGAGAGAGTCGCGAGTGGCCTGGACGCGCAGGGCCTCCTGAGCTTGCAGAAGTTCGGCTTGCAGGTCAATGATCCTGCGGCCGGGGCCGAGGCGCACTTTCAGTTCGTTTCCATCAAAGGGTTTGACGAGGTAATCGTCAGCTCCGGATTCCATCCCGACGATCAGGTCTTCCTTCTCGTGGCGGGAGGTGAGCAGGAGAATGTAGGTATAGTGGGGAAGATTCTGCTGGCGGACCATGCGGCAAACTTCCACACCGCTTAAGCCAGGCATCATCCAGTCCAGAATCACAAGGCGGGGAGCGTCGGCACGGCGGAGAATTTCCCAAGCCTCGGCGCCGTTGGGTACGGAAATGACCTGATAGCCCCATGTCTTGAGTTCCACCTCAAGCAACTTCCGCGAAACTGCGCTGTCATCAGCGATCAGTACTTCCATACTCTCGATTCCGTCACGTGACACCCCGGAGGAGCCGGTTGGGGAGGCCGACAAAAGTTCAGCGATGTCGATTGAGCATGATGCAGGTTGGCATAAATGCGAAGCTTTCTGCATACGCTCCTCATCGACTTATCACAGCCTATTCTTTAAAGTCTAGTAGAAAGCTCGGCCCTCCGGAGCCTTTATCCGAGGTTTAGAACAACGAACCCTTGGCTATTGGACATACGCCCCGATAGCACAATTCGCTCTTGCTGCGAGGGGTTACACTGGCAGCAAGTTACAGTTTTCCTGGTCCTTGCGCTAAATTATACCTTATCAGGAGGACCTCAGTGTCTGCTACTACAATGTCAGGGCTTAGTACGGCCGCCTTGCTATGGATATTCCTCGGGGCGGGGCTGGCTAAGGCGCAAGTGCAAGAGCCAGCTAAGCTGGCCTCCAACCCACAAAAACTTGTAACATTTTACGCGTTTGACGACGCGCAAGTCCCGGCGGCTGTCCGGGGAGTGGGGCAGGGCGCACTCCCGGTCAAAGCCAGTGATGGGGCCGCCTGGAGCGGCTCTTCGCAGGGTCTGGTGCGGCGGCAGCCAGCGGCGCGCATTCCAGGGGACCGGGTGCAGTATTTTTCAGGGAGGCGGTATCTACCCGACGATGAGGTGCAAGGTATCGTTCCGGACAACTCGGGCGGAGTATGGGTTCGAACGCAAACCGGGATCAGCCACATTGCCATGGTTCGGATGAGCCTGGAAAAGAAGGCGGCGTACTTTGAAGAGCGGGTAAAGATGCGGCACGACCGCTACGGGCTGGTGGCGAGCTCGACCTTGCGAACGCCAGGAGATCTGAGCACGAACCAATTGGATCCGAGCGACAACGATGGTCTCTGGACGGCGATGTATGCGGCCGGGGAATGTTTCCGGTATGCCGTCACGAGGTCCGCCGAGGCGCTGGCGCGGGCGCGTAGGAGCGTGGAGGCGGTGCTGTTTCTGGAGGAGGTGACGGGGCGCCCGGGTTATCCGGCCCGGTCCTATATCCGAAAAGGAGACCGGCGCGGTGCGGGAGGGACATGGGTCTGGACGGCGGATGGGGAGAAGGAATGGAAGGCGGACACAAGTTCGGACGAGATTGTCGGGCACTACTATATTTTCGGCATCGCCTATGATCTGCTGCCGGATGCGGGGTTGAAGCGGAAAGTGGCCGCGGTTACCTCGCGCATGACGGACCACATCATCGGGAACGGCTACAACCTTACCTGCATACATGGGCAGCCGACGTATTGGGGGCGGTGGTCAAAGGAATACTTCGGAACCAGACGAGGCAAAGGGGATGGACCGCTGAACGCTGTGGAGCTGTTGAGTTTTCTCAAGACGGCCCACCACATCACCGGAGATGCGCGTTATGAACAGGAATACCGGAAGGTGGCCAATGAGTTGGACTATACGGGGCTCGCGTTGAAGCTGAAGGAGCTCCGCGAGGAGATCAACTATTCGGACGAGGAACTGGCGATGCTGCCATTCTACCTGCTCTTCCGGTATGAAAAAGACCCGAAACTGCTTTCGATTTACCGTGCGGCGCTGGAGCAGTGGTGGGAGAACATGGAACGCGAGCGAAATCCCCTGTGGACTTTCATCTATCAGGTGGCCAACCCGTCCAAGAAGGCCGATCTGGGGGCGGCCGTGTACACGCTGAACCGGATTCCGATGGATCTGCGGACGTGGAGTGTCAACAACTCCTACCGGACCGATATGGAATGGGAAGGCAAGCCGGACAGATTTGGGAGACGGCAAACGAGGACTTGGCTGGCGCCGGATGAGCGGCCGGTGATGAAGTGGAACGGCAACCCGTTCCAGGTGAACGGAGGCAACGGAGGGCGGTCAGAGGATGACGGGGCGTTTTTCTTGCTTCCCTATTGGATGGGCCGGTATCATAATCTAATTCAGTAACGATGCGAATCAATTTGGGGCAGTGGAGGTAAAAATGCCACAAACAGGAGAAGTATTACTGGGAATTTCCGGACCGGATCGCAGGCCATGGGCCGGCGGAGCCGTGACGGTGCAACTGATCGACCCATTTTCCCAGACCAGAAAAGTCCTGGTACGGCGGCGGATGGCGGCCGGCTCTGACAGTCTTCTGCTGCGGGAGATTCCGGCCGACGCCGGACAGCGCTACAGCATGATTGTGACCGCGAATGGCTTTGAGGGCACGGGCCTGTATCCGGTAAAGCCGGAGCCTGGCCGGCGCGTCAACCTGGCCGCGATGTTAATCCCGGAAAAGGCGGCGCCGGATCTGACTCAATTTTCCTACCGGGCCTTGGCGGACACCTCCCCGGCCTTCCATGCGGCGCTGACAGGGGCTGGAATTGAGGAGGCGGACTTCCGGGCGCTGTCGCCGGAGCAGATTGCCGGCGGGTTGAACATCGAGGCCAAGCTACGCAACACGCGTATTGCGGATGGGCAGGGGATTGATTTTATCCGCGAGATCGGCGGCGGCGAGACAGACCCCATCCGGCAGGATCGAATTTTCGCTTATGTGGACGCGGACATGCCGTCCAAGGTACGGGAGGAGATGCGGGAAGACGGCACGTTCCGGGAACTGGACCCTTCCGCGAACGAAGCCTTCCACCGGGGGTTTCCGGTCAGCTTCAAACAGAAGGTTTCCTTTGGCAGCCTGCAACTGTCCTTCGCGGCGGCTCCGTCGGCGAACGGGCTGCTAAAGGCCGATATCGACATCGATCTACTCACCGATGTTGGCCACTTCGGCGAAGTATTTCTCAACTTTCTTCTGAAGCAGAAAACCAATCCGTATACGGTGTACCGGTTGTTGTTTGACCAAGGCATCGCACCGTTGTACACGGTCAAGGCGCAGAGTGAGGCCTCCGAGGCAGCGGCATAAGTAAAGGACGGCCATCCTGCTGGTCCCAATTGTTTTGAAGGTGGGAGGGGTTCCATGCTGTATGAAGTAGAGACAAAGAAATCATTAGAACAGTTGGATGCCTCGCTGCGAGCGGAGGCCGCCAGCCGCCAGTTTGGCGTGCTTGCGGTGCATGACCTGCAGGCAGCGATGCAGAAGAAGGGGGTCGCATTCGGCAACAAGTGCCTGGTTTACGAGGTCTGCAATCCGGAGCAGGCAAAAAAGGTGCTGGAAGCAAACGGGGCATTCTCGAGCATGCTACCGTGTCGAATCTCGGTGTATAGCTCCGGTGCGGGATACCGGCTGTCGACGATCCTTCCAAGCGCATTGGCGCGGCTCTTTCCTGGCAATGAGATTGAGCCGGTGGCGCGCGAGGTCGAATTGGTAGTGAAGGAGATCATGCAAGCAGCAGCTGGGTAGATGGCAGGTGGAACAGCCCAAGCCAATGCTTCCTAGTGGGAATGGTTAGCCTCCGCCGGCAAAATAACGGAAAACAATTGGACCCTGGTCCCGTACCAAACTTGCTTTTCCGGTCCAATTCAGTCAAGCTAGTCAGTTTTCACCCTCAATTACAAATGCGGATTCGGGTCCTCCATCATGATCACTGTTTCGACGGTGCAGCTTCAGCGGCGTTTTTTACACGTTGGGCCGAAGAGAAGCTATACCCGGGCGCGGAATTCCAATACACGGGAATGATGCACACGCCTGCCCAGACCTGGGACGAAGCCTTGCTGGACGGCGACTACAACGCCATTGTCGATTTCAAATACTCCAACAGCGCGAAGGTGAGTTGGTGGTTTGATCATCACCAGTCGGCGTTCCTGACTCCGGAGGACGCCGAGCAGTTCCGGACCGCGAACGCGCCGAACCACTACTACGACGCCAGCTACCGCTCCTGCACCAAGTTTATTGCGGACGTGGCGCGTGAGAAGTTCGGCTATAGCGCACCGGATCTGGAGGAATTGATTTACTGGGCCGACATCGTGGATGGGGCGCAGTACACGAGCGCAAAAGTGGCTGTGGAGCTTGCCTCACCAGCGACGCAACTGGTTCTGGTCATTGAAGGCGCGAAAGGCTCAGGCGAGGTGCAGCAGATCATCCGGTTGATGAAGCACCGGCCGCTGGCGGAAATCATCGCGAACCCGCAAGTGCAGGCGCTCTACCAGCCGCTCTACCGGAATCACGTGGAGAGCATCGATCTGATCCGGGCGGCGAGCAGCCAGCATGACAAGGTGGTTTTCTTCGATCTGACGGCCCGTGAGATTGAGGGCTACAACAAGTTCATCCCCTACTACTTGTTCCCGAACTCGGTCTACACCGTATCGGTGCTCACCGCCAGCTTCCGCACGAAAGTGTCGGTGGGCTCCAATCCGTGGACTCCGGAAGCGCCCCAGCATAATCTGGCCAGCATATGCGAGCGATATGGAGGCGGAGGGCCCCCGCGCGTGGGCGCCATCAGCTTCGAAAAGAGCGCCGTGGAACAGGCAAAGCAGGTGGCCAGCCAAATCGTACAGGAACTGAACAGTTAACGGCGGCCTGCGATGGCCAGTCAGCTAATCAGGCCGTTGCGGATGGCGAAGCGGACAATGTCGCCCGTGTTGTGGAGATTGAGTTTCTCCATGACGCTACCGCGGTGGGACTCCACCGTGTAAATGCTCAGATGAAGTATATTGGCAATCTCTTTGTTCGTTTTGCCATCGGCCACCATGATGAGGACTTCGCGTTCCCTGCCGGTGAGCAGGTCCACCGGATTGGAGACATGTTTTCTGTAGTCGGTCAGGACAGCATCGGAGATGGCCGGACTCAGGAAGGCCTCGCCGCGATGCACGGAGCGGATTGCGCGCAGCAGATCGTCATCCTCGGAATCCTTCAGCAAGTAGCCGCGTGCGCCGGCGCGTAGAATTTCCCGGACGTAGACGGAGTCCTTGTGCATGCTCAGCGCCACTACTTTCGTGTTCGTGAATTCATCGCAGATCTGGCGAGTGCCTTCAATACCATTCAACTCCGGCATGGACACGTCCATGACGACGATATCGGGTGTACACTTGCGCGTTTGCTCAATCGCCTCGCGGCCCGTTTTGGCTTCGCTCACAACCTCCATGTCCTCCTGGGAATCAATGAGCATCCGGACGCCCTTGCGCAGGATGGTATGGTCATCAGCCAACAAAACTCGAATCTTCTTGCTCCGCATTGAGGTCCACCCTTTGCAGCGGAACTTCGACGTGAATGCGAAGGCCGCCTTCCTTTCGATTTTCAGCCTTCAAGTCGCCGCCGAGCTGGCGCGCTCTGGCCCGCATGCCGACCATTCCAAGACTGTAATTCCTTTCGCCTGCCGACTGCTGGATACCATGGCCGTTGTCGGCAATTTCGAGGAGCACGGTTTGACCGGAAATGTGGAGGGAAACCCAGGCCTGTGTAGCCTCTGAATGGCGCGAAATATTGGTCAAGGCCTCCTGTGTAATGCGAAAGAGGTGCGTCTCCACGGGCTCGGCAAGCCGTTGGTCCAGGTTGGAGGTGTAGGCGACGGGAACCTGCGTTCTTTGAGTGAATCGCTCGGAGAGCCAACGCATGCCGGAATCGAGTCCAAAATCATCGAGGACCACGGGCCGCAATACCTGGGACAACTTTCTCACGTTCTGGAGCACCTCATCCACAATGCCGATGCATTCCTGGCGGTCAATGCCCGCCCCGGATTCCGGGATACGGCTCAGAATACGACGGAGCCCGCTCAGAGACTGGCCCAACTCATCATGCATTTCGTGGGAAAAGCGGCGGGCCATCTTTTCGTGTCCATCGATCATGTGCCATGAGACGTGGGCCAGTTCCGCCGCCTGCCATTCCAGTTTGGCGAAGGCCCGCTGAATGATCCACACAGTCAGCCCGGCTGTGCCGGCGGCTAACAGGAAACAAAGGCCGAGAACCCAAGTCAGATCGTCAATCAACTCCTGGGTTTGCTGAACGATCATGGCTTCCACCTGTGCCCCGCGTTCGGAGTGAATCAGTTGTTCCCGAACAAGATCCTGGGCGGTGTCCTGGATGCGGTTCGAGCCTTGATAGCCCAGATAGCCGGCCAACAGCACAAGGCCGACGACCAACCCGAAGCCAAGGATGGCGACCCGGTGCACCCTGGCTGGTGACATCGGAGGATCGGTCACCAGGTCCAGCGAGGATTTCGGAACAGTGGATTGGTCCATGGGCGTTGCGCCTATCTTCTCCAGAATGGCACTCGCGGCACGGTTCTGCATCCCCTGCCCAGGGGAGCAAACCCTGGGTCAGCAGGCGATGGAGGACGGCTATCAACGGACGGAATCTCCCTATTGCGGGCTAGGGTGCCTTCGTCCGGAAATCCGCATGATGGTTTAGTGAAGCAAAAGTTACTCTGCGCGGGTCTCGTTTGGGCTGCCATGGCCAGCGCCCAGACGCCGGCTGGAAGCCAACCGGTGACCCTGGAACAGGCGATTCAGGAAGCGCTGGCGAAGAACCTCGATCTCGCGGCTGAGAAGGTGAACGTCAGAGTGGCGGAGGCACGCCAGATCACGGCGCGCCTCCGGCCCAATCCTGTGTTGACGGTCTCCGGCCAAACACTCAATCTAGTGGGTGCTCGATACTCACCCGACACTCCGCTCGGTCCCAATCAGGTCAACATTCACACGGAATTTCCCATCGAGCGCGGGCACAAGCGCGAGGAGCGGATCGCAGTGGCAAGAGAGGAGAAGTCGCTGGCCGAACTGGGAGTGCGCGAGGTCATGCGCCAGGTGATTGCCGCTGTGCAAAGCGCGTTTGTCGACGTCCAGCTTGCCAAGGAGAGCCGGCAACTGGCGCAAGAAAACCTGAAGAGCCTGGAAGGCGTTGTCGCGATCAACGAAATCCGGTTGAAAAGCGGTGATCTGGCCCAGGTGGAGCTGGACCGGTCACGCGTGGCCGCACTCCAATATCGCGCGGCGGTGCAACAAGCCAGATTGCAACAGGATCAGGCAAAGACGCAGTTGCAGCATCTGATGGGTAGGAGGCAGAAGTGGCCCGATTTCGACGTCGCGGGCGAAATGCGGCGTGAAGGGGCTGTTGCGGCACCCGATGAGATCACGCGGCTGGCCTTGACGCGGCGCCCGGATTACCTCCTCAATCAGCAGGCGCAGGCGCGTTCTCGGGCCGACTTGCGCCTGCAACTGGCCAACGGCAGGATCGACTACTCCATCGGCACCGAATATACGCACCAGTCGGCTTGGGGCATCGGCGGCAGCTCGATGGGGGTGTATTTCAGCATGCCTCTGCCAGTGTTCAACAGGAACCAAGGCGAGATCGCGCGGGCACAAAGGGAGATCGGTCTGATTGGGGCGCGCCGGGAAGCATTGGAGTCTATCATCCAGACGGAAGTGGAGAAGGCGCACCGGCAGAACATCGTATTCCAACAGCTTCTAGCCAGCGTTGAGGCAGACATGCTGGCCAAGGCCAGGAGCGTCCGGGACACAACGGAGTACTCCTACCGTCGCGGCGAAGCCAGCCTGGTGGAGTTCCTGGACGCGCAACGGGCCTTCAACGATGCCATGCAGACCTACAATGAGGCCCGCGCCAACTATGCGCGCAGCCTGTACCTGATCGACACGGTTTCCGGCGCCACCGTGAGCGGGTCCTAACGCCACATTGGGAGAGAAAGAAACATGGAACTATTTCACATTGGCAGGGCGGCCGCACTTGGATGTATGGCGTTGGCCCTGACTGGCTGTGGCCAGTTAAAAAATGAAACCGTGGTCAGCGCGAAACCGGGACCCAGCGCCAAGCCGGGACAAGCGATCATCGATCCGGATTCGCCGCAGCTTAGCCAGATCCGGACGGAACTGGTAGAGACCGCCATGCTTCCGGTCGGCAATGTATCTGCTCCGGGAAAGGTGGAGGCGAACGCCAATCGTCTTTCGCATGTGGTGATTCCGCTCACGGGCCGTGTCACCAGCGTACTGGCCAAGATTGGTGATTTCGTACAGCAAGGCCAGCCGCTACTCACCATGGAGAGCGCAGACGCAGACGCAGCCGTATCGAGCCTTCAGCAGGCGCAAGCCAGTGTGACGCAAGCAAAATCCGCGCTTGCCAAGGCGCAAATGGACCATGACCGGCAGAAAGATTTATATGAGCATGGGGCCACTCCGCAAAAGGAAGTATTCAATGCGCAGGCGGTAGTGGTGCAGGCGCAAGCGGCGGTAGAGCAGACCCAGGCCGCCACCGAGCAGTCCAAAAGGAGGCTGCAGATTCTCGGAATAGGGCCGGACACTTACGGCCAGCGGGTGACTATTCACGCGCCCCTATCGGGAAAGGTGCTGGAGATGTCGGTGGTGAATGGGGAATTTCGCAATGACCTCAGCGCTCCGCTGATGACCATCGCGGACCTGAGTTCGGTGTGGGTGACCTCCGATGTGCCGGAGACCTCGATCCGTTTGGTGAAGGTTGGCGAACCGGTGAAGATTGAGCTGGCCGCCTATCCCGGGGAGACCTTTCGGGGCCGGGTGACGCTGATCAGCGACATGGTGGACCCGCAGACGCGCACGGTGAAGGTCCGGGCGGAGTTGCCGAATCCAGGCGGGCGTCTGAAGCCGGAGATGTTCGGAAACATTCAACTGGCCGAACAATCCGAGGCCTTGGCCACCGTACCGGCCGGGGCCATCATAGCCACGGATGGAAAGGCGCTGGTGTGGCGCGAAATAGGCAAAGGCGTCTTTGAGAAGGTGGCCGTGACCATCGGAGTGCAAGCCGGAGGCCGAGTGGCGATACTCTCCGGACTCCGGAAGAATGACCGTATTGTGGTGGACGGCGTGATGCTGCTGACCGCCAACTAGGCCGCGAACCAGGAGACACGCAGTGATTGCACTACTACTTAGGTTCGCGCTACGCCAGAGATTCATCACCGTACTGGTGGGGCTGACTTTGATTGGCGTGGGTTTGTGGGCCTTTTCACAGCTCAAGATCGAAGCCTATCCGGATATCTCGGATACGCAGGTGGTGGTGATTACACAGTACGACGGGCGCGCCGCCGAAGAAGTGGAGCAACAGGTGACCGTTCCCATCGAACGGGCTTTGAATAGCGCGCCGAACGTGATCGCGCGGCGGTCGCGCACCATCTTCGGCCTGTCCGTGGTCGAGTTAACCTTCGATTACGGAACCAACGACTACTTCGCGCGCCAGGTGATTTTGGAGAAGTTGCGCAACGCAAACCTGCCGGACGGGGTTACGCCCACACTGGGGCCGCTCTCGACGCCGATCGGAGAGTTATACCGGTATACGCTTTCGGGCGGTGGCCTGGACTCCCTGCAGTTGCGCGAATTGCAGGATTGGGTAGTGGAACCCCGGTTTCTGCAAGTGCCCGGTGTGGCAGACGTGACGCCGTTCGGCGGACTGGTGAAGCTATACCAGATTCAGATCGATCCGCTCGCGCTCTCCAAGTACAACCTCTCCATTCCCCAGATCGCCGAGTCGGTTCGCGTCAACAACAGCAATGCCGGCGGCGCTCTGCTGGACAACAAACAGCAGTCCATGGTGATCCGAGGTGTCGGTTTGATTCAGGATGCCGCCGACATTGGGAACATTGTCATCACGGAAGCCAAGGGCGTCCCGGTATTCGTGAAAGACATTGGCCGTGTAGACATTGCCGGCGCACCGCCAACCGGAATCTTCGGCGTTGGGGATCAAACAGGCGGCGTCGAAGGAATCGTCCTGATGCGCCGCGGCGAGAACCCTTCCGAGGTGCTGCGGTCCATTAAGGCCGCGGTGGAGGATTTGAACGGCAGCCGTCTGCCGGCGGGCGTGCGCATCACACCGATCTATGACCGCACGGATTTGGTCAACAACACGCTGACCACTGTTTCGCACACGCTGATGGAAGGACTTCTGATCGTTGTGATCGTATTGTTCCTGTTCCTGGGGAGCGCGCGGGCCGCGCTGCTCACCGCGGTCACGATCCCGTTGTCACTGCTGTTCGCCTTCATCTGCATGCACTTCACGGGCATTCCGGCCAATTTGTTGAGCCTCGGCGCACTGGACTTCGGGATCATCGTGGATGCCACGCTTATTATGGTAGAGCACGTGCTTCACACGTTACATGTACGGCAACACAGGCCGGGGTTTGCCGCGCAAGGAGGCGTCCTGGCGGCCGTGCGGGATGCGGCTCTGGAAGTGGAACGGCCCATTTTCTTTTCGCTGGTCATCATCATTTCGGCCTACATTCCCCTGTTTACGCTGGAGCGGGTGGAACGCAAGCTATTTACACCGATGGCGTTCACGGTCTGTTACGCATTGCTCGGCTCTATGTTGCTGGCTCTGACCCTGATTCCAGTGCTGGCCACCTACCTGTTCCGCAACGGCGCCAAGAGCTGGGAGAACCCGATTCTGCCCTGGCTGGCGCGGCGCTACGAATCGGTACTAAACCAGGCTCTACGGTGGCCGCTGACGGTGTTTGGAATCTCCGGCGCGGTAGTAGTGGGGGCCTTCGCTCTTTCCGGCGCACTGGGAATCGAATTCCTGCCGAGCCTGGATGAGGGAGTGATTTGGATACGGGCAAATCTTCCGCCGGGTATCTCGATCGACAAGTCTTCCGAGGTTGCCGGACAGATTCGCAAAATTCTGGCGCAGTATCCGGAAGTGCACCTTGTGTCTTCACAAACGGGCCGCAATGACTCCGGCACAGACCCGTACGGTCCGAACCGGAACGAGTTCTTTCTTGCTCTCAATCCCTACGATACCTGGCCGGCCGGCATGAACAAGGCAAAGCTGATCGAGGATCTGAGCAAGAAGCTCAACGAACAGATACCAGGGGCGGCATTCAGTTTTACACAGCCGATCATCGACAACGTCACCGAATCGGTCACCGGATCCGCAGCCGATCTGGCTGTCATTATCCGTGGTCCGGATCTGGCAGTCCTTCGCGACAATGCGCGCAAGGCGCTGGCGGTGATCCGAACAGTGCCGGGAGCGGCGGATACCGCCATTGAGCAGGAAGCGGATCAGGCCCAGCTGCGCCTAAGAATCGACCGTCAAGCCGTTGCCCGGTATGGTATCAACGTTCGCGAGGTGCAGGACCAGATCGAAATGGCGATCGGCGGCCGGGCGGCGGGGACAATGTTTGAAGGCGAACGCCGTTTCGACATCACGGTGCGCTACATACCGGAGGCAAGGACCAGCATCACCGCGATCGGGAACCTGTTGGTGCCCACGCGGGAAGGCGGACGGGTGCCGCTTTCGCAGCTGGCCGAGATCAAGGTGGTGAATGGAGCCAGCATCATCGCCCGCCGGGAAAACCAGCGTCAGATCACTGTGCGAACCAATATCCGCGGGCGCGACCAGGGCAGCTTTGTAGCGGAAGCACAACAGCGTTTCGAAGGGGCCATGCAGTTGCCGAATGGCTATGAAGTGACGTGGGGGGGGCAGTTTGAGAACCTGCAGCGCGCCAAGAAACGCCTGACCGTGATTCTGCCCATCACCATCGCCATCATCTTTGTGCTGCTTTTCTTCATGTTCGGCTCACCGAAGTATGCTGGTCTTGTCATGCTCAATGTTCCATTTTCGCTGGTTGGTGGAATTCTGTTCCTGTACATACGGCACATCAACTTGAGCGTGTCGGCGGCAGTGGGATTCATCAGCTTGTTCGGCGTTGCCGTGATGAGCGGCGTACTGGTAATCGCGGAGATCAACCGGTTGCGCCGTTCCGAGCCCGAGTTGCCGGTACGAGAGGCGATCGTCCAGGGGGCGCTCGGACAACTGCGTCCGGTGCTGCTCATGGTAGTGGTGGCGCTGCTCGGCATGGTGCCGGCCGCTCGTGCCAGTGGAATCGGCTCCGATGTGCAGCGCCCGCTGGCGACTGTTGTTGTGGGCGGGCTTTTGTCCACGCTCTTTCTTACCCTTCTGGCCCTGCCCAGCATGTACGCGCTGGCCGTGCGCGCAAACGAGCCGTCTGAGGAGGTCACACAATGAAGAAGCTCCAACTGACCATCTACATCAACGAGACGGATATGCACGGAGATGTGCCGCTCCATGAATTTATCGTCCGGCGCCTGCTCCATTTGGAGATCGCCGGTGCAACGGTGAACCGGGGCGTGATGGGATACGGCAGGCATGGGAAGGTACACCGGCAGCGATTGTTCGGCGTATCGGACGACCGTCCGATTCTGATCACCGCGATTGATGAAGAGGCCCGGATCCGCAAAGTGCTGCCGGAGCTGAAGGCCGAGATTCTCGAAGGACTGATGACGGTGCAGGAAATCGAGGTCATTTGATTGGCCGGGGCAGGCCAGTATGGAGGTACCCATGTCGCGAAGAATATTCCAAACATCGTTCGGACTCGCTGTGGGTATGGGGGCGCGTCTTCTCCTGGCTGGACCGCATTCAGCGAGTCTTCTGCTGGCCGCTGTACTCAGCCTTGCCGGCGCCATCAGCGGAGGTATGATGGCAGAACACTTGCTGCCCTCCGATGCCGTTAGACCGGGTGGGTTTGTAGTGTCGGCGCTGGGCGCGATCGCAATGTTATTGATTTATGGTGTGGCGGTGCAGTAAGGTCCAGCGCAAGGGAAGCAATGCATGGAACAGAGGTGCACATGAGTGGTGATGCAGACATCTTGAAACGAGTCCCGCTGTTTTCGCTGCTGGATAGCGAGGAGCGGGCGGTCTTGGCCGCCAATGTCGAGGTCCGTCAATATGGTGCGCATGAACGGATCTACCGGCACGGAGATGCCGGAGGAAGCGGATACGTTCTGGTTGAGGGGAGAGTCCGGGTAGCGCTGATCGACGAAGATCAGCAGGAAGTGACGGTGGACGAACCGGAGCCGGGTGAATTCTTTGGCTTTGCGTCGCTGCTGGATGGAACTCCCCATCAGACGACGGCGATTGCTCTACAACCGGTGACCTGTCTTGAAATTAATCGGGATGATCTACGCATCCTGCTGCACAGCAAGCCGGACTCTGGGATGGACATGCTGGCGGTTTTGGGCAAACAGTTTCATGCCGCGCAGCGCCTGGTCCGGACCCGTTCGCTGCGAAACCCCAACGAGGTCATCGAGCAGGGAAGCACGCTTGGCGATCGGCTATCGGATAGTGTGGCGCAGTTCGGCGGCTCCTGGCGGTTCATTGGCCTGTCTGGCGCGGTTTTGGTGATCTACACCGTCTGCAACGTAGTGTTGGGTGGCCGGGCTTGGGATCCATATCCTTTCATCCTGCTCAACCTGTTTTTGTCCATGTTGGCTGCGATGCAGGCGCCCATTATCATGATGAGCCAGAACCGCCAGGACGCCAAGGACCGGCTCCGGGCGGAGTTGGATTTCGAAGTCAATCGGCGTGCCGAGGTCGAGATCCGGGGCCTGAGCGCAAAATTGCATGAAGTGGGCGACCAGATTGACGACGTGAAACGGCTTCTCCGCAAATAGTCCATTGACCGCCCCGCCTGAGGGAAGCAGATCAGCTTCCAAAATCTACAGGCAAGCCAAACTTTCATGCCCGCGCCGAGGCTTTTCTCCCCTGCCAAGGCGATGGGTTTCCATCCATTTCTGGAGCATTCTGGTAGTGCGAGGACGGCCCTGAGGGCCCGTTCCACAGTCGAAAAAAGGAGACCATTCAAATGAACAGATTACTTGGCGGAACAATCATTCTTGCACTCAGCTCATTGGCGTTGGCACAACAGGCGCCGGCCGCCGCTGAAAACCAGACTGGCCAAACGACAAAAAACACGGCAAAAAAGGATAGCAGCAAGGGCCATAAAGGTAAGCATCGCGGCCGGACCAACCGCGGCCAAGACAAGACCAAGTCCAACAAGAACACCACCAGCCCTCCGGCTCAGTAGCAGGGCTTTTGTCGTAATGGTGGTGGTCAGAATCAGCACAATGATTCCTGGCGCTGCCGCAAATCCCGGAACGCATCAGCTTATGGCATTCCCCAACCATCCGCCGCAGGTTTTTCACTTGTCGTGTTTTCGTTCAGCCCCGTGATGCCGGGCCCTGAATGGGAATTCCAGCAATTGACATGGACCCGGTTCCGGTAATAGCCTTGCCTCTAGTGAAGAAAGCACTGCTCATTGCCTTTATCGTCCTGGCCGGTTCGCTCCAGGCGCAGAACAAGAATCCATTTCATGGAAACAAAGACGCCATCGAGGCCGGGCGCGGCATGTTTCGCATCTACTGTTCTCCCTGTCACGGGATCGGGGCTGAAGGGGGGCGCGGGCCCGACCTGACGCTGGGAGACTATTCGGTAGGCAATGGGGACGCCGCGGTATTCCAGGTGATTTCGGGCGGAGCTAAGGGAACCGAGATGCCGGGCTTCAGCGAACGGTTTGATTCCGATGGGGTCTGGCGGATTGTGGCCTACCTTCGCTCTGTTTCCGGCAAGCCCGCTCCTCCGTTGACAGGGAACCGGGCCAACGGGGAAAAGTTGTACTGGGGAAAAGGTAGTTGTGCAACCTGTCACCGCATTCACGGGCGCGGGTCGCGGATGGGACCGGATCTGACGCTGGTGGGGCGGCAACGGAGCCTGGCCTACCTGCGGGAGTCGCTGGTCGATCCGGATGCGTCCCTGACGCCGGGCTACAACCGGGTCACGATCGTAACTAAGGCCGGAACACGGATTACCGGCGTTCAGAAGGGCTACGACGCTTTCTCGGCGCAAGTGATGGATGCGCAGGAAAACTACCATTCCTATTTCCGGGAAGAGGTTCGTTCCATGGAGCGGGACTTCAAGTCGATGATGCCGGCCTATGGCAAGAGTCTCACGGCGGGAGAGCTGGATGATTTACTGGCCTACCTGACCAGCCTTCGCGGCACAGGAGAAAATCGATGAACCGGATCTTGTGTACGGCTTTGCTGGCCTCGTGGATGCAGTTGCCCGCGGCGGGCCCGGTGACCCTCAAGGAACTGCACGAGGGTCAAAACGATACCGCTTCCTGGCTGATGTATGGCCGGAACTATTCCGGCTGGCGCTATAGCGAACAGACGCAGATCAACGCAAAGAACGTGGCCGGGCTTCAGCCGCGCTGGATCTACCAGACCGGAGTGAATGGCAAGTTCGAGAGCACGCCGATCGTGCGCGACGGACTGATGTATGTGACGGGGCCATCCAACCACGCCTATGCGCTGGACCTGGCCACGGGGCGTCCGATCTGGCACTACTACAAGCCCATACCGGCCGGCGTGAACCTCTGCTGCGGCCAGGTGAACCGGGGTTTTGCGGCGCTCGGGGACAAGCTTTACAAGGTCAACCTGGAGGCCACGCTGGCGGCGCTGGACATGAAGACCGGCCAGCCGGTTTGGGAAACCAGCATGGAAGATCCTCGCAAAGGTTACAGCGCCACTTCCGCGCCGTTGATTGTGAAGGACATGGTGGTAACCGGGATGGCCGGGGCCGAATTTGGAACGATTGGATTCATCGACGCCTATGATGCGCAGTCGGGCAAGCGGCGCTGGCGGTTCCACACGGTGGCTCGACCGGGAGAGCCGGGCGCGGAGAGTTGGGGCGGGGATAGCTGGAAGCGAGGCGGCGGCAGCACATGGGTTACCGGTACCTATGATCCGGAATTGAATCTGATCTATTGGGGCACGGGCAATCCCGGGCCGGACTTCGACGGCAGCGTGCGGCCGGGCGACAATCTCTACACCTGCTCGCTGGTGGCGCTCGATGCCGACACGGGGAAGTTGAAGTGGCATTACCAGTTCACCCCGCACGACGTGCATGATTGGGACGCCACCTCTGATCCCGTGCTGATGGAATTGGAGCAAAATGGCCGCAAGGTGAAGGCGGTTGTGATGGCGAACCGGAACGGGTTCTATTACGCGCTGGACCGCACCAATGGCAAGGTGGTGGCAGCGAAGGCCTACACGCAGGTGAGTTGGGCCGACGGAATCGGGGCGAACGGCCGTCCCAATCTGATCGCCGGGCAGGACCCCACCGACGAGGGCAACAAAAGCTGTCCGGGCATCGGCGGTGGACATAACTGGCAGGCCACCACCTACAGCCCGGCCACGCGACTTTACTATTTCACGTCCAGCGACGGCTGCCAGCTCTATTTCAAGACGGCGCAGGATTACGTGGACGGATTGTGGTACCAGGCAAGCACGACCCAGGGCCTGGCGCAGGAGCCGTTGACCGGATCCATCGTGGCGGTCAAACCAGCCACCGGCGAGATCGCATGGAAATTTCCGCTCACCAGCACGCCGAGCACTGGACTGCTTTCCACGGCAGGGGGACTGGTTTTCGGAGGGGATCGCGAAGGCTACCTGTTCGCGCTGGACGCAGGTACGGGGAAGCCGCTGTGGCGATTCCAAACCGGGGGAGTGGTGATCGCGCCGCCGGTCACCTACATGTTTCGAGGCAAGCAGTACGTGGCAGTGGCCGCCGGCGCTTCCATGTTCACGTTCGCCTTGCCGTAAGGGTGGCTGTCATCCGTACCAATGCACCGCGCGCCAGGGCTAGTGCACAGCGGCGGCGATGATGATGCACATCCCGATGGACATGGCGCCCAGCAGAATGGCCAGGGCGACATTCTGATCATCGAGAATCTCCTTCCAAAGGTGAAAGGGAGTCAGCTTGTCCAGCGCAACGAAAGCAACGCAAAAGAGAACCACTCCCAGCAGCGCGTACACCAGAGCGTTGACCAGGGACATGATGTGAAAGTCTTGCATAGTTATTTCCCTCCAAAATAGCGAGAATTGGGGACGTATAGGGAGCGGTAAGATCCAGGGTTATCCCTCACGGACTTGGGCACAGCCTTTATTTCATTGACCGAGATGTTGCCATAGCCGCGATATTGCGTATAACCGACCAGCGAGATCAACGCGAGTCCGAAGGTCAGAAAAATGGGATGGGTCAGCATGGGGTGTCCTTAGTCGTCATCGCCGCTGCTGCCTCCGTCGTCTGAGGAGGAAGAGGCATAATCGCTCTCCTGCCATCGGTTGTGCTCGAAGGAATAGGATCTGATTGTGCGTAGCAGGGGGGGCAATAGAAGTACCACGAATCCAAGAATAAACGGCATGTTCCAGGGCACATCGCGGCGGAGTTTGATCTCGTACCGAATGGCGGCGGTGGGAACCGCGCGTGGAGGGTAGCTGGGGGCCGTTTGCATTTCCGGTTCGACGCGCAGGTAATATCGTCCGGCGGGAACGGCGGGAATCAGGATGGAGTCCTCTTTGGCGCCTTCGGTCCAGGACCCGTCGCTGTCGCGGCCGTGATAGTAGCTAAGTTCGCGTCCGAAATCCATCGCTTGGCCGGTCTGCTCATTAATTAGGGCAAAGCTGAGATAGGCCCAATTGTTGTCCAGATTTGTGAACGTCGTCAATTCCAGATTGGAGGTGCGGCCCTCGAGCGTGAATACGGGCGTCACAAAGGAGGCCTCGCCCGAGCCCGGGGTGAAGCTGTAGTTCTGCTTGAAAACCTCTCGCTGGCCCATGGTGATGGAGCAAATCATCATGACCGCCGCCAGCAGACCCAGCAGCACCAGAGCCGTCCTCCAACTACTGGCCACCAGCCCCTTGTGGGGCGAGGGTTGATTGGCGAAGATCCCGGAAGCGGATGGCAGGGCCTTGGGGAGAGCGAACGCGGTACTGATCTGCGCCGGGGTCATGTATTCACCCAGCGACCAGGTGATCTCCCCCCCGGATTTTTCGCTCGAAAGCATGCGCGGCGGAGCGATGAAGTCCTCCGCGAAAACCACTTCCCCCACCATCACCTTCCAGGGAAACTCGCCCAGGACGTAGACAGTTTCCGCGTTGGCGGATTGGAAGTGCCGGTAGCTCTCATTCTGATACCCCAAGGCGCGCTTGCCGCCGTAGCTGGCCTCCTCCGGAATGGCTTCGAGGATCTTGATGAAGTTCCAATGCCCGTTGTATTCGCTTAAATAGCGGAAGCCCTTGTAGGGATTGAACAGGACATATTCGCGCCACTGGTAGGCCGTGCCTTCCACCACGATCTGGCGCGCCTGAAATCCGATCGCCTCAAACGGATCGCCATCGAACTTGCCGCGCGTGCCGAGCGGAATCTGGGGAATGATGCGCTGCTTGGCTTCGAACTGTTGAATGATACGAAGCTTGTCGTTGGTGGTGTCAATGATACTCAGGCAGTTGACGCAGACCGCGCTCAAGGTTTGCCCCAACCCCCGCAGATCGACCGGGCCGCCGCAGTTGGGGCAGTCCAGCGTCTTGACAACCGGTTTTGCCGGAGTGCTCATTTACCAGCCTTCAAAGCTCCGTAGATTCTTCAGGCGCAGCGAATCAAAGTCCACAGCCTCTCCCAAAAACAGCAGTGGCGGTTCTTCGCTGTAGTCGATCGTACCAAAGTTCGCCGTGGCCGAACGGAGATCTGCGAACAGGACTTCATCCTTGTCCCAATACTCAAACGGCAGCTCGCCTTCCACACCGGCATAGCGGGCGTGAGTGAGAGTGGCCACCTGGTAGCCGGTATTGGCAAAGCGGAACGCGGTGCGTGGGGCAAGCTCACCGGCCGGAGGCAGCGTTTGGCCGGGATCGGCCGCGAAAGTGACGGCGTAGCTGGCCTGGGCGTCGGACAACCAGCCGCTCACCCCGTCCTGAAACACGATGTGCCATTCGTTCCATCCACCGAACTCGTATTGGTAGAGGATACGCCCCGCCACCCAAAACGCCTTGTTCCTGTAGACGCCCTCGGTGCCCATTTGAATCGGGGAGACGTCCGGCGGCAGGTCGGCCACCTCGCCCACACGTGTCAGATCCACATCGTGGCGAACCAGAATGGATTTGCAGGACTCGCAGACCGTCTGCACGGCGCTGGAGAATTTGAACTCGATCCTTGCGCCGCATTGCGGGCAATTACCGGCGGGATGGCTCATGGGACCGCGGCCTCGACAGGGACCCCGTAAGGACGCTCCAGCCGGCGCACCCGCACGGCCTTGGCGCCGAACTCCTCGCTGAGAAAGGAGCGAAAATCCCAATCCGGACGAGGCTTGCAGCAGAACAGGTTAATGGTGATGGAACCATGTTCGGGGAAAGTGTGGCAGGCAAAGTGCGACTCGGCCAGGAGGCAAAGCGCAGTGATCCCGCCCGCGCCGCCAAACTGGTGCCATAGCGGCTCGCCGATGGGATGCAGCGGAAGCTCATCAATCAGACGATCCAGTAGCGCTTGCAGGCGAGCCCGGTCGCAGAGCGCGACCGGGTCGCAATCAAAAGCCTCCACCAGCCATTCGAGCCCCGCCATGGCGCCGCGCTCGCTCACGCCTGCGGTTTGCCGCACTCGGAGCAGAACTTCGCCGCGCGCGCGATCGGCTTGCCACATTCGGAGCAGAACTTGGTATCTGCCGTGGCGGCGGGCGGAGCCGCGGCAGGCGCCCCTCCGGCTGGGTTGTTGACTCCTTGCATCATCTGCTGCGCCATGACGAGTCCGGCGCCCAAACCAGCGCCAATCCCGGCCGTTCCACCCGCGCCTTCGTTGGCGGCGGCGATCGGAATCGACTGTGCCACCTGGAACTGGGTGTAGCGGCCCATGTCGCCTACCATGTTCATGCCGATGCGCTCGTCGAGCCGTTTCTGCAGCTCGTCGGGCAGAGAAAGATTCTCGACGACAAAGCTATCCAGCACCAGGCCGAGGTCAGTAAAGGCGGGCCGCAGATGGTCGGCGATCTTCTGGCCGAGCTCCATCTGATTGGCGGCCATGTCGAGAAACGGAACCTGGCTCTCGGCGAAAGTATCGGCCATCCGTCCGATGATGGTGTGGCGGAGCTGCCCTTCGATGTCGGAGGAGCGATAGGTTTCCACGGTACCGCTTACCTTGGTGTGGAAAGTCTTGGGGTCACCAATCCTCCAGGAGTAGATCCCGAACCCGCGCAGACGCACCGCGCCGAACTCCTTGTCGCGAATCGTGATGGGCTGTTGGGTGCCCCATTTCTGATTCACCTGGAGCCGGGTGGAAAAGAAGTAGACGTCACTTTTGAACGGCGAGGCGAACAGCTTGTCCCAGTTCATCAGGTTGGTGAGCAGGGGCATCGTATTCGTGTTCAGGGTGTGCAGGCCTGGACTAAAGGCGTCGGCACAACGGCCCTCATTGACGAAAACGGCCATCTGGGACTCGCGCACCGTGAGTTGGGCCCCGTTCTGGATCTCCATGTCGCGCATGGGGAAACGAGTGGCGAGAATGCCTTCCTCCGGCTCGGTCCAATGGATTACATCAATAAATTGTTTCTTGAGAAAGTCTTTTAAGGCCATAGTATTCGTCCCTTCCCTCCTGCTAGAGTATAACGGTATCCGGTTCCGGGTTGTTCCGCAAATCGGCGCGGCCTGTCGCACATTGTACGCACCGGAACCCCCGGGCTTACGCCGCGGGGCTAATAGCCCCGGCCCGTAAGGGCGGGGACCTCTTCCACTTTTATGTCGTACACCCATCAGGTGTCTGACCTTAGTACACGGTTTCAGAAGTTCGGTCACGTATTCCGACAAACCGCTCCCTAACGGTCGCGGCTCGGTTTCTGAGCCGCGCGCGTCAGCAAGCGGTTCTTCGATACGTGGCTGTACATCTGAAACCGTGTACTTAGCGAATGCCCTCGCTTGGGTGTTACCCTAAAGGCGACGGCGGACCCGTGGCGGAAGTGACTATACTCTTGCAGCGATACCGTTCGGGCGACCGCGCAGCGCTCGATGAGCTCATGCCACTGGTCTACCGCGAGCTCCACGGCAGGGCCCAGCGGCAAATCGGCCGGGAGCACGGCCCGGTGACTCTCCAGCCCACGGCCCTGGTGCACGAGGCCTATCTGAAGCTGGCCGGAAGCGACCCGCCCGACGCGCGCGACCGCGCCCATTTTCTGGCCATAGCGGCCAGGCTCATGCGGCAGATCCTGGTGGATCATGCCCGCGGCCGCAATCGGGCCAAGCGGACTCCCGATGCTCTGGTTTCACTCGACGCACTGAGTTCTCTCGAAGCTTCGCTTACGCCGGCGCCCGCCGCTGCCGCCGTGATCGATCTCGACGACGCCCTCCAGGATCTCGCCGGGGACAACTCCCGCCGCGCGGAGCTCATTGAGCTGCACTACTTCGGTGGCCTCACCGCCGAGGAATCCGCCATCGCGCTCGACCTCAGCGTCCACATGGTGCGCAAAGAAATCCGCCTCGGCCAGGCGTGGTTGCGCCGCCGTCTGGCCCAGTAACCCCTGAAACGCGGCATAATTGGTTACCTGCCATGAGAACCGAAGTCGAGGAGCTATTCCTGGCCGCGGCCGATCTTCCCGGCGTCGAGCGCGACTCGTTTCTCGAAGCTCACTGCGCCGACCCTTCCATCCTGGCCGAAGTTCGCTCGCTGCTTGCCCACGACCACGGCGGCGACACCCACTTGCGCGATTCCCTCCACGCCGTGGCCGCTTCCGCGGCCCTCCGCACCTTCGGCCCCTACCGCGCCACCCGACTCCTGGGCGCCGGCGGCATGGGCGCCGTATACCTCGCCGAACGCACCGATGGCGAGATCCACCAGCAGGTGGCGATCAAGGTTCCGCAAATCTCGGTAAGCCCCGCCCTGTTCCTCGCTCGATTCCACCGCGAGCGCCAGATCCTGTCGCAGCTCTCGCATCCTTACATCGCCCGGCTGCTCGACGCCGGTACAACCGAAGACGGCGTGCCCTACCTGGTGATGGAGTACATCGAAGGCCAGCCACTGGATTCGCCGTCCGGCGTCCAAGACCAAAGCATCGCCGCCCACGTCGGCCTGTTCTTGAAAATCTGCGCAGGCGTCGAGCACGCGCATCAGCACCTGATCGTCCACCGCGACCTCAAGCCCGGCAACATCCTGGTCACCCCGGACGGCACGCCCAAGCTGTTGGACTTCGGCATCGCCAAAGTTCTCGGCGATGCCGACCCGCACGCCACCTCCACCCAAGTACTGACCCCGGCCTACGCCAGCCCGGAACAGGTGCGCGGCCAGGCCGTCACCACCGCAACGGACGTCTACGCGCTCGGCGGCGTCCTGTACCGCCTGCTCACCGGGCGTCCGCCGCAGGAGGTGGACGGCAAGACGCCCGCCGAAATCCAGACCGTCATTTGCGAGCAGGAGCCGCAAAAGCCCAGCGCGCTGCGCCCGGAGTTGAAGGGCGATCTGGAGAACATCCTCCTCATGGCCCTGCGCAAAGAGCCGGAGCGCCGCTATCGCACCGTCCCCCAGCTCGCCGCCGACCTGGAGCGCTGGCGCGCGAACCTGCCCGTCTCCGCGTCTCCCGATACGCTGGCGTATCGCGGTACACGCTTCTGGAAACGGAATCGGCTGGCGGTGGCGGCCGCGGTTACCGTGTGCGCCGCGCTGATCGCCGGAGCGGGCGTAGCGTTCTACCAGGCCCGCCGCGCGGACCGCCGTTTTCAGGACGTGCGCAAGCTGGCCAACGTCTTCGTCTTCGACGTTCACGACCGCATTCGCAACCTGCCCGGCTCCACCGAAGCCCGCAAGGTGATCGTCGCCACCGCCCTGGAGTACCTGGAGAAGCTTCGTCCCGACGCCGCAGGCGACCCCGGTCTGCTGCTGGAACTGGCGCAAACCTACGGCCGGATCGCGGATGTGCAAGGCCTCCCGACACAGAGCAATCTGGGCGACACAAAAGGCGCGATCCGGAGTTACTCGAGCGCACTGGAGATCCTGGCGGCCCTCGACCGGGCCGGCGAGCCCCGCGCCCGGCTGCCTCTGGCCGAGGTCCAGTTCCACTTGGCGATGGCTCGCATCAGCGCCGGCCAAGAAGACCAGGCGCTCAAAGAGTTGTCGGTGGCGGGCGAGACGATCCGTGCCGCGGCCCGCCAGGCGCCCGGGGATAAGGACGTTCTCCGCGCCGCCGTCAACATCCTTGCCAACGCCGCGCGTACGTTCTTTGGCAATAGCGATTTGGAACGGGCCATCCGGACTGGGGAACAAGCGGCCGAATTCGCCGGCCAGTTAGAGAAGATCGATTCCAGTCCCGAGACCCGCGAGCAACTCGCTTCCGGGTACCGCAGTTTGGCTACGGCGCACATGGCGGCCGGGAACCTGGAAGCCGCCGTGGCGTCTCTGCGCCAGGTGGTCGCCATTCGAGAGACGCTGGCACGGAACGCGCCCCAAGACAGCAGCCTCCAACGTCTGCTGATGATCGCGTACGGAACTCTGGGAGACTTCCTGGGATACCGGCCGGAGAATCTGGGCGACCTCCCCGGCGCGGTGGAGGTCTTAGAAAAGGCCGGCAAGATCGCGGAGTGGCTGCAACGGGCAGACCCCGCCGACCGAAAAGCGCGCGGGGACGTAGCCAACGTGCGCCTCCGGCTGGGCTCGGTGTACGTGGATACGCCTGGCCGCGCCGATGCCGGTGTGCGCGCGCTGCGCGAAGCCTTCGACATCTTCTCTCAGCTGGCCGTCGAGGATCCAACCAACACCAGCCATCATTACTATCTGGCCTTCATCGAAGGCAGAATCGGGGAGGGCTTGGCGGTGCAGGGACGCCGCCAGGCGGCCATCGAGCGGTTGGAGTTGGCGCGACGCCGCGCCCAGCCTTTGTTGGCCACCCACGCCCTCGCGCGCGACGCCTATACCCGCTCTACTCTGTCCCTGGCGGAACTGACCACAACCGTCGATCCCCCCAAAGCTGCGCGGCTGGCCGCCGAAATCGCATCCCAACT
>ORMF010182560.1_pt1 | contig 26810 bp, 27 predicted proteins | sample 1779871 | NCBI WGS metagenome assembly ORMF01 (sample SAMEA104232316, study PRJEB22302) | groundwater metagenome | biome: forest; feature: aquifer; material: groundwater | place: USA | collected 2011-08-07 | depth 5.4 m | reverse complement strand
GTTTCCGGCACTGTCATCCCGGGCCAAACAGCTGGCCGGTACGCTCTCAGGCGGCGAGCAACAGATGCTGGCGATCGGACGCGGCCTCATGGCCCGGCCGACGCTCCTCTTGCTCGATGAGCCGTCGCTCGGCTTGGCCCCGAAGCTCGTCCAGGTGATCTTCGAGACGATCAGGCGCATCAATCGGGAAGGCGTGACGGTGCTGCTGGTGGAGCAGAACGCCCATCTTGCCCTCCAACTGGCTCACCGCGGCTACGTGCTCGAGACGGGCCGCATGGTCCTCACCGACACCGCCGCCGCCTTGGCGCACAATCCGCAGGTGAAGGCTGCGTACCTCGGGGGCTGATCCATGAGACGTTCTCAACGCGCGCTGCTGTCCTGGCTCGAGCGGGAAGTCCGTCGCTGCCGTCCCGTTGCTCTGCGCTATTTTCAATCGGCCTCGCTGCGCGTGGAGCGCAAGGCGGACCGTTCGCCTGTCACCGCGGCGGACCGGGCGATCGAAGAGCGGCTGCGCGCGGCGTTGGTACGCGCCTGTCCCGGTGAAACGATTCTCGGCGAGGAGTTCGGCCGCTCGGGGCGAGACGCCTCAAGCTTTTGGACGGTGGACCCGATCGACGGCACGCGCGCCTTCTCACGCGGGTTGCCAAGCTGGGGCATCATGGTGGGTCGCGTGGAGCACGGACGTCCAACGCTCGGGTTGATCCATTATCCGGTTCTCGATGTGACGCTGGCGGTGGCCCCCGGGGTGCGGGCGCATGAGCGGGTTGGCGGCCGGGTTCTCCCGCTGCCGCGTCCGCACGCGGTGCGCGCGCTTGAGGATTCGGTGATTTTTCATGGCGGGATCCGCTGGTGGGAGCAGACGGGCTATGTGCGAGGATTTCGCCGCTTGCTCCGTGGCTGCTTTCTTGAGCGAGCCTACGGCGACTGCTACGGTTATCTCTGGGCGCTGCGCGGCCGCGTAGACGCGGTCGTCGATTACGGCGTCAAGCCCTGGGATCTGGTTCCGCTGGCCGCGCTGGCCTGCGCCACCGGCCGCGCGCTCACCGATTTCTCCTACCGACCCAGCTTCAGCGGGCCGCAAACGGTGATGGCGCATCCCGCCTTCGCCCGCCTCATCTGCCGTACGCTCCGCTCGTCATGACGAGCATGGATTTTCCTCAGGGATTTCTCTGGGGCAGCGCGACCGCCGCCCATCAAGTGGAAGGGCAGAACGTCCACAGCGACTGGTGGGCGTGGGAGCAGGCGGGATGCGTGAAGACCGCCTCAGGCTCTGCCTGCGACCACTATAGCCGGTTCGCCGACGATTTCGATCTGGCGGCCTCGCTCGGCCACAACGCGCACCGGTTCTCCATCGAGTGGAGCCGCCTTGAGCCGGTCCGGGGGCGGTGGGACGACCACGCGCTCGCCCATTACGTCGAGGTGGTGCGCGCGCTGCGGCAGCGGGGACTTGAGCCGATCGTCACCCTCCACCATTTCACCAGCCCGCAATGGTTCACCGAGCTGGGCGGGTGGGCCAGGCCCGAGGCGGTGGACGAGTTTGCCCGCTACGTGGCCCGCGTGGCGGACGCGCTGGGCCGCTCGGTCCGTTACTGGATCACCATCAATGAGCCGATGGTCTATGTCCGCCTACACCACGTGCAGGGGCTGGGTCCGCCGGGAGGGCGCGACCTGCCGCGCGCCATCGAAGTCACCCGGCAGCTTGTCCGGGCGCATGCCGCGGCCTACCGGATTCTGCACGAGAGAGCCGGCCCGGACGGACTCCCCATCCAGGTCAGCATCGCCCACAACGCGCCGGCCTTCTGGCCGTGCCGTCGCTGGTGGCCGATGGACCGCCTGGTCACGGCGCGAACGGACCAAATTTTCAACCTGGCGTTCGTCGAGGCGATCACCGATGGCTGCTGGACCGTGCCCGGCGTCGGCCGTTGGAGGATCCCCGAGGCGAGGGCCACGTGCGATTTCCTCGGGATTAATTATTACGGCCGCCAGTTCATCCGATGGCTGCCGGTGCCGGGCCAATGGCCGGGAGTGACCTGCGATCTCGGCCATCATCCCCGACAGGTGCGGGAACGCACCTCGTTCGGCTGGGATGTGCATCCGCAGTCGCTTGGCGACGGTCTTGAGCGCTACGCGCACTGGTTCAAGCTGCCGATCCTCATCACCGAAAACGGGACCTGGATGGAGGACGACACGCGCCGATGGAGCTACATCCTGCGCCACATCCAGGCGATGGCGCAGGCGATGCAGGCCGGTGTGGCGGTGTTGGGCTACTGCTACTGGTCGCTGCTCGATAACTTCGAGTGGGCGGATGGGTTCGCCCCCCGCTTTGGGCTCATCGAAATCGACTATGCCACGCAGCAGCGGCGGGTGCGGGAGAGCGCCCGGCGCTACGCCGAGATCTGCCGCAGCAACCGCGTCGCGCTCTCCTAGCCGATGGCCCGCGCCCTCGTCCTCGGGGCCACGGGCCACATCGGGGCCCACATCGTCCGCGCGCTCCTGGCGGACGGCCACCAGGTGCGGGCCGCGTATCGCCGGCCGCAATTTCTGAGCGTCCTCGACGGACTGTCCATTGAGCGGGTGGCGCTCGACGTCAACGACGCCGTCCGGTTGCGCGTTGCGCTCGAGGGCTGCGAGTGGGTGTTCCACGCCGCCGGCTACTACCCCTCCTTCACGACGCCGCGCGACCGGGCGGTGGAGCAGGGGATTGACTCCACGCGACGGATTTTGGAGGCATTCGCGGCCGCTGCCCCGCGCCGCATCGTGTTCACCAGCAGCGCGGCCACGATCCGGCGCCTCCCGGGGCGCGACGCGACCGAGGCCGACGAAGAGCCATGGCCGCTCACCGAATGGCGCCCGCTCTATGCCACCGTGAAGATCGCGATGGAAGCCGAGGTGCGCCGTGCGGCCCGGGCCGGCCTGCCGGTGGTGATCGTCAATCCCAGCGTCTGTCTGGGTGAGTACGACGCCCATCCGTTTTCCGGACGCGCCATTCTGGCGTTCGCGAAGCACCGGCTGCCGTTCTACCTGGGCCGAGAATTCAACGCGGTCTACACCGGCGATGTCGGCGTGGGGCATGTGCGCGCGGCGGAGCGCGGGCGAATCGGCGAGCGGTATCTGCTCACCCACCGCAATCTGACCGTGAAGGTGTTCGCCGAACTGGTGGCGGCCGAAGCGCAGGTGCCGCCTCCGCGGTGGTGCGTGCCGTACCGCGTGGCGTGGGCGGCCTCGCTCGCATCGGAAGCAGTCGCGTGGCTGACGCGGCGCGAACCGATGCTGCCGCGCCAGGCGATCCACACCGCGCGCGCGGGCCAGCGGCTGGACGGCGCGAAAGCGGTTCGGGAGCTGGGGCTGCCGCAGACCCCGATCGAGGAGGCCGTGCGCCGCGCCCTCGCCTGGTTCAAAACCCACAGCTATCTGTAGCGGTATGTTACAATGCCTCATGAGCTTGGCGACTCGAATTCGAGGAGGACCGCGACGATGACGCGCGCGCTCTTGATCCTGCTGGCCATCTTGTGTAGCGGCGCTCCTCGGGCGGTTGCGGAGGAGCGGGTGATCAAAGATCTTCCGAAGGATGTGGCCAGGCTCGCCTTCGCATGGACCGAACCCATCAAGCAGATCGCGCGCAACGTGCGGCGGTTTGATCCGGTGAGCGGACTCTGGTTTGGTTTGGTCGAGGGCTCGGCGAAGTCGATCGAGCGCACCGCCGAGGTGCTGCTGCCTGAAGACAAGGAGCAGAGCCCGAAAGTGAAGTCCGGCAAACTCCTCTACCGTTACTCCTTCTAGCTTCCGCTCGATGGATTGGCTGAGCGGTTTCATCGACACCCACGGCATCTGGCTCGGCGCGCTCGCCGTCTTTGTGGGCGGTCTGGCGCTGAATCTCACTCCCTGCGTCTACCCCATGATTCCCGTCACGCTGGCATTTTTTACCAGCCAGGCAGCCGGCTCTTGGCGGCGAATCGTCCAATTGGCGGCCTGGTATGTCGCCGGGATTTCGCTTAGCTATGCGCTGCTCGGCCTGGCGGCCGCCAAGACCGGGGCGCTGCTCGGCTCCTGGCTCCAGCAGCCCATGGTGCTGGTGGGGGTTAGCGTGGTGATCGTGGCGTTGTCGTTGAGCATGTTCGGTGTCTACGAGCTGCAGGCGCCGCGTGCGGTGAGCCAGCGGTTGAGCCGGGCGTTTTCCGGGTCTTGGGGGGCGCTGGCGATGGGGCTGGTGGTCGGCGTGGTGGCCGCTCCGTGCGTGGGGCCGTTCATTCTTGGCTTGATGCTACTCGTCAGCCAGCTGGCCAATCCGGCGGTCGGGTTTCTCCTGTTCTTTGTCATGGGGTTGGGGATGGGGATGCCAATGGTCATGCTGGCGATTGCGGCTAACCGGATCGGCCGTCTGCCGCGCGGAGGAGCCTGGCTGGTGTGGGGCAAGCGGGCGCTGGGCGTGGCCCTCATCGGCATCGCACTGTTTCTCCTGAGGCCGCTGTGGCCCGCATCCCACGCCTCCGCACCAAGGGTGGGATGGCTGTCCTATACGGCAGCGGCGTTTGCGGAGGGGCAGCGCGCCGGACGGCCAATGGTGATCGACGTCTACGCCGATTGGTGTTTGCCATGCCTGGAGCTTGATCACGTGACATTTCGCCATCCCGAGGTCGTGCGCGCGTTGAGCGGCATGACCACGTTGCTTGTCGACGTGACGCGCGAGGCCAGCGCGGAACAGGAAGCGCTGCTCAGGCGCTACCGCATCGTCGGCGTGCCCACCGTGCTGGTGTTTGATGCGCAAGGCCAGGAACGAGAGGACCTGCGGCTCACCGGATTTGAAGCGCCCCAGGAGTTCGTGCGCCGTCTGCAGCGGCTTAAGAGCTCTAAGGTTTCGACTGGAACCCCATGACGGAGTTTGTTAGACTGAGGAGTCGTAGACGAGGAGAGGCTAACAGGGAGGTGGGCATGTTCGGGGTTCGTGTCGCAGCGGGCGTGGCTCTGGCGGCGCTGGTGAGCGGGTGCGCCACATCGCGCCAGGATGTCGCCCGGATGCAATCTCAGATGACCATGTTGGACGATCGCGTGACCCAGCTGGAGCGCTCCAGCGTGGGCGGCATGGCCGCGGCTCCCGTCAGCGGCGGCGCGACGGAGTTCGGCTCGGTCGGCAGCGTGACCGTGCCGGCCCGCACCACAGCGTCAACGATCGAGAAGAGTTCGGCGGGGTCGTCAAAAGGGACGACCCGCGAGATCCAGCAGGCGCTCAAGAACGCGGGATTTTATCAGGGCGCAGTCGACGGGAAGCTCGGTCCCCAGACCCGAGCCGCGATCAAGGAGTTTCAACGCGTCCACGGGCTCACCGATGACGGCGTCGTCGGCCGGCAAACGTGGGGCAAACTGCGCGCGTACCTGGAACTCTCCGGCTCCGGCGAGGCGAGCTTAGCCGTCAAGTAAGGTGTCGGACCTCTCGTTCGGCCGACACGCTGCCGAGGTGCGCGCCGCGCTCGACCGGCTGCGCGCGGGACGGTTTATTGCCAGGCTGTGGGATCGCGATCCCAGCCTCTGGAGCGCGGATCCCTCCGTGCAGGCGGCGATCCGCAATCGTTTGGGCTGGCTACGCATCACCGACATCATCAGCCGCCGCCTCGATGAGCTAGTGGCGCTCAGGCGGCAGATGCGCGAGGCCGGCTTCACCCACGCCTTGCTGCTCGGCATGGGGGGCAGCGGGCTCTTCACCGAGGTGTGCCGCAACGTCTTCGGCATTGCCGGCGACGCCATCGATCTTGCGGTGCTCGATACCACCGATGCGACTGCCATTCGCTTGCACCAGCAGCGGTGCGCCCTCCAGCAGCTTTTCGTGATCGTCTCCAGCAAGTCCGGCTCCACCAGCGAAATCTCCGCGCTCTCCAAATACTTCTCCGGAGCGTTTCAATCCGCCGGCCTCTCGCCGGCGGACCATGCGATCGCCATCACGGACGAGGGCACGCCGCTGGCCGATCAGGCCGCGCATGGAGCCTTCCGACGGGCGTTCATCCACGATCAGAATACCGGCGCGGATGTGGGCGGCCGGTTCTCCGCGCTGGCGTACTTCGGTGTTGTGCCGGCCGCGCTGATGGGCGTCGATGTGGCCCGGCTGGCGCAGCGCGTGCAGGAGATGTTCACTCGCTGCGGGCCCCAGGTGCCGCTTGAGGACAACCCTGCGCTTCAGCTCGGGGCGATGCTCGGCGCCTTAGCTTCCGCCGGGCGGGAGAAGATGACCCTCCTCTGCTCCCCGGAGCTAGCGAGTTTCGGCACGTGGGTGGAGCAGTTGATCGCCGAGAGCACCGGCAAGTCCGGCAAGGGCATCGCGCCGTTTTTCGGCGAGCCGCTCGATCGGGCGGTCCGCCATCCGGAGGACCGGGTGTTCATCGAGCTGCAGCTGGCCTCGCATATGGATGCGGCAGTGGATCAGCGCGTCCGCGCCCTCATCGCGGAGGGGCATCCTGTGGCGCGGATCCACTGGCGGGACCGCTACGATCTCGGCGGCGAGGTGGCCAAGTGGGCGATCGCCACCGCGGTCGCCGGCCATCTGATGGAGCTCAACCCCTTTGACGAGCCCAACGTCAAGGAGAGCAAGGACCGCACCAAGGCGCTCTTGGACCACTACGGCCGCGAGAAGAAATTTCCGGCAGGCGCACCCCTCCTCTGCCAAGACGGCAACATCGCGGCATATGGGAAACGTCCCAAGACGGCCGAGGACGGTTCGCTGGTGGCGCTGCTGGGGGGGCTGTTCCGCGAATGGCGCCCGCGCGACTATGTCGCCGTCCTGTCCTTTCTCCCGCGCACCGATGCGCTTGACCGCGCCGCGCACGCGTTGCGGCAGCGCCTCGGGGAAGGGTTGGACTGCGCGACCGCCATCGGGTTTGGGCCGCGCTATCTGCACTCCACCGGCCAGCTCTACAAGGGCGGCCCGGACGCAGCGATCTTTCTCCTGCTGACCGGAGAGACTGCGGACGATCTGCCCATCCCGGGCGAGCCGTTCAGCTTCAATATCCTCAAGCAGGCGCAGGCGCTCGGCGATTTCGAGGCGATGCAGCAGCGGAGCCGGCGCGTGCTGCACCTCCACTTGCGCGGCGGCACCCTCGATCATACGGTGGCGCACCTCCTGCGCGCCGTCGACGACGCCCTGGCAACGAGCCCGCGCCGCTGATCGTCCACCGGCCCGTTCGCGTGTAGCCAAAACGTACCCCCCTACGTTATAATGCCTCTCTACGCGTAAATTCCAACATGCCGATCGACGTCTACGCTCAGCAGTATCTGTTCATCGGGCTCCTCGCCGGGGTGGCCGTGGTCCTCGGCGTGGCCCCGCTCATCCTTGCCCGCTTCGTCGCTCCCAAGAAGCCCGGGCACTCAAAGCAATCGCCGTATGAATGCGGGCTCGAGTCGACCGGCGACCCCTGGGTGCAGTTCAACGTGCAGTACTATGTCTACGCGCTCCTGTTCGTGATTTTTGACGTCGAGGTGATGTTCATCTATCCCTGGGCGCTGGTGTGGAAGGGGATGGGCCCGGTGGTGTTTCTGGAGATGATGCTGTTCATCGCGATCCTCGGCGTCGGGCTGGCCTATGCATGGCAGAAAGGCGTGCTGGAGTGGCGCTGATGGCGGTTGACGAAGGGCTCAAGGGCGAGCTGCAAAAACAGGGCGTCTATCTCACCACCTGGGATCAGCTCGTGAATTGGGGGCGGGGCAATTCGATCTGGCCACTGCAGTTCGGATTGGCCTGCTGCGCCATCGAGATGATCGCCACCGCCGCCTCCCGCTATGACATCGCCCGGTTCGGCTCGGAGATCTTCCGCGCCTCGCCGCGCCAGGCCGATCTGATGATCGTCGCCGGCACCGTCACGAAGAAAATGGCGCCGCAGGTCGTGCGCCTCTACAACCAGATGGCCGAGCCCAAGTACATCATCTCGATGGGGGCGTGCGCCACCTCGGGCGGGCCGTTCCACAAGGGCTACAACGTGCTGAAGGGCATCGACCGGCTGATTCCTGTCGATGTCTATATCCCCGGCTGTCCGCCCACGCCGCAAGCGCTCCTTGAAGGGCTCATGAAGCTGCAGGAGAAGATCAAGCAGCGTTCGATGGGCGATGAGGTCGGCGGCAAGCAGGGCGAGTATACGGTGCCGGAGTTCGGCAAGACCGGCCTGGTGCCGCGCTACAATCCCGAGGTGTGGCAACCGCCCTCGAATCAAGCGGTGACCTGGACCGCCACGGTTCCGCCGAAAGCCTCCTCGTGATGCTGCCTCCACTTGAAGAGCTGAAACCGGTCGTGGAAGGGCTGCTTCCCGGCGTGTCGCTGGCGATCGAGGGTGGGGCGCTCATCGTGCCGGCCAAGGATCTCGCGGCCGTCTGCCGGTGCCTCAAGGAACGCGAGCAGTTCGCCCTCGACTATCTTGCCGACCTGACTGCGGTCGATTATCTTCCGGACCCGGCCGCCGGCGGGACCGGCCGAATGGACGTCGTGTATCATCTGTATTCGATGGCCAAGAAGCACGGGCCGCTGACGCTCAAGGTGCAGCTGCCGCGCGCCAACCCCGCCGTGGCTTCGGTGACGCCGATTTGGCGCGGCGCCGAATTCCAGGAGCGCGAGGCGTATGACCTCTACGGTGTGACCTTCGAGGGTCATCCCGACCTGCGCCGCATCCTCATGTGGGACGGGTTCGAAGGCCACCCGATGCGCAAGGACTATGTCGTCGAGGATCAAAACGTCCTCGAGGAGCGTCCGCAGTGATGGAGCCGGTCATGGACGCCATCCCTGTCGTTGATACCGAGCTGCTCGAGGTCAACCTTGGCCCGCAGCATCCTTCGACCCACGGCGTCTTCCGGATGCAGGCAACACTGGATGGCGAGCGCATCGTCAAGCTCAAGCCGGTGATGGGCTACCTCCACCGCAACCACGAGCAGATCGGCGAGGGCACGAGCTATATCGCGAGCTTCCCGTTTACCGATCGGCTCGACTATTTCTGCGCCATGTCGAACAACCTCGGCTTGGCCATCGCGATCGAGAAGCTGGGCGCCATCCAGGTCAGCGAGCGGGGCGAGTACCTGCGCGTGATCATGGCGGAGCTGACCCGCGTGCTCAACCACACGGCGGTGACCGGCTTTCTCCTCAACGACATGGGCGCCTTCGGCACGCCGCTCCTGTACGCCTTTCGCGAGCGGGAGCGCATCTTGGACCTGTTCGAGGCGGCCTCCGGCTCGCGGATGATGTGCAATTATGTGCGGCCCGGCGGGGTCAGGGAAGACGTGCCGGAAGGATGGCTGGACCAGGCGCGCACGGTCGTCGGCAACTACCCGCGGTTCCTCGATGAGTTTGAAACGCTTCTCACGAAGAACGAGATCATCCAGCAGCGCACGCAGCGCGTCGGCATCCTGCCCAAGGCGCTCGCCATCAACGCCAGCGCCACCGGGCCGCTGCTGCGCGCCTCGGGGGTGGACTACGACATTCGCAAGGTCGACGGCTACTCGATCTATCCGCGCTTCAAGTTCCGCGTGCCGCTGGGCACGGTGGGGGATGTCTACGACCGCTACTACGTTCGCATTCTCGAAATGCGCGAGAGCCTCAAGATCCTCGAGCAGGCGCTGAAAGAGATTCCAGGCGGACCGGCGGTCAGCCCCAAGGGGCTGGCGCTGGTCAAGGCGCCCCGCACGTTCCGTCCGCCGAAGGGCGAGGCGTACGGACGAATCGAGGCGCCCAAAGGCGAGCTCGGTTTCTATCTGGTGAGCGACGGCACGCCGCAGCCGTACCGCTACCATGTCCGCGCGCCGAGCTTCGTGAACCTTACGATCCTCGAAGATATGTGCCTGGGCCAGAAGGTGGCCGACGTCATCGTCATCCTGGGCTCCATCGACATCGTGATGGGCGAGGTGGACCGCTGATGGTCGGCATGGGTGTCCTCAAGGGGATGGGGGTGACCTTCAAGGTCTTCTTGGAGACCTATCCCTGGGGCCGCGTCCTGCTGCGGACGCTGGGCATCCGATCCGAGAACGGCCTGGTCACCATCCAGTACCCGGATGTGAAGCAGCAGCATGCCGAGCGGTTCCGCTATTTCCCGTTCCTCGTCTATGACCAGACGCCGGAGAACCTGCGCTGTGTGGCCTGCAAGATCTGCGAGCAGGAGTGCCCCCCGCAGTGCATCCATATCGTCGGGCCGGCCAAGGACGAGCAGGGGCGTCCGCTGAAAGTGAACGGCCGAACCTACCCGGTCCAGTTTGAGATCGACACCTCGGTGTGCATGTCCTGCCGCATCTGCGTCGACGTCTGTCCCTTTGACGCCATCGAGATGGACAATCAATACGAGCTCTCCAGCGGCGAGCGGTACCAGGACATGGTGTTCACGAAAGAGCGGCTCCTGAAGAGCAACGAGTATTTCAACGCCATCAAGCCAACCGAAGCCTCTGGAATCGACCAGCGGCTTGCCGCCAAGAAAGCGAAAACCGCCGAGCCGAAGCCGTCCACCCCGCCTCCTACGGCATGACCTCGCTGGATCAGCTCTTCGTCAACGCCAAGGCCGCCTTGCTGACCACGCTGGGCCACGTCCTTCCATCTTGGATGCTGCCATGGATCTCGATGCTGGTCACCATCGGCGCCATCGCGGCGATCGCGCCGGCCATCATGATGTATCTCACCTGGCTTGAGCGGAAAATCATCGCGCGCATGCAGAACCGGTTCGGCCCCACCCGCGTGGGCGTCTACGGCCTGATGCAGCCGCTCTCGGATGGACTCAAGATGCTGGTCAAAGAAGACATCATCCCGCGGGGAGCCGACGCGCTGCTGCATACGATCGCGCCGATTCTCTCCGTGGTGCCGGCCATTCTCCTCTTTGCGGTGCTGCCCTTCGGACGCAACATGATCGCCGCTGACCTGAACGTCGGCTTGCTCTACTTCTTCGCGATCTCGTCTGTCGGGTCGTACGCCATCTTCATGGGCGGCTGGGCCTCCCGGAGCAAGTTCTCCATCCTCGGCGCCATGCGGTCGGTGGCGCAGATCATCTCCTACGAGGTGCCCGGCGTCCTCTCGGTCGTGACGGTGATCATGGTCACCGGCACGCTCTCGACGGTCAGCATTGTCCAGCACCAGGCGGAGCACGGCTGGTTCATCTTCACGCCGTGGGGCTTCATCGCGGCGATGATCTTCTTCCTGAGCGGGATCGCGGAGGTCAACCGCACGCCGTTTGACATGCCCGAAGCCGAATCGGAGCTGGTCGGCGGATTTCACACCGAATACAGCGGCATGAAGTTCGCGCTCTGGTATATGGCGGAGTTCCTCGAGTCGTTCGCGATCTGCGCCTTCACCACCACCTTCTTTCTCGGAGGATGGGACGGGCCGGCGGTGCCGTTTTGGACGCTGGGCGCGCTGCTGGCGGTCACGGTCGCCACCGCCGCGCTCCTTCCGATCTGGTTCCGTGCCGTCGGCACGGCCGCCGTCCTCGGCGCCGCCATCTTCTGGCACGCCGAGCCGATCCCCTCATGGATCTGGTTCTTCGGCAAGACCTACGCGCTCATCTTTGTCCTCGTGTGGCTGCGCGGCACTTTTCCCCGGCTCCGTGTTGATCAGCTCATGGGATTGGCCTGGAAGTTCCTGTTGCCGCTGGCACTCGTCAACGTGCTCGCTGCCGGCATCTGGGTGATGCGCGGCGCACCGCTCGAGCGCTGGGGGCTGACCCTGCTGATCCTGGTCGCGACCTGGTGGCTGCTTGTCCGGGCGAACAAGCCCGCGCCGCTTGAGCGGCGGACCTATCTCTTCGCCGAGTAACTCCTCGTAGGAGGTGCCATGAGCTCCCCGTCCTCGCCGTCATCCCAGCCCGCTCAGCAGGAAGCCCAGCCGCTCGAATGGGAGCGCAAACCCAAGAGTATCGATGCCAACCTCGCGGACTATGAGGCCGTCGCCAAAACGTTCGACTGGAAGAGTGTCGAGCGGGAGTTCGACTGGTCGAAGACCGGCAAGGTCAATCTCGTCCATGAAGCGATCGACCGGCACGCCGCCTCCTCGCGCAGCAAGAAGATCGCGCTGGCCTACACCGACTTTGACCGGCGCGACGAGCGGTACACCTTCGAGGACCTGAAGCGGCTGACCAGCCGCTTCGCCCACGCGCTGCGGTCGCTGGGCGTCAAGCGGGGCGACCGGATCGGCGTCTTCCTCCCGCGCACACCCGAGCTGTACATCGCTATCCTCGGCATTCACCGGCTCGGCGCGATCCCGGTGCCGCTCTTCGAGGCGTTCATGGAGCAGGCGGTCGAGGACCGGCTGGGCAACAGCGAGTCGGTGCTCTGCGTCACCACGCCAGCACTCAAGAGCCGCATCCCGCTTGCGAAGCTGCCCGCGCTGAAACGGCTGGTGCTGGTGGGTGCTGCCGGATCGCTGGCGCCGCATGAGGCGAGCTACGAGCAGCTCATGGCGAATGCGCCGGACTGGGTCGAGCCGGAGTGGCTGACCATCGATGATGGACTGGTCATCCACTACACCTCCGGCTCCACCGGCAAGTCCAAAGGGGTGCTCCACCGGCAGTACGCCATGATTGGCCACTATCAGACCGCGAAGTGGGCGCTCGACCTGCGCGACGACGACATCTACTGGTGCACGGCGGATCCCGGTTGGGTGACCGGCACCTCGTACGGCATCTACGGCCCGTGGACCCTGGGCATCTCCAGCGTTGTCATCGGCGGGCGGTTCGACCCGGACCGGTGGTTTCAGACGATCGAACGGTACAAGGTCACCATGTGGTACAGCGCGCCCACCGCCTACCGCATGCTCATGTCGGCTGGAGAGGCCATCCCCAAGAAATATAACCTGAAGAGCCTGCGCCACATCTGCAGCGTCGGCGAGCCGCTCAACCCTGAGGCGCTGAAGTGGGTCAAGAAGATCACCGGCTTGGCCCCGCACGAAACGTGGTGGATGACCGAGACCGGCATGCAGCTCATCTGCAACTACCGCAGCCATGACTTTCCGATCGGCTGCACCGGCAAGCCGTTTCCCGGCACCTACGCGGCCGTCGTCGATGACCAGGGCAAGGAAGTGCCTCCTGGCGTGCTGGGCAACCTGGTGGTCAAGCCGGGCTGGCCATCGATGATGAAGGAGATCTGGAACAACCCCGCCAAGTACCAGGAGTACTTCCGGATTCCCGGCTGGTACGTCAGCGGCGACAGCGCCTACAAGGACGAACAGGGCTACATTTGGTATCAGGGCCGCGTGGATGACGTGATTAAAACCGCCGGCGAACGGGTGGGTCCCTTCGAGGTGGAGAGCGCGTTGGTCGCCCATCCGGCGGTGGCTGAGGCGGGCGTCATCGGCAAGCCGGATGCGGTGCGCGGGCAGATCATCAAGGCGTTCGTGGCGCTGCGCAAAGGCTACCAGCCCTCGGAGCAGCTCCAGAAGGAGATCGCCGATTTTGTGAAAACCAACCTCGCCGCGCACGCAGCACCCAGGGAAATCGCCTTCGTCGAGAAGGTGCCGAAGACGCGTTCCGGCAAGATCATGCGCCGCGTCCTTCGCGCCTGGGATTTGGGAGAACCTGTCGGTGATATTTCAACCATGGAAGAATGAATCGTCTGGTGCGGGGCGCGATCGGCCTGTGCGTGCTGTTGCTGGTCGGCTGCGCGTCGAATGGCGAGCCGCACTGGAGGCTTGCGGAAACAGGGCCGGAGGCGGCGGATTTCACGCTGCCGCAACTCGACGGCTCCCCGGTGACGCTGTCCGAGCTGAAGGGGCGCGTCGTGGTGCTCGATTTTTGGGCGACCTGGTGCGGCCCGTGCCGGATGGCGCTGCCGTCGCTCGAGGCGGTGTCGAAGCGGTACCGCGACCGCGGGGTCACGGTTCTCCTGGTGAACGAAGGAGAGTCGCCGGAGCGCATCCGGAAGTGGGCCAGGCGCCGCTTTACCGCGCCGATCCTGCTCGATCAGGAGATGGCAGTGGCCGACCGCTACCAGGTCGAGGGTATTCCGCGACTGGTGCTCATTGACCGGCAGGGGCGGATCCGGCTGGTACATGAGGGGTATGGCGGCGGGCTGGAGCGGGATCTGGGCCAGGCGCTCGACATCTTGCTCGCCCCGGACGTCTCTTCGACGGATGCCTGATACGCTACGGATCCATGACCTCGCCGTCCAGTGCCGGCTCGGCGTCCCCGAGTGGGAACGGCAAGCCCCGCAACCGGTCTGGATTGATCTGGAGCTGGCGATCGATGCCGCGAAAGCGGCGAAGCGGGACGACGTCGGCGAGGCGGTTGACTACGCCGCGCTGGTCAGGGCGGTGAAGGCGCTGGCGGAGAGCCGGAGCTTTCGGCTGATGGAGTCGCTGGCCGAGGCGGTGGCCTCGCTTATGCTGCAGAAGTTCGGCGCGCCGCGCGTGCGGGTGCGCGTGAAGAAGCGCGCGCTGCCCGAGATCGAGTCGGCTGAGGTGGAGATTGACCGGTCGGCAGTCGGTAGTCCGCGAAGGAGCGTTCGGTCTCCCAAAGCCGCACGCCGGTGACCGGAAAACCCTGCGACGCGGTATAGGTGAAGATCAGCTCGGCGATCGCTTCGGCGGTCGGGTTCCCCTCCAGCACGAAGACGGGCTCTCCCAACTCCTGCAGAACCGGCAGGACCGGGTCCTTGCGGCAGAGCAGCATCTTGTGGTCCAGTTCGCGGTCGATCCACGCCTGGATCGCCTGTTTGATCTCGTTGAAGTCCCGCACCATCCCCAGCCGATCGAGCCGTTCGCTGCTCAGCTCGATTTCGACCCGCCCGTTGTGGCCGTGCAGGTAGCGGCACTTGCCGTCATAGTCCAGCAGCCGGTGGCCGTAGCAGAAATCGATGATTTTGGTGACGCGATACATCAGGCGATGAGTTGTCCGCCGTCCACAAAGATGGTCGAGCCGGTGATGAAGTCGGTGCCTTCCAGGAGAAACAGCACGGTGTTGGCGATGTCCTGCGGGCTCCCCCAGCGCTTCAGCGGGACGCGCTCCGCCACGCGGTTGCGGGTTGAGGCCGCCATGTCGGGGGGCGGCAGCATCGGTCCGGGGGCCACAGCCGCCACCTGGATCCTCGGCGCCAGCTCCTTGGCAAGCGCCTTCGTCAGCCCAAGCACTCCGGCCTTGGAGACGCAGTAGGGCAGATACCCGCGATACGGCCTGATGCCCGCCCAATCGGCGATGTTGATGATTTTGCCGCCGTCGCCCTTGCGCATGAGCCGGCTGGCGTGCAGCGCGCACAGGAACGGCCCCTTCAGATTGGTGTTCATCGCGCGGTCCCAGTCGCGCTCGGAGAGCCGCTCGTACGGGGTGCGCACGAAGTTCGCTGCGCTATTGACCAGGACGTCGAGCCGCCCGAACCGGTCGCGCACCCGATCGATCAGTCGTTTGATGTCGGCCGCCTTCGCCAGGTCAGTTTTGACCGGCAGGACCGACACCCCATGATCTTCGAGCAGGCGGGCGGTCTCCTTGGCTTCCGTGGCTGAGGTACGGTAGGAGAACGCGATGTGTGCGTGCCGTTTAGCGAGGGTTAAGGCGATCGCGCGGCCGATCCGTTTGGCCCCGCCGGTGACAAGCGCAACGCGGCCTTCCAGCGTCATCGTGGTCTCGTGGGGTAGTGGAGAAGGCGCAGCCGGCTAGGAGCCGGGAGCGCGGGGAAAGCGCCGCGACAGCGCGTCGGACATCTGGTTGATGGCTTTCGCCAGATCCTCCAGCGCGTCGCCTTGCCGCAGCGTGATGCGTTGCGAAAAGTCGCCGTTGCCGATCCCTTCCAGGATGCGCTTGATCCGGTTCATCGGTCCGACAATGCGGTGGCTCTGGCGGATGCCTAATACGAAGACGATGGGAATGGCCAGCAGCAGCTCGATCAGCAGAGTGATCGCGACGGCGATGAACGAGGAGATCAGGGGCACCCGCGACTCCAGGTCCGTCCGGTACATGTTGAACCAGAGCAGGCCGGTGGAGAGCAGCGAGCTGACCGTGGCGACCATGAGCACCGCCATGAAGATGCGCGTCACGAAGCGCAGCTGATAGGCGCGGTCGACCAGGTACTGTTTTCGCTTGTACGGCTGTTCGGGTGCCATAATCGAGAGCAAGTATAGCATATTTTCCGCAATGTCAATATGTTCCATCACTTAAACCGTGCGGGGAAAGTGAGGGCTGCATTGACTTTTCTATCCTGCTTTGTTAGGCTCACGAGGAATGGCATGTCGCCTTCCGTTCATCCATGACGTCGCCACAAGGGGTTCGTGTCTGCGTGTTGCTCAGCGGAGGGGTGGACAGCGCAGTCCTCCTGGCCCGGATGATGGCCGAAGGCCGGCGGGTGATCCCCCTCTATGTGCGGAGTGGCCTGCGCTGGGAGGAGGCTGAGCTGTACTGGATTCGCCGCCTCCTGGCCGCGCTGCGCGCGCCAAGGCTGTCGCCGCTGGTCGTCGTAGACGCCCCCCTGCGCTCGCTCTACGGCTCCCACTGGAGCCTGGGCGGGCGCGCAGTACCGGACGCTTCCAGCCCTGATGCGGCGGTTTACCTGCCCGGCCGCAACGTGTTGCTCGCCACCTACGCCGCCATTCACTGCGCCAGGCAACGCGGCTCCTCCATTGCGCTGGGCATCCTCAAGGGCAACCCGTTCGGAGATGCCTCCCCGTCGTTCTTTCACCGGCTCGAACGGTGCTTGACCCAGGCGCTGCGCCACCCCATCCGGCTGCTCACCCCGCTGCGGCGGCACACGAAGGCGCAGGTCATGCGAATGGCCCGCGCGGTGCCGCTGGCGCTGACCTTCTCCTGCCTGCGACCGAGGCGGGCACCACGGCGCGTCAGCGGCGTGGTCGCCGAGGGAAGTGCCGGCGAGCGTGAGATCGCCGGCCAGCCCCGACCGTGGCTCCACTGCGGCCGGTGCAACAAATGCGCCGAGCGGCAACGCGCCTTCCGCCTGGCCGGCCTGTCCGATCCGACCCGGTACGCCGGCCGCTGACGCCAGATGTGCGCCGGCCTCTTCACCACCTCCATCGGTCGCAAAACGCTCATGGCCCTCTCGGGCCTGGCCTTGCTGGGCTTCGTGATCGCGCATCTCCTCGGGAACCTGCTCATCTTCAGGGGCGCGGAGGCGCTGAACGCGTACGCGCTGAAGCTGGAACATCTGCAGCCGCTGGTATGGTCGGCGCGGATCGGGCTGCTGCTCGCCGCGCTCGCGCATGTCTGGACCTCGATCCAGCTTGCGCGCGAGAACCGGCGGGCGCGTCCGGTCGGCTACCAGCGCCAGCGGATGGCCAGCACGACCCTGGCCGCGCGGACGATGCTGGTCTCCGGTCTGCTCCTCCTGGCCTACATCGTCTACCATCTGCTCCACTTCACGTTCCGGGTGGCGCATCCTGAGGTCGCCCATCTCGTCGACGCGCTTGGCCACCGCGATGTCTACGCCATGGTCGTGCGCAGCTTTCAGCAGTGGCCGATCACCGCGGTCTATGTCGTGGCCATGGCCTGCCTCTGCATGCATCTGAGCCACGGCATCGGAAGCGCTGCCCAAACCCTCGGCGTCAATAACGAGCGGACGCTGGCGGCCTTCCATCTGGGCGGGGCGCTGCTGGCCTGGCTGCTGTTTCTTGGCTACTGCTCGATTCCGCTGGCGGTCATCCTGGGGCTCGTGCGATGAGCATCCCGTTCGATGCCAGGATCCCTGCCGGCCCGCTGCCGGAGAAGTGGGACGCCCGCCGCAAGGCGCTGCGCGCGCTTGACCCCTCGACCGCGAAGGCGCGCCGGATCATCATCGTCGGCACCGGGCTGGCGGGTGCCTCGGCCGCCGCCACGCTGGGCGAGCAGGGGTTTCAGGTCGAGGCGTTCTGCTTTCAGGACAGCGCGCGCCGGGCGCACAGCATCGCCGCGCAGGGCGGCATCAACGCGGCCAAAAACTACCCCAAGGACGGCGACAGCATCGAGCGGCTCTTTACGGACACGATCAAGGGCGGCGACTTCCGCGCGCGCGAAGCCAACGTCTACCGGCTGGCGCAGATCAGCAATGCCATCATCGACCAGTGCGTGGCTCAGGGCGTGCCGTTTGCCCGAGAGTATGACGGCCATCTGGCGAACCGATCCTTCGGCGGCGTGAAAGTCCGCCGTACATTCTATGCGCGCGGGCAGACCGGCCAACAATTGCTGCTGGGCGCCTACCAGGCCATGATGCGCCAGGTCAAGACGGGGTGCGTCCGGGTCCATCCGCGCACCGAGATGCTGGACCTGGTGGTGGCGGACGGCGAGGCAAAAGGCATCATTGTGCGCGACCTGGTGACAGGCGAGGTGCAGACGCACGCGGCCGATGCGGTCGTGCTGGCCACCGGCGGCTACGCCAATGTCTATTTCCTCTCCACGAACGCCAAGGGCTGCAACGTCACTGCGACGTACCGGGCGTACCGGCGCGGAGCATGGTTCGCCAACCCTTGTTTCACGCAGATTCATCCCACCTGCATCCCGGTGGCAAGCCACTACCAGTCCAAGCTCACCTTGATGTCGGAGTCGCTGCGCAACGATGGGCGCATCTGGGTGTCAAAACAGAAGAATGATCGGCGCCCGCCGGACCAGATCCCCGAAGCCGAGCGGGACTATTACCTCGAGCGCCGGTATCCCAGCTACGGCAACCTCGCGCCGCGCGACATCGCCTCGCGGGCGGCCAAGGCGGTCTGCGACGAGGGCCATGGAGTGGGGCCGGGCGGGCAGGGAGTCTATCTGGATTTTGCCGATGCCATCCGCAAGCAGGGCCGTGCGGTCATCCAGGAGCGCTACGGCAACCTCTTCGACATGTACCGGGAGATTACCGATGAAGACGCCTATGCGTCGCCGATGCGCATCTATCCTGCGCCGCACTACACGATGGGCGGCACGTGGGTGGACTACGATCTGATGAGCACGATTCCGGGGCTGTTCGTCATCGGCGAGGCCAACTTTTCGGATCATGGCGCCAACCGATTGGGGGCCAGCGCGCTCATGCAGGGGTTGGCGGACGGGTACTTCATCCTCCCGCTCACCCTGGCCAGCTATCTGGCCGGCCGTCAGCCGCAGCGCACAGGCGCGGAGCCCCCGGCCTTCGCGAACACGCGGCGCGAGGTGGAGGAGCGGACGCGCCGGCTGCTGAGCGTGCGGGGCAAGCGGACCGTCGATGCGTTCCATCGCGAATTGGGCACGCTCATGTGGAACGAGTGCGGCATGTCGCGAAGCGCGGCAGGACTGAGCCGGGCGCTGGCGGAGATTCCCCGCATCCGAGAAGCGTTTTGGAACGACGTGACGGTCACCGGCAGCGGAGAAGAGCTGAACCAGGCGCTCGAAAAGGCCGGGCGGGTGGCAGATTTCTTCGACTTCGCCGAATTGCTCTGCCGCGACGCGCTCCATCGGGAAGAGTCGTGCGGCGGCCATTTCCGCGTGGAGCATCAGACCGCTGACGGCGAAGCCAAGCGCAACGACGCGCAGTTCTGTTACGCGGCGGCCTGGCAGTTCGCCGGCGACGGCCAAGCGCCGATGCTTCACAAGGAGCCTCTGACGTTTGAAACCGTTCCGCTCACCGAGCGCAGCTACAAATGAACATCACCTTAAAAGTCTGGCGTCAGAAGAATGCGCAGGATCTCGGACGCTTCGAGACGTACGAGGCCAAGGAGATCGGGCCGGATCTGTCGTTCCTGGAGATGCTGGATGTCGTCAACGAGGAGCTGCAGCGCCAGGGCCAGGAGCCCATCGCCTTTGATCACGACTGTCGCGAGGGCATCTGCGGCGCCTGCTCGATGATGATCGACGGCTTCGCGCACGGCCCGGAGCCGGCGGTCGCCACCTGCCAGCTCTACATGCGTCATTTCAAGGATGGCGACACGATTACGATTGAGCCCTGGCGCGCGAAAGCGTTCCCCGTCATCAAGGACCTTGTGGTGGATCGCAGCGCCTTCGACCGCATCCTGCAGGCGGGCGGCTATGTCTCGGTGAACACCGGTAGCGTCCCGGAAGCCAACTCGATTCCGGTGCCCAAGAAGGACGCCGAGCGGGCGATGGATGCGGCTGCCTGCATCGGCTGCGGGGCCTGCGTGGCCGCCTGCCCGAATGCCTCGGCGATGCTCTTTGTCGCCGCCAAAGTCTCCCACCTGTCGTCGCTGCCCCAGGGACAGACGGAAAAGGGCAAGCGGGTGGTGCGCATGGTCGAGGCGATGGACCAGGAGGGCTTCGGCAACTGCACCAACCACTACGAGTGCATGGCCGCCTGCCCCAAAGAGATCCACGTCCAATTCATCGCCCAAATGAACCGCGAGTACCTCAAGGCGTTGCGGCACTCCTAAGCAATCCGCGTTGACAAGCGATGCGCACCGTCGCTATGCTAAAGCTCCTGCCATGACGACTCACGCCAAGCCTGCTGTAGGATTTCTCGGTCTCGGGACGATGGGCGCGCCGATGGCGACCCATGTCGCCAAGGCCGGTTTTCCGCTTACCGTCTGGAACCGGACCCCGGCCAAGACCGAGCCACTCAAGGCAGCAGGGGCTGCCGTCGGGAAGAACCCCGCACAGGTCGCCTCCGAAGTTGAGGTCATCATCACCATGATCTCTCAGCCGAAGGATGTGGAGGCGGTCGTGCTGGGACCCAGCGGCGTGGCGGAGGGCATCAAGCCGGGCTCGGTGCTCATCGACATGAGCACCGTCTCGCCGGCCACCTCCCGTAAATTGGCCTCGGCGCTGGCGACCAAGGGCGCGGAGTTTCTCGATGCGCCGGTCGTGGGCTCCAAGGGTCCGGCGACCGAGGGCACGCTGGTGATTCTCGTTGGCGGATTCCCGACCACCTTCGAGCGCTGCCGTCCCATCCTCGCCGCGATGGGGAAGACCATCCTCCATGCCGGAGATGTGGGCAAGGGCTCGGCGCTGAAACTCGCCACCAACCTCATGCTGGCCCATCTGGCCGCCGGATTCGCCGAAGGGCTGCTGTTGGTCCAGCGCGCCGGCCTGGACCCGAAACGGTACCTTGAGGTGCTCGAAGCCAGCACGTTCCGCTCGCCCTGGTATCAGACCAAGGGAGTGGGCATGCTCAAGCGGGACTTCTCGACCCACTTCGCGTTGAAGCACATGTACAAGGATCTCCGGCTGATGGCCCAGCTGGCCGCCGAAGTGCGCACCGAGCTGCCCGTCACCCGCGCCGTTGAGCAGCTCTTCGCCCAATCCGACGGCTCCGGCAAGGGCGAGATGGACTACTCCGCCATCCTGGCGCATCTTGAGCAGGCCAGCGCGCGATGACGCTTGCGAAAACCCAGCAGGAAAAGCTCGCCCCGCTGCGCCGCGACGTCCATCTTCTCGGCGAGCTGCTCGGCCGAGTGCTCATCCGCCAGGAGGGCCAGCCCTTTTTCGAGATCGAGGAGCGCATCCGCAGGCTCGCGATCTCGGTGCGGCGCACCGGCAGCGTGCGGGATGATGCCAAACTGCGCCGCCTGATCGACCAGCTGCCGGTGGCCACCGCCGAAAAGGTCATCCGCGCCTTCTCCGTCTATTTCCAGCTGGTCAACGTCGCCGAGGAGAACCACCGGCTGCGCCGCAAGCGGCATTACGAAGGGTTGCCGGGTTTTCATCCGCAGCGCGGCTCCATTGAAGACGTGGTGCATCGGCTGCATGCGGCGCGCGTGCCCTATGAGGCGTTGGCAAAGCGTTTCACGGACCTCTCGATCGTCCTTGTCCTGACGGCGCACCCGACCCAAGCGCTTCCACCGACGATCCTGACCAAGCACCGGGCGATTTGGGACCTGCTGCTCAACCGGCAACTACTCAATCCGGTGACAAAGGAAAACCAGGCGATTGCCGACGCGCTGCGCGATCAGGTGATGGCGCTATGGCAGACAGATGAGCTGCGCAGCACGCGGCCCACGATCCAGGACGAAGTCGAGCAAGGGCTGTACTACCTCTCGTCGGTGCTCTTTGACGCGCTGCCCGACGTGATCCTCGCGTTCCGCCGCGAGGTGGAGCGGGTCTACGGCCGCCGCCTGCCGCTGGCGGCCCTGATGCGGTTCGGCAGCTGGATCGGCGGCGACAAGGACGGCAATCCGAACGTGACCCATGAGTCGCTCCGGTGGGCGCTGTTGCGCTACCGCCAAGCGATCCTCGGCAGCTACCTCGGCTCGCTGGAACGGCTGCAGGAGCAGCTGACCCATTCCGATCAGCTCTGCCGCATGCTGCCGGCGTTCCTCCGTTCGCTGGCCAACGACCGGCGCAGCTTCCCGGCGATGGTGGAGCTGCTGGACACGCGGTTTCCGTACCAGCCGTACCGCCAAAAGCTCGCCATCATGATTTACCGGGTCCGGCAGACGCTGCGAAACGCCTCGGAGTCCGACGGCAGCTACGCCGGCGCCTCCGACTTGCTGCGCGATGTGCAGCTGATTCAGCGCAGTCTTCTGATGCACGGGGCGGGCCCGATCGCCGACCGGCATGTGGCGAAGCTGAGCCTGCAGCTGCGGCTCTTTGGGTTCGTCTTCTCCAGGCTGGACGTGCGCGAGCACAGCCAGCGGCATCTCGAGGCGTTCAGCGAGCTCGTCCACACCCATGAGCTTTCGCCGGAAGATCCGCGCGCGATGACCGAAGGGCAACGGCGCGTGCTGCTCGACGGCCTGCTCAGCCAGCCGCGCTACGTCGAGCTGCTCAAGGGCTGCTCCGCCTCCACGCGCGAGGTGGTCCGCACCTTCCAGGTGATGACCGAGCACCTGGATCACGTCGACGCTGACGCCATCGACGGCTACGTCATCAGCATGACGCACGACCCCAGCGACGTCCTCACCGTCCTGTGGTTTTTCCAGCAGGCCGATCTGTTCCGTCGGACCACGCGCGGCTGGTGGAGCGGGGCGAATCTGATCCCGCTCTTCGAGGGGATTGACGACCTGCGTCGGGCGCACGACACGATGGAAGCACTCTACGAGCACCCGGTCTACCGCCACCATCTCAAAGCGCGCGGCCGGCACCAGCAGGTGATGTTGGGCTATTCGGACTCGAACAAGGACGGAGGATTTTTTACCGCCAACTGGGAGCTGTTCCAGGCGCAGCGGCGGCTCCACGCGGTCGCCAAGGCCCACCGCGTCCGCCTGCAGCTGTTCCAGGGCCGGGGCGGCACGATCGGGCGGGGCGGGGGCCCCCTGCACCAGACGCTGCTGGCGCAACCGTGGGGCACGCTCGAGGGTGGGATCAAGATCACCGAGCAGGGCCAGGTCGTCTCGGCCAAGTACGCCAGCCCGGCAATGGCCGTACGCAATCTGGAGCTCACGTTGGCGGCGGTGCTGGAGGCGACGCTGATCGCACCCGCCCCACCCGCGAAGCTCGCGGTATGGGAAGAGGTGATGGAGGCGCTCTCGCAATCCACGTGGCGCCACTATCGCGAGCTGGTGTACGACGATCCGGCTTTCGTCGACTATTTTCATCAAGCCACACCCATCGAAGCGATCGCTGGGTTTCGCATCGGCTCCCGCCCGGCGCGGCGCACCGTCTCCAGAGCGATCGAAGAGTTGCGCGCCATCCCGTGGGTGTTCAGCTGGATCCAGAGCCGCTACCTGCTGCCGAGCTGGGCGCCGTTTGGCTCAGCGGTGGAGGAGTTCGCGCGCGACAACCGGGGCGGGTTGAAGGTGCTGCAGCAGCTCTATCTCGACTTTTCCTGGTTCCACGTGATGGTCGATTTCATCGAGATGAGTCTTGGCATGGCCGACATGCGCATCGCCGGGCGCTACGCCGCCCTGGTGCAGCCGCGTGCTCTTGGCCGGCGCGTGTTTGCCGGCATCGAGCGCGAGTTCTTCCGGTCGCGCAAGGCGGTGCTGGCCATCACGAAGCAGCGCGAGCTGCTGGACGGGAATTACGTCCTACAGAACGCGATCCGGCTTCGCAACCCCTACGTGGACCCGATCAGCCTGCTGCAGGTGCGCTTCCTCGGCCAGCGTCGGCAAGCCCGCGGCGTTCGCGCCAAGAAAAAACTGGAGCGCGCGCTGGCCCTGACCATCAACGGCATCGCCGCCGGCATGCGCCATACCGGATGAGACGCCTTCGCGCGCCGCTGGCTCTGCTGATGGCGGGATGGTATCTCTGCAGCGCCTTCGGGGCGGTCTGGGACGTGGTCGAGGTGGTCAAACCTCGGATGAAAGCGGTCGCTTCAGCCGACTTTCCATGCGCGCACCACGGTTGCGGCTGCGGCACGGCGGAGCAGTGCCGGCTTCACTGCTGCTGCGCGCCTCGCACGCACGCGTATGCGAAGCCGGCTGCCGTCCGAGTGACCCGCCTTGCTGTTGCTCAATGCGCGGGGCATCCGGACACCAGCGAAGTGACCAACGTGCCGCGCCTTGATCCCCACCTGCCGGTGCCCACGGCAACATCGTGTGCGAACCAGTTCGTCCGTTCACCTGCGCGCGTCACCCCGACGCCGCTGCAGCGCCTGGCTGCGGATCCGCCCGAGAAAGTCCCGCTTCCCCTCCTCTCGTAGCTCTTCCGGTTAGACCAACCATTACGCAGACATCCCTCCGGTGATTCGGAGAGGGGAGACGATTCATGTTCCGTCTATCTTGGTTACCGAGCTTCTTGATCGTCGCAGCCTGCGTCAGCGGCAGCCGTCCTGCGGTGGCCTGCGATGCCTGCGCGTGCACGTTCAACTCCAAACGCGCCTCCAATGGGCACGCAGCAGGTCCGATGATCACCACACCGACCGCGAACACTCTGGGGCAGGGGCACGGCTCAGCCGGGTTCCTGTTCGAGCACCAGCGCTACAATGCGATTCCGGCCGGCGATGCGCACGCGCTGCACCATGCTGGTCGGGATGTGCACGGCAAGGCGCACCAGGAGTTTTACAACCTCAGCCTGGGCTACGGCGTCTCGGATCGTCTGGATCTCTTTCTGACCGCGCCGATCGTGTCAAAGAGCTCCATCGAGATCCATTCCCACAGTAGGCTCGGCCAGAAGGAGGACGCCGTCGGCTTCGGCGATCTGCGCCTGGTCGGCAAGTACCGATTCTGGGACGAGGGGGTCGATGCGGCGCTGTTGCTCAGCGTCAAGGCGCCGACCGGGGCCACGGCCGTTCAGAACTCCTCCGGCGGTAAGTTTGAGGCCGAACAGCAGCCGGGCTCAGGATCGTGGGATCTCATCAGCGGCCTGGTCGTCTCCCGCAGCATCGGGCGGCACGTTTCGCTGGCCAACGCGTTTCGGTACACCACGCGCGGCGAGGGAGGGCAGGAGCACAAGATGGGAGATGTGTTCCATTATGGCCTGGGCGCCTCCTATGCCTTGAAGCCGCTGGGCGATTTTCCAAACGCCAGCGTAGTGCTTGAGCTGCATCACGAGTGGGCGCGCCGCGATCACAGCCGGGAGGATGACCGGGTGCTGGACAGCGGAGGCATTACCATCCTCCTTAGCCCGGGCTTGTCGGTGGATCTCACCAGGAGCCTGTCCGCCTTTGCGGCCATGCCAATCCCGGTCTACCAGGACCTGGGCGGTGAGCACGAGGAGCTGACGTACGGGGTCATCGCAGGAGTTGCGTGGCACTTCTAACTGGTGTACAACTGACTGACCATGTCGTACCAGCAGATGTTGTTGTTAGCGACAGGATTGGTCTTAGGCATGCGCCACGCCTTTGACCGCGACCACCTGACGGCGGTGACGCATTTCATTTCGCTTGAGCCGGATCCGGTGAGGAGCGCTTGGTTCGGCTTCCGGTGGGCGCTCGGCCATGCCGTGACCGTGCTCTTCCTGGGTTCGCTCATCCTGATGCTGCACCTGAAGTTTGAGCCCGCCTTTGAGCGGTATGCGGAGCTGGCGGTGGGATTCACGCTCGTCTTGCTCGGCCTGTGGCGCCTCATCCTGCTCTTTGAGGAGCGGCGCCACGCCCACCGGCATGCGCACCGCCAGAAGGAGCACACCCACGAGCATTCGCACGGCCCGGGCCGCGACCATGTCCACCGGTTCGCGCCCACCATGGTGGGCATGGTGCATGGCGCAGCCGGCACCGCCGAGCTGTTCGTCCTGATTCCGATCACGCTCATCAGCACGACCGCGCTCGCCTACCTCTATATCGGTCTTTTCAGCCTGGGCTGTGCTGTGACCATGGGGGGCTATGGCTACGTGGTCGGCCGGTTCTACCGACGGGCCAACGCGACGGGGCAGAAGATTTACCGCACCCTGGTCGTTCTCACGTCATTGTCAGGCCTCGGGCTGGGCGTGATCTGGATTGCGAGGAATCTCTAGCGCTTTTCCTGTTGACAACAGAAAGCGCCGATGCTAGAGTAACGCCGCTTCCCACAAAGGAGCGCAAGGCGTGGTCCAACCCACAGTTTGATAAACCGCACGTCCGACAACCTTTTTTGAAGGCAGCGCCCTTGAAGAAGGGCGCTCTTTTTTTCTCACTTTCGCTCGTTCGTTGGGAATCGCCGGCCCGGGTACCGCCCGGGCGGTGCACGAAACGAGCAGCTCTTTGACAATTCAGAGATGTGCTTACCCCCAGACGTTCAAAAGGGGTTTCATCGGATCGATTCACCGTTCAAGTTATTTGACGGAGAGTTTGATCCTGGCTCAGAGCGAACGCTGGCGGCGTGGATAAGGCATGCAAGTCGAGCGATCCCCGCAAGGGGATAGCGGCAAACGGGTGCGTAACGCGTAACTAACCTACCCTAGAGCGTGGGATAACCCAACGAAAGATGGGCTAATACCACATGTGCTCGCAGGATCGCATGATCCAGCGAGGAAAGATGGCCTCGACCGAAAGGTTGCTATCACTCCAGGAGGGAGTTGCGTCCCATCAGCTAGTTGGTAGGGTTACGGCCTACCAAGGCTTATGACGGGTAGCTAGCCTTAGAGGGCGGTTAGCCACACTGGGACTGAGACACTGCCCAGACTCCTACGGGAGGCTGCAGT
>ORMF012094691.1_pt1 | contig 26812 bp, 23 predicted proteins | sample 1779871 | NCBI WGS metagenome assembly ORMF01 (sample SAMEA104232316, study PRJEB22302) | groundwater metagenome | biome: forest; feature: aquifer; material: groundwater | place: USA | collected 2011-08-07 | depth 5.4 m | reverse complement strand
CGGGCCAGCCGTGGGCGGCGAACACCGCCTGGTCGAGCTTGCGGTGCGCCAGCGCGAGCCAGGTGGGCCGCTGGTTGTAGAGGTTGGTGAGCGTGCGCGGCTTCAGCTCCGCCTCGCTGGCGCCCGGCGGATTCAGCCACTGATCGCGCAGCTCGACCAACTCGCGCGCCGCGTCCGCGATCGCCGTCACGCGGCTGTCCCCGGCCGGCTCCTGACCCGGCGGCCAGGGGAACGGGAACGTCTCGAAGGTGGTCGTCGGTGTGTAGCGGAAGCCACTCTCGAATTCCCTGAGCTGTGTGCCCATTCGGAGAGACCATAGCTCGTGTGGCTGGGATTGAAGTACCCCGAAGAAGTAGTCGTCTTCGCGGGCAATTGCGATCGTGGCACTATCGGGAAGGGTTGGATGCCGCAACCACGAGAACAGGCGGTGCTTCGAGACTCGAGTCGTGCCGATGTAGCGATCAACCTGCGCCAGTGATGCTCGTAAAGCAGGACGCGGCTCAACATGGAGCCACCAGCGATCGCGATATGCAGCGCGGCTATTGTTCATGCGCTGTGCATACACGTGGTGCCGAACATACGCAAACGGAGCCTCGTAGAGTGCCGCATCGTGTTCGGGCATGTCGACACCAAAATCGATGATCCACATATTGCGTGGTCGTTGCGTCATGTCCATTCCATTCACCCATGGACGAACTACATCGCTATTCGGCCGACCATTCGGGTTGATTGGCTCGCGAAGCATGTGCTCTGCTACATCTGACGTGATATCGAACGCTCCGCCTTTCGTGTCGCCCATGAAGGCAAGCCTAAGATTCTCGCGAAGGCGCCGGGCAACGGTCAGGTCCAACGCTCCCGTTAGATTGGCGTTGATGGCCGGGGCGCTGGCGCCGTCCAGCCAGTAGGGGTCGAGGTCCCGTCATCGAACCCGACCATCGAAACATGCACGGTGGCGCCTTCGAGCACCCACTCGCGGTCGCTCCACGCCATGAAGATGTCGCCGCTCTGCTTGATGTGCTCCAGCACCTTGCGGTTCGCGCCGCCGCGGATGCCCTGGGTGGCGAGCAGGCCCGCCCGGCGGAGCTTGCCCGCTGCGATGAGCGCGCGGGCGCGCTCGAACCAGTAGGTGACCAGGTCGGCTTCCCGCGGAACGCTTCCGCCGTAGACCTGGAACATTGCGTCGACGTACTCGTCGCCCAGCCCGCGCCGTAGGAGCTTGCCTCCGAGGAACGGTGGATTCCCGATTATCACGTCGGCGTCGGGCCATTCCGGCTCGACGAGGTTGCCCGCACCGTCCCTCGCCAGGATGGCGTCGCGGCGCTCGATGTTGTGGAGCGGCTTGAGGATCGGGCTGGACGGGGTGCCGAAGCCGTTGTCGTGCAGCCACTGGATGTAGCCGATCCACACGACGATCTGCGCCAGCTCCTGCGCATATGGGTTGATCTCCAGCCCGTAGAGCTGCTCCGGCCCGACCCGGGGGAAGAATCCCGAGAGCCGCTGGGCGATCGCGAAGGTGATGACCTCCTTCTCCAGATCCAGCAGGTGCTTGAGCGCGACGTACAGGAAGTTGCCGCTTCCGCAGGCGGGATCGAGGACCCGCACCGCGGCGATCTCATCTCCGAATTCGCGAAGCAGCCGGGCCAGCGTCTGCTCGTGCCGGGTCCGCGCTGCGCCGGTCGCGCTGTCCCGCCGCGCGGCCAGCTCCGTGACCTGCGCCTGGACCTCGGTCCAGCGCCGGCGCAACGGCGCCATCAGCACGGGCTCAACGATCAGCACGATGTCGTCGCGGCTGGTGTAGTGCGCGCCGAGCTGCGCCCGCTTGTCCGGATCGAGGCTGCGTTCGAAGAGCGTGCCGAAGATCGCGGGCTCGATGCTGGTCCAGTCGAGCAGCGTCGCTCGCGCGAGGACACCGAGGTCCTCCTCGCCCAGCTCCAGCACGTCGTCGTCCGTGAACAGGCCGCCGTTGAAGTGGGCGATGTCGTCCGCGCCGAAGGAGCCGCCGGTTGCCATCGCGGCGAAGAGCTGCTTCAGCCGCGGGGCGAATTGCGCGGGGCGGGCACGGGTGGCCTCCACCAATCGCGTGAAAATCTTTGGCGGGAGCAGCCCGATGTCTTCGGCGAAGAGGCAGAAAAGCAGTCGCATCAGAAAGCGGGCGGACCGCTCCGGGTCGTAGTGCCGCGCGCGCAAGCTGTCCGCGAGGCGGGCGAACTCGGTCGCCGCGTACTCGGTGACCTGGGCCGTCGTCTGCTGGGGCCGAAGGCGCGTGGGTTGCCGGAACAGCGCGCGGAGGACGTCGAGCGGCGGCAGCGCGCACGTCGCGGTGGCCGTGGGCTCGGCGAGATCGGCCAGCGAGAAGCGATAGACCTGCTTCTGGGTCGACGTGAAGTTGGTGTGGACTTCGAACCGGTCGAGGTCGCAGACAACCAGAAGCGGCGGGTTGTTCAGGTCCTCCCGGTACTGGAGGAGCTGCTGGTAGGCGGCGTTCAGGGCCTTGTGCTTGCCCTTGTACTCCCAGGCAAAGTGGTCGCGCTTCCAGACGTCCGCGAACCCGTCACCGCCGGCGGTCTTCGTCGTGCCCTTCTCAAAGGCATAAAAGTCGCCCGTCGGATCGGCCTCGTTGGGAGTTGGCTCCCCGAGGAGCCGGCACAGGTCGATGAAGTGCTCCTGGGACGCCGCGCGCTCGGTCCGCTGCGAGGCCGACCATTTATGCACGAACTCAGGCAGCGAAATCGCGCTCGCCGTCATTTCCCCCTCGAATTAGCCCAAGCGGTCCAATAGTTCCTGGAGCCCGCTTCGGCCGATTCCACTCTGGCGCGGCCCCAGGATCGCATTCAATGTTCCATACTGATTTCCCACCCATCGCGTACGAATAGCCGAATGAGCTGCCGGCCCGTGAGTGGCGGCAGCTCTCTTGCCACCGATCAAGCGGACAAAGCGATGCGATGCGCGTGGACGTATGTTTCCTGGTCCAAGGGCAGAGATTGGTGCACCACTGACGGAGTCATCCCGTCTCCGTAGGACGCGATTCCGTGCTCCTGGAAGAATCGGTCGCGCTCGCCGAGCTCCTCCAGGACGCTGAGGTGATCAGTCCGACTCGATTGTAAGGTCGCGAGGCTGATCGGGTACAAACTGGCGACGCCGCATGATCGGGGCGTGCACCACCTGGGCGAGGGGAGTCATCATGCGAATTTGGACGGTCATCGTTGTGGTCGCGCTCACCACTGTCATGGGGTGCGCCCAACCGACTGGATCCACGCCCCCGGCTCCACAGGACGATCCAGGCGCATCGCCTGTCGTTAGCGGAATTCCCACAGCCCAGCCGGGCCAGGCCCAGCTCGTCCTCGCGACGACGACGAGCACGCAGGATTCGGGGTTACTCGACGTCCTCGTTCCGGCATTCGAGCGGGCGACCGGGTACGAGGTCAAAACGGTGTCGGTCGGAACCGGGCAGGCCCTTGCGCTCGGAGCCCGCGGCGAAGCGGACGTCGTGTTGGTGCACGCGCCCGAAGCCGAGCACCAGTGGATGGCGGAGGGCAACGGAATCGAGCGCCGCCTGGTCATGCACAACGACTTCGTCATCGTGGGTCCGCCCGCGGACCCGGCCGGGCTCCGGACTGCAGGCTCCGCCGGGGCGGCGCTCCAGGTGATCGCCGTGAAGCAGGCGGCCTGGGTCAGCCGCGACGACAATTCGGGCACCGACCAGCTCGAGAAGCAGCTCTGGAAAGCGGAGGGGCTTTCGCCGGCTGGGCAGCCGTGGTATCTCGCGTCAGGTCAGGGGATGGGCGCCACGCTGACCCTGGCCGATCAGAAGGACGCGTACACGGTGACCGACCGCGCCACGTACCTGGCCCGACAGGGCGCGATGCAGTCCGTCATCCTCGTCGAGGGCGACCCGCGCCTGCTCAATATCTACCACGTCATGCCCGTGAACCCCGCCAAATTCCCGGGGAGCAGGATCAACAGCCAGGGCGCTGGGGCGTTCGCGGATTTCATCGTGAATCCTACGGTCCAACAGATGATCGGCGAGTTCGGAAAAGACAAATACGGGCAGCCGCTCTTTTTCCCCGACGCGGGCAAGACGGAGGAATCGCTGGGTTAGTTCATGGACCTGATCTGGCAGGGCTTCGCGGACGCCTTCGCCCTCATTGCGCGCGGAGACCCGGAGCTCGTCCAGATCAGCGGGCGATCCCTCGTGATTTCATTGCTTGCGACCCTGCTGGCCTCCCTGGTCGGCATTCCGGTCGGGATTCTGCTGGCCGTTGGTCGGATTCCGGGCAGTGGATTGCTCAACACGGTGGTCAACACGGGCATGGGGCTCCCTCCGGTCGTGGTGGGACTCGTCGTAAGCATCCTCCTCTGGCGGAGCGGACCGTTCGGGCCGCTGCAGCTCATCTACACGCCAACGGCGATGGTTCTCGCCCAGTTCTTCGTCGCCGTGCCGATCGTGGCCGGCTTCACCCGATTCGCGGTGCGCTCGATCGAACGGGAGCAGGTCGACGCGTTTCGCATCTTCGGAGCCGCCGGCCTCCGGCTGTGGTCCGAGCTAGTGCGCGCGGCGCTCCCCGGCGTCGGGCTTGCCATCGCGGCTGGATTCGGCCGGGCGATCGCGGAAGTCGGCGCCTCGCTCATGGTCGGCGGAAACCTCGCCGGCCAGACGCGAGTACTGACGACCGCTATCAGCCTGGAGACCAGCCGCGGGGAGTTCGCCCGGGCGATTGCGCTCGGTATCGTTCTGCTCGGGCTCGCGTTCCTTGTGAATGCAGCGTTCTCGTGGGCAACCGATCACGGTGCCGCTGGAAGCGTTGGAGGCCCGGGGGCGTGATCAGGACTTCAGCGTCCACTCCCAGGCGTTCCAGGTGGCGCGCGAGCCGTCGTACACCACGGGCTGCACGCCATCGAGCCGGTTGCTGATGAAGTCGGGCTCGAGCGCGTAGAGCAGACCGGGGAGGACGAGGTTCTCCGTCATGTGCCGCACGATCCCGCCGAGCACCTGGTTGCGCTCGGTCTCCGGGATCGTCACGAAGTATTTTTGGATCAGCCCGTCCAGGTCCGCATTGGCGTAGCGCGCCCGGTTGTTGCCCGTGAAGTTGTTGCTCGGCAGCGGAATCTCGTCGCTCAGGAAGCGGCTGTAGTCGATCGGCTGCCGTGTCAGCTCAAAGGCGGGACGGACGGCGCGATACTCGCGGTCGTTCGAGCGCTGGCGAGGGATGATCACGCTCTCCGTCCCGACGCCGGCCTGCTTCCAGAAGTCGGCGATCGCCAGCAGGTACTTCTCGCGGATGTCGTCGCCGGCGGTCGTGCGGTCTTCGATGTTCAGCTTCTGGGCGGCGGCGTCCTCGTACATGCCGTCCGCGCCCTTGCGGTAGCCGAGCTCCTCGACGAGCTGTGCCGCGTGGCGTGGGTTGTACGGGTAGCGGACGATGCTGCTCTCGATGGCCTTGTACTCGCGGGTCGAGGGGTTGACGAAGCTATCGGCCACGGGCGAAAGCCCGGCGAGGAACGTGTCCGACATCTGCTGGCGGTCGATCAGCTCCAGAAGCGCGATGCGCATGCGCAGGTCCGTGAGGACCGCTGGGTTCGGATTGACGAATTGCGGGTAGAGCGCGTGCCAGTTCACGGACTCCATCGCCACCCGGCCGTCCCGCCACTGGCTCTGCATCTGCAAGCCCTGCTCGGGAGCGAGACCGCGACCCAGGCTGGCCTGCACCTCGCCCGCGAGCACGTTGGTGATCAGGGTGTTCGGGTCAGGGATGAAGCGCACTTCGATCTCATCGATCTTCGGGCGGCCGAGGACGAAGGTGTCGTGTGCCTGAAGGGTCAAATAGACGTTGCCCTCCCAGTTGCGCAGCTTGAAGGGACCGGTCCCGACGAACTCGGTCGACCAGTACGGCTCCTGAACGAAGTTCGCCTTGTCCTCCTGGTACGCCTTGGCCAGGATGTGCTCGGGGATGGGCACCGTGAACTCGGCGCTGAACATGGTGCCCGCGTCGATGTAGGCCTGCTTCCAATGGGCAACGAACGTCCGCGCGTCCGGCGCCTCGACGCTCTCCAGGTACTTGTAGCCGGTGGCGCTGAGCTGGGCGAGCTCCTTGTCCTGGCCCACCTGGGTCGTGAAGAGTAGGTCCTTACTCGTGAACGGTGTGCCGTCGTGCCAGGTTGCGCCCTGGCGGATCTTCCATGTGGTCTCCATGCGGCCGTCGGGGAGCAGCTTCCAGAGCCCGTTCTCGAGCGTCGGCACCGCCTCGGCAAGGACCGGTCGCAGCGTGCCTGCGCCGTCCCGCACGACCATGCCGGCCGAGACGAACATCTCGAGCTCGCTGACGCCACGGCGGGAGCCGGCACCGGCCGTGTTGATCGTCCCGCTCAGCGTCGTCGGGATGTCGAGCACCGCCGTCACGAGCTTCTTCGGCGCACCTGAGCGCGGCGCATCAGCAGCGCCCGACCCGGATCGGCCCCCGGGCGTGCTCGTCGCCGGCGCGCACGCGCCGAGGAGCGCAACCAAGATCAACATGAGTGCAATTCGACTGGACAGCGTCGTCACAGGAGTCCCCCAAAGCGGGCAGAGCGCCCGCTGCTGTTGGCTTGTTACAGGCCCGACTCTCGACTTGCTATGGCAGATTACGACGGATGTTTCCCACTGAATCTGTTTCCGCCTTCGGCGGTAGCCCTCCGCGCGCGAGAAGGTCCCGTCCAGAGTCGGACAGGCGAACGACTGCATTCTGGTCAATGGTCAGGATTCCGCGCTCGAACAGGAGGGGAGGTAACACATCCTCGCGAACTACGTGGTTAGCGCCTTCGCTCCGGACTTCAAACCCGTCTTTGCCCAGAGTAACGCGGTACCCCTTTTTTTTTTGATTCAATGGCCAAAAGGGCACTTAACAAGCCCGGATCCCGAAGCGGTGTGATTCCGTTGTCTGAAGCGATGTCCGAATCCCAAATCAACGACCCCTCGCGGGAGACGCGAAGCTCGATTGTCGCCCCCGAGACCCAGACGGTCAGGTCGTTATCTCCGTAATCGAATAGGAGCGGTGGCTCCACGTCACTTCGCTTTGGAAGCGAAGTGACGAATCGATAGGAGATGCCAGGCAGCAAGAAGACGTGATCACCCCAAGGCTCGAGCCAGACCTCCAACAGGCACTGCCGCGAGTGTGCGACAGCGCTCATCTCGGTCACGGGATGTCGGTTGGTTCCAAGTCTCTGCATCTCATAAGCTCGCGGGCCACTTCGCGACATGTTCCTGCGTGCGGTCATCAGTGGTGTTTCAACAGTTCCACCACGTATGCCATGAGATCAACTCGACGGTAAGCGTTTCGACGTTTATTCGTGCTCGCGCTTCTTCGGAGCCTCGACCCCACTTCATGATCCGTTTCCCAAACTCTGCCTCCGTCACCGGATGTCAGCCCGGACCGAGGGGTAACGGTGGAATAGGCGGAAATCCTTCGCGGTTTGGCCTACCCGGGTTTGTTGGACGGGTCAAGGCACTTTCAGCGCCAGACTTGGTCGGCGCCTTCGCGGACGCGCTCGATCTTGGCGGCGTGCCGCGCCCAGGCGTCTTTCAGAGACGCCGGGCGCAGCAGGCTGCCGACCTGGTCGCCCCGGAGCTGGTCCAGGTCGCCGGATCTCAGCACTCGGCCGCCTTGGAGTAGCGGAGGCCAGCAAGGCTGTTCAGGCGGCCGAAGTCATGCCGCGCCTCAATCTTGCGCATCGTGCCGGAAGCCGAGCGCATGGAGAGCGAGTCCGTGATGGCGCCCGCGCTGGAATACCGGACGCCAGACATGAGCTCGCCGTCGGAGACGCCGGTGGCGGCGACGAAGACATTGTGGCCGGCGCAGAGATCGTCGAGCTGGAGAAGCTTGTTGATATCGATGCCCTCCTGCTCGGCCATCCGGCGGTCGCCATCGTCACGCGGCCAGAGCCGGGCCTGCATGTCGCCCCCGAGGCAGCGCACGGTGCAGGCGCTGATCACGCCCTCGGGCGCGCCGCCGATGCCCATCAACATGTCGATGCCGCTGTGGTCTTCCATCAAGGCCATCAGGCCGGCGGCCACGTCGCCGTCGCCAATGACGCGGATCCGGGCGCCCGCCGTGCGGACGTCTTTGATGAGCTGCTCGTTGCGAGGCCGGTTCAGGATGACGACGGTCAGGTCCTGCACTGGGCGCTGGTAGGCCTTCGCGACGGCGTTGATGTTGTCTGCCGCGGTTGCGTCCAGGCTGACCACGCCCGCGGCCGCGGGCCCAACGACGATCTTGTCCATGTAGGGGACGTGCGTGAAAAGGAGCGAGCCGCGCTCGGCCAGCGCCACGACGGAGATCGCGCCGGGCTGGCCGTTCGCGGTCAGGGTGGTGCCATCCACGGGGTCGACGGCCACGTCGACCTCGGGCATGTTGCCGTTTCCGATGCGCTCGCCGATGTAGAGCATCGGCGCTTCATCCTTCTCGCCTTCGCCGATGACGACGATGCCGTCCATGTCCACCGTCTGCAGGACGAGGCGCATCGCATCAACGGCAGCCTGGTCCACGGCTTCCTTGTTTCCACGTCCGAGCCAGCGCGAAGCTGCCATCGCTGCAGCCTCCGTCGCTCGAACCAGCTCCAGCGCGAGGTTTCGATCCAGCGGCCGTTCAGCCAATTCTTTCCTCCCCATCCGCCATTGCACGGGAAGTCCATTATATGGGGCGTGTATATGGGGCGTGACCGCGGGCGGATGGCTAGCACATCGCTATGTTGTTCACCCACAGCTCGGTGCCGGAGAAGGTGAACTTCGCCTTCTGGCCAGCGCCGACTGGCGCGGTGCGCAGGCTGCCCGCGACGTACGCGCCGCAGAAGGCGGTGCGCGCCGCGGCGGACGTCGGGAACGGGCCGAGGACCTGGTTCAGAGTGGTCACATCCCGCACGCGCTTGGAGCAATCGAGGCCCCAGCCCCGGAGGCTACAGGTCGTCGTGTTCTCGATCTCCGTGCGCTGGCCGACGAAGACCTCGTTTTCGGCGATGAAGACCCCATAAGGCTCGGTGGCAACGGGAGGGAGCGGAGCAAGAGCCGGTCGGGTGGGCTCCGTCGTCGCGGTCGCCGTGGCCTGGACGGCCTGGGTGACGGTGAAGGCCGTGCGTGCCTCCCCGCCGGAGGATCGTCCCGTCAGCGTGACGGAATAGCCGCCGATCGGGTCCGTCAGCGTCACCTGGACGCCGTTCACAAAGGCGCCGGTGCCGTCCGCGTTGACCGAGGCCGTGGCCCCACCCGCGGGGTAGGAGATGAGGATGTTGATCGATTCGCCTGGGGCGAAGCCGCTTCCTGAGATCTGGAATGTACTGCCCTGGGGGCCACTGCCGGGGAAGACCGACGCGTTTGGCGCGAGCCTGGTTGTAACCGTCACACCGGTTACGGTGAAGCCGGCGGTTGCCCGACCCTGAGAGGTGAAGCCCAGGAGCGTGACGAGATACCCGCCCGGCTGATCGCCGGTCCCAACCAGCAGGCTCGCGCGCACGGTTCCCACCCCGTCCGCGGTAACCATGCCGGGCTGTGCCGCGATTCCCGGCGCTACTGTGACGGCGACTGGCTCGCCGGGCATGAACCCGGTCCCGGTCAGAATGAAGCTGCTTCCTTGTGGCCCGAGGCCCGGCGATACCGAGGCGCCGGTCCGGAGCGCGGTCGTCGCGGTGACCGCGGCCCCGCCCGGTGGGTTCGCAGGGACGGTCGGGTCGCCTGGCGGGGGAACCGGTGGGTCACCGATACCGCCGCCGGCTCCACCAGTCGGCGGAACCTGACCGACCGGGATCGCCGTTCGTGCCGCGTTCGCGACCTGGTCCGCGACGGTCTGGGCGGCGGTCTTGAGGTTATCGCCAGCGGTTTCGGACACCCGGTCCGCGATCTGACCGGCGAGCTTTTCGGCGTCCGCGTCGGAGACGCCGGCGCGCTTCAGCTCGTCCAGGATTTCCTGCTTGATCCGCCCGTTGATGGCGTCGGTGATCTGATCGATGCCGACACCCGCGCGGTCGACGGCCAGGTCTCGGGCAAAGCCAACGGGGTCCTTCAGCGCCTCTTCGACCTTGGCGAGGCGATTCGCTATGTTTTCGGCGAGGTCCCAACCCTTCTCGAAATCAGCGCCGAAATGCGCGCCCAACACGATCTTGACCATGTCCGCATAAAACTTCGCGCCGTCTGTGACGAGCGTCTTCCCGTCCCGCGCCGCCGTGTCGACCGGGCGGAGCCCGCCCTGCTGCGCGTTGATCGCGTAGTCCACGCTGCCCGCGACGAAATCCTGATGAAGCTGGCGCGCGAGGGTGTCGTAATTTCCGTCGTGGAGCTGGGCGAAAAATTCGTCGGCGTTGCTGGCGTTGATCGGATGGCGCTCGCGGGCGAGCTGGAACAGCTCCTCGCGCTGTTCTGGATTCAAGCTCTGGGCGATGGCCTCGACGTCCTTTCGGGCCGTCACGCCGGTCATGGTGTCGCTGCCAAAGAACCCCATGACCTTGTCTTTGATGTTGCTCAGCAAGCCGCCGCGTGCCGCGCGCACCGTGATGCTGCCGGGCTCCTGGTCCGCGAGATCGGGTGCTCCGTTCGCGATACTGCCCTGCTCGAGGACCGCGAATGCCGCGAGTACCGGGTCTTGCCGTGTGTTAAGAGCTCCGGCCAGTCCGCCAAACGAATCCTGCTGAGCCGCGGTGGGGCTGCCAGTCGTTCGGGCTTCCGCGGCCGCATGGAGTGGCAACCACGTAGCGAGCTGGCCGGCGAGCGTGAAATGGACCAGCGTCGCCATGGCCCGGGTCTGTGCCGCGGTATCACCCGGCAAATCGACGAGACCGGGTGGCGTCGCGGATAGCGGGGTGGGCGCGGTGAGGATGAGTGGGCTTGCGGACTGCCGAACCCGGCCGTCCTGTCCGAGGGCGTAGAACCACCATTGGCCAGGGGGCATGCGCAACGGCTTGACCGACAGGTTCCCGACGTAGGTCGCGAGAATCGGATCTTCGGGGCCGTCGTTGAGGGCGACGAGGACGACCTCACCTGGGCCGAGCGGGCTTATGCCGCCGACGTTCGCGCCCTGGATGAACTGCAAGACGTCGGCGTCAACACTCTGGCTGGCGCGAGCCAGGACCAGCGGCCGCTGGCTCGCGGGCGCGGCCGGCACCCAAAGGATCGCCGTCGTCAGGGCGACGACGATCAGCGCGGCGACGATCTTCGGATCGAGGCGGATCATGAGGGACTCCTTCTGCGCGACATATGAATAATTGCTGCGGCTTGCGCCCGATAACGGGTCCGAAAGCCGGCGCGATTGTACAGTGATCGCCGAGCGAATCCCCCTTCGATATTTGGTCCTTGACGCTCGTTACGAATACCCGTTTCAATCTTGTTCATGTTTTGGGATCGCAACCCGGGCCTCCGGGACCACTGGCTGTTGTCGGATGTGGCGACAGAGGCTATTCAGCCCCTCCTTTATGTGGGTCGGATGGTGCACTTCGATGCTGGTCAGGTGATCTTCTGGGAGGGCGACGCTTCGAACAGGATCTATTTGCTCACGGCTGGGTCCGTTCAGGTTTCCGCGATCTCCGCGGCTGGGAATGTTTTGCTCGCCGTCGCCTCCGCAAATGACGTGTTGGGGGAGATGGGCGTCCTGGACGGCCAGCCCCGCTCCGGGACCGCCATGGCCCTGGAGCCAACCTCCGCCTATGTCGTGCCAGCCGAGCAGTTCCTGGAGCTGTGTGAGCGGTCGCCGCTCGTCGCGATGCGAATCCTCGCGCTGCTCACGGCACGCCTGAGACGCAACAATGGCCGGCTCTGCGAGCTGTCCGGGGCGTGGGTCACAGGTTCTTCTGAAGACCTCCCGGCTGCCGGACCAGCATCGCCGAACAACGAGTCACTGGCCGCCCAGACACCTAGCGAGCTGGCTGAGACCCAGCCCGGATGAACGCCCGTCATGGAGGTTCCTCAGGCGCCCATCCAGGCGACGAGCTCGACCTCATTGCCGTCCGGGTCGTCGACGTAGATGGCCTCGACCGGGAGGAAGGGGTGCTGGCCGGTTCGGACCGTGAAGCCGAGCCCTTCGAGACGGGTGCGCTCGGTCGCGAGTTCGGACGTCGCGATCTCCAGCCCAATGTGGTGGACGCTACGCGCGCGGCGATCGGCGGGCAGGTCAGGCGCCGTCGAAGGGCGGGGCACCAGAACGACCTGTTGGGGTACACCGCCGCCCGGGGCGCCCACCCGCAGGAAAACGGGGCCCTGCATAGCGGACGGTGAGATGGTCTCCAGACCGAGGATGTCCTTGTAGAAATGGAGGGCGGTCGGGACGTCCTTCACCATGAGGACGATCTCTGCCAGTCCACGAACGGCCGATGCCATGCTCACTCCTCGCGCCGCGCCGTCCTGGCGCAAACCGGGGCGGAGCATAGCAGAATCGGTACACTTGGGCCGCGTCCCTCGGCTGGCGGACGCAGGCAGCGCGAGGAGACACGGTCATGATCACCGCTGATCCGGGCACCGACGCCACCATCGATGGCCTCAAGACCTTCTACATCAAGAAGGGCAGCGGTCCCGCGCTGCTCCTGATCCACGGCGGCTCGCCGGGCGCCTGCGCTCGGGTGAACTGGGGCGCCAACATCGACTTCTTCGCCGATGCGGGCTACACGGTTTACGCCTACGACCAGCCGGGGTATGGGCGGACGGATGCGCCGGACGACTACACGCTTGAATTCCGCGTCGCGCATGCGAAAGCATTTGTCGATGCGCTTGGCCTGGGCCGCTACACCCTGATGGGGAACTCGCAAGGCTCATACATCGTCGCGCGGCTCGCGCTCGAAGACCCGCGGGTTGAGAAGGTCGTGCTTGTTTCGAGCGGAACACTCGCTCCCCGGGGCTCGGCCGCGGCGGAGGCGCTTGCTAAAGAGCATTCAGAATTCACCGGTTCATACGAGCCGTCGCTCGAGAACTGTTGGAACCTGACGCGTGGCACGCTCTTCAATAAAGACAGGGCGACCGAGGAGCTGGTTCGCGAACGCTATGAGATGAGCATCGGCAAGAACCACGATACCCAGCAGCGGCGTAAAGGGGTACAGCCGCCTCGGCCCGTTCACGACGAGCTGAAGAATCTCAAAGTGCCGGTGCTCCTGCTGTGGGGTGCGAATGACAGCGGGGTTGCACTCGAGCGCTCGCTCCTGCTCCTGCAATCGATCCCCGGTGCGGAGCTCCACATCTTCGACCATTGTGGCCATTGGGTGCAGTGGGACCAGGAGGAGCGCTTCAACGCGATCGTTCGCGATTTCCTCGTCACGCCTGTGGCGATTGCCCAATAACCAACGGTGGCGCCGGCAACTCGAGCAGTCGACCATTCGTGCGCCGAAGCCGCTCGGTCAGGATGACGAGAAGGCGCATCGTCACAAGCGTCGACTTCTCCAGGAGGTCGAGGAAGCGATCCGCGGGGACGAAAAAGACGGTGCACGGGTCGATGGCCGTGGCGGTCCCAGACCGGGGCATCCCGTCCAAAACACCCATCTCCCCGAGGATCTCGGGGGCGGACACCTTGGTCAACAGGACCTGGTCTTTCCCTCCCCGGGCCGCAACACGAACCGATCCGGAGGCGATGATGAAAATGCCGTTCGCATCGTCGCCCTCCGTAAAGAGCTCCTCGCCCGGCACGTACCGCACAATCCGAGTTGCCGCTACGAGATCCCGAACCTGTTCGTGGGGAACCCCTGCAAGAAGCGGGTGATGCTGAATATGGGAGGTATGATCATTCGTCATAAGTGACACCGGAAGCGGGACGGCAATTCTTGACAATTCCCTTCGGTTGTGTAACCGTCTTTCGATTGTGGGACTAGCTCTTCCACGACGGCGGGCTAGTGAAGACCGTCAGCCCGCGTCCGTTGGGCTGATGGGCCGTGGATGTCGCCTCGGCTCTCGCGTCGGCTTTGCAAATTGGGGCAGGCACGTGCGCGTTGAGGCGCTCCGTGTTCGATTGAGCGTTCATAACTCATCAGTATAGGGCTGTGAGAAATCCCGGGGGAACCATGGCATGGCTCTTTGGTCGCAAGAATACGGAACAGCGGCAGCAACAGCTCGTCGAGCTCAGGGAACGGATCGACCAGCTTCGCGATCAAATCGACCAGCTTGAGCGGCCAATCGCTTCCAGCCAGGTCACCGCAGAACCGGGCGACGAGACGGCGTTCGAGCCAGAAGAGCCATCCAAGGACGAGCTTGCCGTCGTGCGGATGCGGACCCTTTTCAATCAAACGGAGCTTGCAAGGGTGCGTCCCTTGCTGGTCGAGCTCGAACACGACGAGAAGCAACTTGCCGACCGTTTAGGAGAGCCCCCCGCGCAGCCAAAACGCGCGATGGCGCAGGTGGAGGCCGAGCGGATCGAAGCCGAGCGGATCGCCGCCGAGCGGATCGCGGCGGAGCGGATCGCCGCCGAGCAGGCCGAAGCGGAGCGGATCGCCGCCGAGCGGATCGCCGCCGAGCGGATCGAAGCCGAGCGGATCGAAGCCGAGCGGATCGAAGCCGAGCGGATTGCCGCAGAGCGTGCCGACAACGAACGCGAGTTGGCTACGGAACCCTTGCCAGATGGCGACGGGGCGAGGGTAGCGGCTAAGGCGCACGAATGGCAGGCAATTCTAGATCTGCTGGATCGCCACCTCGACGCTCAGGGTCACGAGGCAGGCGCGTCGACCGAGACGCCTGCGGTTCGTTCCGCCAGTCAGGCGCCAGCCCTGCCCCTCGGAGGCTGGATTCCAGCGGTTCAAGTGCCCGCGCAATCTGGCGCGACGCGTGATGCGAGTGGAAATAGATTGGCTGCGCGAGTCGCGCAGATGACCCCCGCGGGGTCCGAAAAGGTGGTCGTCGCGGCCGCGTCTTCTCCTCGCCGGGGTCCGATCGATCTTGTCAACAAGCTCCAGGCAAAGCTGACCCATCGCTCAGCGCAGCCGCCTCGGGCGATGGAAGCCCGCATCGGTGGACAGGCGGATTTGCTGCGCGGCCTGGGATATTTCCTCGACGAGCAAGACGCGACAACTTTCACAATTGTCACGGACCGCGATGTGCTGAAGGTCTCCTGGTTGAGTGCGGATGCTGAAACCGAGCACCGCGCTTACCAGGAGCACCAGCTCGAAGTGTTGCGGACAAATGCGCAAGTCCACCGAAACCCCATCATCAGCCCGGCCGGCTCAAACGCCGAGCTCCTACGCACCATCGGGCAGGATCTTGATCGGGACCAGGTCCGGCTTTTCGGGATTGCGCGCGATGCCGAAGGTTTCCGGGTTTCGGGGCTCGCCGGTAAGACCTATATGACGACCCAGTACCGTACGAGTGACCTCGTCGCCCGGAGCATTGACCGCCAGGAATCTCGTGGCGAAGGCGCCCCATTGCTTCGCGTGAAGATCCGCGCCGTCGTGCGTACGGCGGACAGGCGAGACATTGGATCGGTGGCCCAGGTCCGTGACGGATTCTTTCAGATCGGAGCTTCCGGGCTCCGGCGCGCCTATTGGCTCCCTGCGGATTGCATTAGCTCGGTCGGTGCTGACCAGCAGGTCTTGCTGCGGATTACGCGCAAGGAGCTCCGCCAGCACGCAAGGCGTGACCTGGATAACCCGAGTCAGCCGTAGGTCAGGACAAGCAGCGGGGCGAGCTCAATGGGCTCGCCCCGCTGCTTGTCCTGGCGCGGATACTTGCTGTTGAACGATCGAATGCTGGCTAGACTCGCGTGATCTTGTCGAGCACCTCGGCCGACGGTGCGAAATAGAACGAACCGGATGCTGGGTTGCTGAAGTCGACGAGCTGGTCGCGGACCGTCGCCTTGTCGAGGCCGTACATCGCGCGGAGCCGCTCACGGAACGGCGCCTGGTTCTTACAGAAGGCGAGAAAGTAGAGCCCGACGGTGCCGTCATGGAACGCGTACGGCGTGGAGCGGCGGGAGATCTCGTCGCGCTTCGGTTTGGATTCGTCCGCGGTCGCGCCCTCGCGCAGCTCGACGTGGGATAGGTGGGACGTCGGCGGCTGAACCTTGAGTCGCTCAGAGTCCGTCTTCCGCCGGCCGAACACCGCCTCCTGCGCCTCGATCGGCAGGTTGTGGAAGGCCTCCAGGTCGTGCACCCAGCGCTGAGCGAGCACGTGCGTGCCGCCCTCGCCCGGCTGGCCATCCGGAACGATCGCGACCTCTGCATCTCGCGTGGCTTCCGGGTTGCCCGTGCCGTCGATGAAGCCAGACATGTCGAGCGAGTTCTTGTAGATGAAGGTCATCGTCTCACGAGCGACCTTCATGTGGCCCTTCAGGGCCTGGCGCGCGTCGTACTGGATCCTCCAGATGTCGCCCTTGTCGTCGGCGTGGAGCCAGAGGAGCAGCTCCTCCTGGGTGCCTTTTGCCTCGCGGCCGCTGCCATCGGTGGACACGACGGTCTCGAACCGCTGGAAGTCATTCGGCATGGCCTCGGGAGCCAGCTCTTGCAGGAGCGTCGGGCCGAACGCGATGACGGTCTTGACCTGGCTCTGCAGCATATCGCAGTCTTCACGATATTTCTTGAGGACCCGTCGGATGTGATTGAGGTCAGCCCCCTCGGTTCGGCTGAGGTGGATGTACCATTGGTTCTTGCCCATGTTTCGGTCGAGAACTGCTGCCTGTGGCGTTGCCATACTGTGTATCCCCCTCTTTACGCTTGGTCCGTGGCCGCCATGCCTCGCTTGAGGTACCTGCCTGCTTACATTGCTCACAAAAACCCCGGAACGTTACCTCCGCGTTTCGAATACTGAAGCCATACCGCTGACTCGACGGGATCTGGACGTCCCTGAAAGCCGCGAAGATATCGCGCACCTGGCCGCAGCGCTCGCAGATCAGGTGGTGGTGTTGCGCCGTGGTGGGGTCGAAGCGGCGGGCGCCCTCGCCGAAGTCCAGCTGCTGGATTTCGCCAAGCTCTACGAGCTCGTTCAGCACGTCGTAAATGGTCTTCAGTGAGATCGTGGTCATGTCCTGCCGCACCTGGGCGAAGACCAACTCGGCAGTTGGGTGCGTGCTGCTCTGCGCCAGGATCTGAAAGATCCGCTGGCGCTGAGGCGTCACCCGCAGCCCGTGGCTGCGGAACAGAACAGATAGCTCGTCCGGCGTTTTCATCGCGCGCGCATTCTACATGGAAGTCCTGAGTGCTTCCAATCAGTGATGTTGCCTAATAGTGTTGCGCGATAAGGCCGACTGCAATCCGAATTTGTCCGAGCGATCCGCGGCGACCATCCGCCTCCTGGCGGGCGATCCGAACCGGATCGAGCCGCCCTGTGAGCTAGCCCGTAAAATCGCGCCTGATCCCAGATCATAGCGAGCACGGCGTCAACACCAAACGTTGGCGACCAACAGTATGGAGCGAACGATGACCCAAACCATCGACATTACGACTCCAGCGGTCCTCGCGCTTTTCCGCCCGATACACACCAAGATCCGCGAAGCTCTGGACGGCCTCGACCCGGCCGCTCTGGGGTGGCGGCCCGGACCGGAAACGAACAGCATTGGATCGCTGGTCCAACATATTGCAGCCACCGAGCAGGGCAATATTGCGCGGATCACCGGTGCGGCCAGCGGCCCCTTCGCCTGGGACGAGAACCGAAGTTTCGACCGAGCGGAGCTCCTAAATCTGCTTGACCAGGCGGACGCTTTCCTCGATGAGACCGAGAAGACATTGCCGACGAGCAGTCTGGCCATGACTGTCAACCACCCCCATCGCGGGCCGAGCACGGCACTGGTGCTGCTGCTTCAAACCTACGGCCACGTGTACGAGCATTACGGCCATCTCGAGCTGACCCGCCAGCTCTACCTGCAGAAGTCCTCGACCCTGCGCTAGACCAGCGGGCTCAGCCCCACACCTGCGACGCAACCTCCTGGACGAGGGCCAGCTTGCGCCACTGGTCGTCCTCGGACAGCGGATTGCCGACGATGTCGGAGGCGAAGCCGCATTGCGGGCTGAGCGCGAGCTGCTCCACGGGCAGGTAGCGGCTCGCTTCCTCGATGCGGCGCTTAAGGTCGTCCGCGGTCTCGAGTAGCGCTGTCTTGGTGCTCACCAGCCCGAGGACCACGATCTTGTCTCTGGGGACGAATCGCAGCGGTGCGAAACCGCCAGCCCGTTCGGTGTCGTACTCGAGCAGGAGTCGCTGGTGCCGGAGGGTGGTGAACAGCCGCTCGGCGATCGCGTCGTAAGGGCCCTCCCGGTGCCACATGCCCGCCTGATTGCCGCGGCAGAGGTGAATACCGAAGACGAGGTCGGGGAACTCGGCGATGACCGCGTTATCCGCTGCCATCGAGCGCGCCAGGTTGGCGTCCGGGTCCTCGCCGCGGCTGCGCATCTGCTCGAGCGACGGCGCATCGACGTACGCAGTGTAGCCGGGCGCATCGATCTGGACGTAGCGGCAGCCCGCGTCCGCGAGGGCGCCGATCATCTGGCGTTGGATCGCGATGAGGTCGGCGACAAAGTCGCTAAGCTCTGGGTAGACCGCGCGGGAGCCCGCGTAGTCGTAGCGCTGGATGATGCGGTCCGGTCCGATCAGTGTCGTCTTGACCGGCCGCGTTGTGAGGGCGCTCGCGAAGCGATATTCGTCCAGTGGCTGGTTCTGGATGAGGCGAAGCCGGTCGCTCACCGGCCGCCGATGTAGCACCGCGGGACCGTCGCCGTGGTAGCCCGGGTCCCATCGTTGGCCGGGCGCGCCGCCGGCGACTCGTTGCTCATTGAAGGAGATGGTATTGCTCGTCGCGGCAAAACCACTCACCGAGCTGCCGAAGCTATCCTGGAAATTGAGGCGGCGCAGCTCGCCGTCGGTCAGGATGGGCAGCCCAATCGCCTCCTGGCGGCCGATCGTCTGCCGCACTGCCTCATCCTGCGCTGCGCGTAATGCCGCATCGTCCATCTGGCCCTGGCTGTGGCGCGTGAACGCGTCCTTCAGGCTGGCGGGACGGAGCAGGCTGCCCACCTGATCGACCCGGAGTGTAGGCAGCGCGGAAGCTAGTTTGCTGGTCAAAGCTGTTGTCCCTTCTGCCGCGCGAATGCTCGCGTGGTCTATTCGCGCGGCTCCTCGCGCCGCGGTCTTACGTGATGCGGAATCGCATCGGGGGCGACTTAGAGCCATTCGACCTGAAATCGCCCGGCCTACCCGAAGAGGTTGCGATGACCGTCTCGACGTGGATCGGCGGGCTGCGCATACGAGTCGACCGCCTCCCATTCGGCGCCGCGTCACCGCTGACCGCGCGTCGTCTTTGATCATCCGTCAGAGTCTCAGGTGGACGCGGCGGGCGCGTCAACCCGGAGTATGATCCGGGCGCTTGAGGCGACACACATTTGGAGGAACGATGGAGACGGTTGGCGTCATCGGGGTTGGCAACATGGGAAGTGCGCTGATCGAGCGCCAGCGAATCGCCCACGTCGAGCAGCTTGCCTACGACGTCGATTCGGCCGCGCTCGAGCGCGCACGGGCGAACGGTGCGGAGCCGGCGACCTCTGCCGCGGAGCTGGCGCGCTCGGCGACGCTCATCGATGTTGTGGTCCGAACGGACGACGAGGTCCTGGAGTGCACGCTCGGCGACCACGGGGTGCTCGCCGGCGCGCGGCCCGGCACGCTGGTTCTGCTCCACAGCACCATGCTGCCCCAGACGACGAGGCGTGTTGCCGAGGAGGCGGCAAAGCGCGACGTCCAGGTCATCGACGCCTGCATGCTGAGCGTGCCGGCTCAGGTCCGCGCGGGAAACCTGGTCTTCGTCGTCGGCGGCCCGGAGGAGCTTTTCGAGCGCGCCAAGCCGCACCTCCTCACGATGGCGAAGGAGGCGCGCCACGTCGGACCGCTCGGCGCGGGCAACGTGGCGAAGCTCATCCGCAACATGACCTCTGGCGCGGAGACCCTCATCCTCTGGGAGGCGCTCCAGCTCGGCGAGGCCGCCGGCATGCCGTACGTGCAGACGCTGGAGTTCCTCCGCGAAACCCAGGGCGCATCGATATTGAATCGTTGGAAGCAGACCTGGGACGAGAACGGCGTCGACGTAACCCCGCGTGTGGGGCATAACGTGATGGGCAAGGACATCCCGCTGGCCGGGGAGCTGACCCGGATTCTCGGTCTGGACCTTCCAATCATCGAGCAGCTTGCTGCGGCGGGGACCCGGCTCGCATCGAGCAACCATCCGGCCTGACCGAACACTCCAGATTCGTCGCCATGGCGCCGGAATCTCCTGCACGGGCGAGCCGCCAGGCTATTACTGTGAGGCGGAAGTAGGTCATGAGTGGCTGGCAAAACGCCGGTCGGGTCAACTGGTCCCTCTCCCATCGCGATGGGAGAGGTTAGGTGAGGGCTCCTCCTGCGGACGCGACCGCCAACCTCGGGCCGGGGGCCCTCACCCCCGCCTCTCGCGCTGCGGCAGGAGAGGGGCAGCCGGGCTCGTCCCAACCACTGGTGCTCTTGCGCCGAGCTGTACTGGTCTTGGGCCGCGAGCGTCCCTCAGATGACGCTGAGCGCTTCGAGGATGAAGCGCACCGTGAAGACAGCGGCCGCGATCCAGATGGCGAAGATGACGAAAGCGGCGGTTCGGCTGGTGGGGCGCTCGGACTGGATTGCAGCCCACGCCCGGCAGTCTGCCATGACGGGTGCGGGAATCAGACGCAGCGCAAGTGCTAGGCCGGCTGGGACGATCAGCAGATCGTCCAGGTAGCCCAGGACCGGGATGAAATCCGGGATCAGGTCGATCGGGCTGAACGCGTAGGCCACCACCGCGCCGGCAAGAGCCTTCGCGTACCAGGGCGTCCGCGGATCGCGGCACGCGAGGTACAGCGCGTACGTATCGCGCTTGAGCAGCCGGGCGCGGTGCTGGAATGCCGTAAGGAGGCGCATCAGCTGGGAGTTTAGCAGGCGTGCTCATTGTGGGCCGGGCCGCCACTCGAGGGACTCGAAGCGGCAGGCCCACAACGAATTTCAGGCCTTATGCACGAACGCCTGTCCAAAGGCTTATGAGATACTGTCTTGGTGACTGTTGCCCAAGCGCCCCCAATTCCCCAGCCGACACCCTCGCCCGCTCCCCACGGATCACGTTCGGCCGTGGTCCGGCTTTTCCCTGCGCTGCGCGCGCCCCTCTATCGGCTGCTCTGGCTGAGCAGCCTGCCCTCCACCCTTGGCGTCCAGATGGCGTCGGTGGCCATCGGCTACGCCGCCTTTCTGATCTCGGGGTCCGCGACCGCCCTCGGAGGGGTGAGTCTCGCGACCGGGCTGCCGATGTTGACCTTCGCCCTTGTTGGCGGCGTCGTCGCGGACCGGGCGCCGCGCCGTCTCATCTTGATCGGCACCCAGACCACCCTGGGCTTGAGCGCGGCGACGATCGCGGCGCTTACGTTGACCGGCCACCTGGCGCTCTGGCATCTCTATGTGCTGGGAATGGCGCAGGGCACGGCGTTCGCCTTCAACATGCCTGCCCGTCAGGCCTTTATCGCCGAGCTGGTCGGACCGGAGCTGCTGCGCAGCGCCATCAGTTTGAACAACGCGACCATGAATTTCGCGCGCATCGCAGGTCCCGCGATTGCCGGCGGACTGATCGCCATGCCAATGCTCGGCGTCGGCGGGGTCTTTTCGCTCATTGCCCTGATGTACGGCGCGGCACTTCTGAGTGTTCTGCGGCTGCCACCGGGCCGAGGATCGGCAGCCGCGGCCGGTCGCGGCAATTGGCAGCAGCTCCTCGCGGGACTGAACCAAATTCGCAGCTCGCCCGCGCTGCTGGCCTTGCTCACGCTCGGCTTCGTGCCTCTGTTTTTCGGGATGCCCTATCAGACGCTGCTCCCCCTCTTCGCGGAGCGGGTTCACGGCGCGGGGGCGCTCGGCCTCGGGTTGATGAACGCGGCGGTTGGCGTCGGCGCCCTGACCGGCTCGCTGACCATCGCCGCCTACGCGAGCGGCCGCGCGCTCGGCCGGCTTCAGATCATCCTCGGCCTAGCCTTCGGCGTGGGGCTGGTCGGGTTCGGGCTCGCGCCGTCCTTCCCGCTCGCGGTGGCCGCGCTCGTGGTCGTCGGGTTTGCGTTCGCCGGTTACGCGGCCGTGAATCAAACCCTGGTCATGGAGCACACCTCGCCGGACTTCCATGGCAGGGTGATCAGTGTGTATCTGATGAGCTTTGGACTGCTCCCGCTCGCAACGTTCCCGGAGGCGTGGGGCGCCGATCACATCGGGGGACCGGCGATGATCACGATCGCCGGCAGCCTGGTGATAGCCGCCGTGGGGCTGACCGCGCTGCTTGCTCCGGGCTACAGGCGCCTCGGCGATGCACCCGACGCGCGGGGGGCGTAGCGCGCGGCAAAAAGGGTATCCTGCCGCTGCGGCGCCGCTCAGCGCCGGAGGTGCGGGTCGTGGGCGGATCGCTTGTCACGCGTCGGCGGACCCTGGCGACCCTCCTGATGCTGTTGGTTCTTGGCGGGCTCCCGCTCGCCCCCTCGGCCGCCGCGTTCGAGCTTCGCTCCGGCGAGAATCTGCTCGTCGATCGCGGCGCGACGATCAATGACGACCTCTACGCCGCCGCCGATACGGTCACGATCGATGGGACTGTCCGCGGCGACGCGTTCCTCGCCGGCCGCATCGTCATCGTGAATGGCTCGATCGAGGGAGGGCTATTCGCGGCGGCGCAGACCGTGATCGTGAACGGGTCGGTCGGTGGGAGCGCACGCATCGCGGCGCAGGCAATTGCGATCGGGCCGGGCGCGATGATCGCAGGCGATCTCATCGTGGCTGGCTACAGCCTGGAGACGCGCCCCGGCAGTACGATCGGCCGCGATGTCGGGATAGCGAGCTACCAGGGCCTCCTGGCGGGCAACGTGGCCCGGAATGTCAGCGGCGCGCTGGGCGGTCTCGAACTGCGCGGCGCAGTCGGCGGGGATGTGCGGGTTGAGGTTGGCGACCGCGACCCGGATGCCGCTCCGCGCCCATTCGCTGGAGCCCCGGCCCCGAGCGTTGCGATCCCACCGGTCTCGCAGGGGCTGACGGTGGCGCCACCGGCAACAATCGGCGGCGTGCTCGCCTACACGTCGCGAGAGCAGTATCCGATTACGGGACAGGTTGGGGCCGGCGTGCAGTGGACGTACCGGCAAGACCCGGAGCGGGCCTCGGAAGACTCCCGGCGTCCGCTCGCGCACGCGCTTCAGCGGTTCCTGGCGCTGGCGCTGATCGGTCTTCTCCTCCTCTGGCTGGCGCCCCGGTGGCTGGAAAACGTGGCGGAGGTCGTGGAGAAGCAGACGCTCCCGGCCCTCGGCTGGGGAGTGGTGGCCGCGGTTGTCTTCTTTGGAGCGGCGCTGGCCCTGGGCATCGGATCGATCATTCTGGCGGGGGTTTTTGGGTTTGCCACGTTAGCGGAGCTGGCGTTGCTGTCGCTTGGCCTGGGATTCGTCGGCGAGCTCGTCCTCTTCGCGGGGTTCGCCGTGCTCACGACGTTCGTTGCCCAGGCGACAGTCGGCTTCTGGGGTGGCCGGTGGATTCTGCAAACGCTCCGTCCGGCCGGGACGGCGAGTCATGCCCTGCAGTTGATCATCGGGTTGCTGCTCTTCGTCCTCCTCAGCGCGTTGCCCGTCGTGGGTGGTCTCCTGCAGCTCGGCGCGGCCATCCTCGGTCTGGGCGCGGTCTGGCTCTGGGCCCGCGACCGGCTGCAGCCACCGCCCACCCGCCCGCTTGCGGTTGCACCCCTCAACGGGCCAGGCCCGGCCGGCTAAGCATACGAGCGGGACCGATCACCAGAGCTCGGCGGATGCCAACCGCGCGCCCTCGGCCAGCGACGCGAGCTTCGCCCAGACGACGTCCGGTGCAACGTTTCCCCAGCCCGCCGCGGTGCTGAAGCCGCAGTCGGTGCCCGCGATGACGCGCTCGCGGCCGACGAACTGCGCGAAGCGAACGATGCGCTCCGCGACGAGCTTCGGATGCTCCACGAAGTTCGTCGTCGAGTCGATCACCCCCGGGATAAGAATCTTGTCCTCGGGCAGCGGAATCTCTTTGAAGACCTGCCACTCGTGCTCGTGGCGGGGGTTCGCCGCCTCGACAGAGATCGCGCCGACGTTGGCATGCAGCACGACGTCCAGGATCTCGTGCAGCTCGACGTCGTGGGTGTGCGGCCCTTCGTAGTTGCCCCAGCAGAGGTGAAGCCGGACCTGCTCCGGCGGAATGCCGGCGAGCGCGTGGTTCAGAACCGCGACGCTCTCGAGCGAGTGCGCGCGGAACTCCTCGACCGTGCGGTCCTTGAAGTGACGGTGCCGGCCCATCGCCAGGTCCGGGCAGTCGAGCTGCAGCAGGAAGCCAGCGTCCGTGATGGCGTGGTACTCGGGGCGCATCGCATCCGCGATGGCGGTGATATACGCCTCGTGGGTCGGGTAGTAGCGGTTGTCGAGGTTCATGGCGATCACGCCGGGAGAGGCGGCGGGCAGAAAGCAATCCGCGGGCGCCTGGTCGCCGAGCGCTGCCTTGAAATTCGCGATGTCCTGCTTGATCGCCTCCATATCGCGCACGGCGACCGGACCCTCACAGGCCGGATTCGGGGGCAGGCGACGACCGGTGTTGAGGGCCCGGTTGCCGCTGAAGGCCGGGAAAGCCTCGAGATCCGCGAAAGCCGGCCCGTGGCTCGCGCCGCTGAATCCGCTCAAGCGGTCTTTGACGTACCGCACAAAGGCTGTCTTGCTCGCCTCGCCGTCGCTGATGACGTCCACGCCCGCGGCGCGCTGCTGGTGCACGAGCTCCGCAACGGCGGCTTTGGTCTCCGCCGCCAGCTCCGCCGTATCCCCCGGCTCGCCGCCCTCCCGCGCGAAGAGCAGATCGACGAGCCGCTGGGGCCTGGGCAGACTTCCGGTATGGGTTGTCAGGATGCGATCGACGCTGCGTCGCACGGCGAGCCCTATCGGTAGGGGCCGAGGCGCTCGACCGCGGCCTCGGCGAAGCGGTTGTTCACGACGTCGTCGGCTTTCGTATTGGATGGAACCAGATTGCGCGCTCGCAGGAGGTCAAGCTCGATCGCCAGCCGCTCCAGATCCACGACCCCGTTCGGACTGAACCCGAGCGGCTTCATCGCGTTCAGCAGCTCGGTGCTCTCGCCCGTCTCGCGCACGAGCAGGTTGATGAGTTCCTGGCGGCCCATGCCGCGGTCGAACGCGTCGCAATAGTCGCGGGCGCCGCGAAGGTAGGCGGTCAGAAATCGAATGCCGACGTCCGGCCGCTCCTCGAGAAATGGGTTCGAGAAGAGGAGATAGCGCGCCTGGAGGTCCTGGTGAATCTCGTCGCCCTGCTTCCAGCGCGTCCATCCGCCCTGCGTGAGGTCGCGGACCACGCTGCGGGGCCGGCGGCCGATCTTGATATCAACCGTGTCCAGCTCCTCGCTCTCGCCATGACCCATCTCTGCGATCTGCACGTCATCGATTGTGAGCCCGCCCTGGCGCAGGGCGCCGTAGTAGGCGAGGTAGTCGTCGCCGCGGCCCGGGGGCAGCGCGATCGTCTTGCCGCGCAGACTCGCGGGATCGTCGGTGAGATTGCCCTGCTTCACAAGATCTGCGCGTGCCAGTAATGACGTGAGCCCGTGGCCGGCGCGGAACTGCTCGTGGACCACGACGGCCTTCATGCGGCCCGCCCATTTTGGATCGACGACGTAGTCGATATTGCCAGCACCACAGTCGGCGTTGTGCGCAGCCACGGTCTCCCACGGCTGCTCGCGCAGGTCGAGATCCACGACCTCGATGTCCAGCTCGGCGAAGTAGTCGCGAGCCAGACCAATGAAGAGCGGTGCAAAGATGATCTTCGCGGTCTCACCCGAATAGCGCGCGAACCTGACGGTATCCATGGCTGCTCCGATCAATGTGCTGCCGCCGGCCGGTCGTCTGGACTGTCAGTCAGTCTACGCGCGCCACGCGGTGTGCACCAACCCGCGTCCGAGGGCAAGGAAATCCGTACCATAGAGGTGCAATCCGCATCCAAGCGTGGGATATCAATCGCTAACGGTTCGAAAAGAAATCATGGTTCGAAAAAATTCATGGACGGTAGATGCACGTCGATTTAAGCGAGATCATCCGTGCCGTAGGTTACCTCGGCGTATTTGCAATCGTCTTCACCGAGTCGGGGCTGCTCGTCGGGTTCTTCCTGCCCGGGGATAGTCTTCTGTTTACTGCCGGGCTTCTTGCCTCTCAGGGCGTATTCAATATCGGGGTGCTTGCAGTCGGGTGTTTTATCGCAGCGGCAACCGGAGACAGTGTTGGGTATTTCATCGGCCATCGCTACGGTCGCCGGTTGTTCGACAAGGAAGACTCGCTCTTCTTTCACCGCGACCATCTGGTTCGCGCCAATGTCTTCTACGCCCGGCATGGTGGCAAGGCGATCATCCTGGCGCGGTTCATGCCCTTCATCCGCACCTTTGCGCCGGTTGTCGCGGGAATCGCGGATATGGAGTACGCCGCGTTCCTTACCTACAACCTGATCGGTGCGTTCCTCTGGGCGGTCGGAGTTACGGTCGCGGGGTATTTCCTCGGGAGCGCCATCCCCGACATCGATCGGTACCTGCTGCCGATCATCGCACTCATCATCCTGCTCTCCATCGCCCCCGGCATGTACCACGGGCTCAAAACGCGAGAGCAACGGCAAGCGGCGCTCGTGCTCGGGGGGCAGGTCGCGCGCCGCGTCTTGCGCCGGAGCTAAAGGGCGCCCGCGGGAGCGACGCGGAATGCATCGGTCCCCTCTCCCTCTGGGAGAGGGTTAGGGTGAGGGCGTGTCCACAGGCATTTCACGGGGGAAGGAAGGCTCTAGCTAGTACAGCTCGGCGCAAGAGCACCAGTGGTTGGGACGAGCCCGGCTGCCCCTCTCCTGCCGCAGCGGGAGAGGCGGGGG
>ORMF010067395.1_pt1 | contig 26817 bp, 24 predicted proteins | sample 1779871 | NCBI WGS metagenome assembly ORMF01 (sample SAMEA104232316, study PRJEB22302) | groundwater metagenome | biome: forest; feature: aquifer; material: groundwater | place: USA | collected 2011-08-07 | depth 5.4 m | reverse complement strand
GGGTTCGAAAGTCGCGAGCCGCCATCCACGCGGTAAAAGGAGCTCCAACCTCGTCCTGCGCGGATCGAGAGGTGGGCTGACGTATCGCTCGAAAGGGGATTGCGGGCGGAACTGGCAGACGACGGGCGCAAGGATGACCAGCAGCAGGCGAATCCAAACCCGTCTGCTGCGCCAATGAAGTGTATGTTTCGGTTGGGTTTGCATCGAGGTGAGTAATATTCTGTAATCGCCCGTACTCTCAATTATGCCGCGATGGCTGCGACTCTCAACTCTCAACCCTCAAGGGAAGCGGGCGGGGAACTTTGGGCGCAATTCTTCGCTTAACCCTTTCGGACAAGCCGTTTGGGCGGCGAATTCGCAGTCACCTTCCAGCCCAACCTGTTGAGATTCTCCAATGCCTGACGATTCTCCCACAAAACCGCCTTCCGGTGCGTTCTGGAGTGTGCCGGCGGCGGAGCTGCTCGCAAGCTTCCGCTGCACAGCGGATGGCTTGACGCATGACGAAGCGCGCATACGACTCGAGAGCGGCGGAGCTCGATTGCGCCATCGCAAGAGCCGGACCGATACCCTGACGCTTCTGCTTTCGCAATTCAAAAGCCCCATCATCCTCATCCTCCTCTTCGCCGTTGGTCTCTCATTTTTTCTTCGCGACTTTACCAACGCAATCATCATCCTCGCCATCGTCCTGATGAGCGGCCTGCTGGGGTTCTGGCAGGAGCACGGCGCGGCGGATGCCGTGGAGAAACTGCTCGCCATCATACAGATCAAAGCCACGCTCCTGCGCGACGGAAAGGCGGAAGAGGTCGACATCGATGAGATCGTGCCGGGCGATATTGTCATCCTCAATGCCGGGGACGTCATTCCAGGAGACAGCCTTCTGCTGGAATCCAACAACCTCTTCGTCAATGAGGCAGCACTGACCGGTGAAACGTTTCCAGTGGAGAAGACTGCGGGCGTCTTGCCGCCCGATACGCCGCTCAGCAAGCGCACCAACTCCATGTTCACGGGAACGTACGTGGTCAGCGGCTCGGGAAAAGCGCTGGTGGCGAAGGTCGGAAGTGAGACCGAGTTCGGCCAGGTATCGGAGTCGCTGAAGCTGCAGCCGCCTGAAACCGATTTCGAGCACGGCATCAAGCATTTCGGCTACCTGCTCATGGAAGTGACATTGGTGATGGTCATCGCCATCTTCGCCATCAACGTCTACCTGCACCGCCCGGTCCTGGAATCGTTTCTCTTCGCCCTTGCGCTGGCAGTCGGACTTACGCCACAGCTCCTGCCGGCCATTATCAGCGTGAACCTGGCGCATGGCGCAAAACGGATGGCTGAGGCCAAGGTCATCGTGAAGCGGCTTGCCGCGATCGAGAACGTCGGCAGCATGGATATCCTCTGCTCCGACAAGACCGGCACGCTTACGCTTGGCGAAGTCGAATTGAATTCCGCCGTGAATGTGGACGGTCAGCCCAGCGACAAAACGCTGCTCTACGCCCAACTGAATGCTCACTTTCAGACGGGATACACCAACCCGATCGATGCGGCCATTCTCGCGTACCGCACTGTGGACGTATCCGGCTGCAAGAAGCTCGATGAAGAGCCGTACGATTTCGTCCGAAAGCGCCTCAGCATCCTGGCTGCAAAGGGCGACGCGCATTTGATGGTCACCAAAGGGGCGCTCTCCAACGTCCTCGATGTCTGTACCACCGCCGAAATGGCTGACGGAGCCGTTGCGGAAATAGCGAAGGTGCGATCGCAGATACAGAAGCAGTTCAAAGGGTTCAGCGAGCAGGGTTTCCGGGTGGTAGGGGTCGCCTATCGGGACTTCGGCGCGCGGATTGAGATCGGCAAAGACGACGAAAAGGAGATGACGTTCCTGGGCTTCCTCGCTCTCTTCGACCCAATGAAAGCAGGAACGGTCGAAACGATCCAGAACCTTCGCAATCTCGGAATGTCTCTCAAAGTCATCACGGGCGATAACCGTCTGGTCGCGGCCCACGTCGCCCAGCAGGCCGGCCTGTCGAGCGAGAATATCTTGACGGGACCTGATCTAGGCAAGATGACCATCGAGGCGCTGCGGCGGCGAGTCGACGAAGTGGAGGTCTTCGCCGAGATAGAGCCCAATCAGAAGGAGCGCCTCATTGTCGCGCTCAAACAGGCAGGCCACGTGGTGGGCTACATCGGCGACGGCATTAACGATGCCTCCGCACTCCATGTTGCCGATGTGGGAATCTCGGTCGCGAACGCTGTTGATGTCGCCAAAGAGGCGGCGGATATTGTCCTATTGGAGAAGGAGCTTGCTGTTCTAGAGCAGGGCGTGAGGGAAGGAAGAATAACTTTTGCCAATACGCTTAAGTACATATTCATGGCTACGAGCGCCAACTTCGGGAATATGTTCAGCATGGCGGGCGCTTCTCTCTTTCTGCCCTTCCTGCCGCTCCTTCCGACGCAGATACTCCTCACGAACCTTCTGACAGACTTCCCGGAAATGACGATTGCCACCGACTGCGTCGACCCTGAAATGGTGGACAAGCCCCACCGCTGGGACATCGGATTTATTCGCCGGTTTATGATGGTCTTCGGCCTGGTGAGCTCTGTCTTTGACTACCTCACCTTTGGAGTTTTGATGCTCCTCCTGCACGCCAACCCGATGCAGTTCCGCACAGGGTGGTTTATGGAGAGCGTTGTCTCGGCCTCGCTGATTGTCCTCGTTATCCGAACCCGAAAGCCGTTCTATCTCAGCCGGCCCGGCTGTTCTCTCCTCATCGCAACCCTGGCGACTGTGGCGGCGACGCTGGTCCTGCCCTATACGCCACTGGCAGGGGTTTTCGGATTTACGTCCATCTCGCCTCTCTTCCTCTTGGCGCTCGCGCTCATCCTGGTGTTCTACATCGCCGTCGCGGAATTGGCGAAAGTACTGTTCTACCGGACAGAGCACCGGAATAGGTCTATCAGGAAAGCTGTTCATGGGGGAGCATGACGAACGACCGCGACCGCATCTCACGACAAGCCAGCGAACATCAACAATTTACCGGCAGGTCAGCTCCGATACCAGAACGCGTCCCAGGCTTCCCAGAATGTGCGGCCGGTGGCCTGGACGGTGCGCGGACCGACGATCTCCACACCGGTCCGGCCCATGAATGCCGCTGCGCGGTCGGGGGTCGCCAGCTCGACTTTGAACGTCACGGGTGGTGTGAAGGTGAGCGGTTTCGGCCAGCCGGCTCGATTTCGGAGGGACTGCTCAACACGTGCTTCGATCAGCTCGCAGGCATCTGCCGGGGCCATGTTCTTCGCGGCAAACCGACCAAGGCCGACCTTTACCGGCGCCGCGATCACCTGTTCCCCCAGCAGCTCCTGGGCCTCCCTGCATGTGGCGGCGTCTCCGGAGACAAAGACCCCAGGTACCCCGAAACTGCCCGCGACAGCCGCGACGATACCGGATTCACCTACCAGCGTTCCATTAATCGCGGCGTTATACCATGTCTCGGACGAGACGGTGTGACTGAGTACGCCGTCGGATGTTCCCGCCATAGCATGAGCGCCGATGAACAGCACGCAATCGCATTCGCCCTTCTCCATCGGTTCGATGTACCTGGCCCACGCATAACCGACCACATATTCGGCGCCGCGCTCCAGTCTATCCGGAATCCAGCTCATAAACGGCTTCCCGGGATCGTATCCGCCTCCATGACCGTCCAGTGCAATTATGCTCGTTGCACCCGCGTTCTTGCAGCCTCGGATGGCAGCGTTGACCTCTTCCGTATACAATCGACGACCTTCTTCATAAAGCGGACCGCCCCTGCCGCCGACGTGCTCCCACGACTGGATGCCGCAGACGCCTTCCATGTCCGCAAATATCATCACGCGCATAGACACTCCTTCACGACCAAATGACACAAATGTAACCGGGTGGAATTAGAGCACTGTTCGATCAAACAAGCGAGGAACTCGGGGGACATTATTGCTTACCCGCTAACTCGTCCGCTTGGGGGGCGAAGACATCGACTTGTCCGCTGATGCCTTTCAATACTACCGCGCCAATATGACTAAGTCGTCTAGTCGATCCTATCATTTGCTTCGCGCCAGGTCCGGTTAATACAGGACGGTCAAGTTCCCTGCACGCGTTTTGGAGGCGAGCGGCCATATTAACCGTTGGGCCAAAACTGCTCCACTCCTCTCGGTCTCCCGTCTTGATCATTCCGCCGGAAATCATTCCGCTTTCGATACCGACCCATAACCTTACGCTCAGATCATGCTCGTTCAACACGCGTTCGCGCAATGGCCGAAACTCGATTTGCATTCGGAGTGCCGCCTCCATCGCACGGTTAGCATGATCTGGGTGACCATCGCGAAAAACGGCCATTAACCCATCGCCGAGAGTGCGTTCGACCTCACCTCCGCAACTCGTGACGGCCGAGGAGATTGTGGCCAGCAGGCTCCCAAGCACGTCCCGCGCGGCCATCGGCCCGATTTGTTCCGCCATCGCGGTCGATCCGCTCAAGTCGGCGAAAAGCACGGTCGCTTCTTCCGTGACTTCAGATCGCGAATCGCGCCGAAGTCGCGGAGGAACATAGCGTTCCACTAGAGCTGTTGCTCGACCCGATTCGCGCGCGGCGCAGAACCCTGCCACGAGAACTACTGTCAGGCATGGGGCCACGGTGTCCACCCACAGACCCAGAACCATCTCCGACAGACCGGGTATTCCGGCGCCGATAACCAGGATTCCGGGAACGGCCCATCGCTTGACGGTGAGCTGACCTGTTCCAAGCCCGGCCGCTGCCAGTGTTCCGAGGAACAGACACCACAGGATATTGGCCGGAATTCTCCATCGGCCACCATGCGCATTCACAGTGGCGAGCAGCGTGTTTATGGTTTGCGCCTGGTATTCCATCCCGGAGATCTGGCCGATTGGGGTGGCGTGCACATCATAGCCGGTTACATCACCCACGAGGACGATCTTGTCGCGAAAAAAGGTCCGTCCCTCGGCCGTGCGCAGCAGCGTCAACGCATCGGCGAGTTCGATTCGGGAGAATGTGTCGAGGTTGGGCGTCCAGCGTGTCAGCACCTCTCCGTCGTGACCGACCGGCCAGGATAAGCGTCCGGCGTTCACGCGGTCTGAAACCCGGTCCCACCGAACGTCCTTTCGATCGATCTTGTATCGTCCCATTACCGCGCAAAGGGAAAGGTGCGGGATGTCGGCGCCAGTCCTGTGGTCCCTAATTAGAAGAATCGCTCCCTGAACGAGGTGTCCCGGATCGAACGCTTTCGCAGATCCGATGAGCAACGAGGAGGGGTTGGGCGTCGGCAATACGGCCGGCGAGGCAAACTCATAGCGAAAGCCGCCCTCTGCCGCTGCGTCCTTAATAGATCGGATCTCCTTTGTCGCCAGAACAACAGGGAAACTGCTGGAGTCGGCAATCGCTTCGCGCAAAGCGTTATCTTCGTTGGGATCGCTCTCCTCTAGGAACAGCAGATCAAAAACCATCGTGGATGCCCCACCCTCTCGTACGCGCCTGAGCAGTTCCGCGTGAATGCTTCTCGGCAACGGGAGCGATCTTGAACTTAGTCCCAGCTTCGCGGGCGTCTCGCGATTGATCTGGACGAGGAGTATGGAAGGATCAGCGCCGATCGGCGCATGACCCATCCACCATTGATGGAGACCCAACTCCCAATGGTTCATCCATCCCAAGGTTTGGATGCCCATGGTGGAGAGCACGCTGCCGGAATTGGCAACAAGCGCCGCAAGCAGAACGATCGGGGAATTTCCGCGAGCGCGGCTAATAATCCGTTGAATGGAATCTCTCACAATTACGCTGTTCACTCTCAGGTCTTAGCGGCGAGCCTCTTTCAGCCACTGACGCACATTGTCAACCAGGTTCTGGGAAGCGTCGGGAATGTGTTTGAGAAAGTACTCGCCCCAATAGACAGTTCGATCCCTGTTGCCCAAACGATGAAAAGTGCGGGGAAGATTGAATCCGATGACGGTTTTCCATCCGCCGGACTTGGGATCACTATACACGCGTCGCGCGTGGGGTTCGGCCAGAAGCGGCTGGTCCGTCGCCATGTAACCGACGGCGAGATAGATATCGCGTTCCCGCGTATTCGGCGGCTGGGCCAACTGTACCAGCATACGGGCATAACGTTTCCGGGGCGGGTAATCGACGCTCTCTTCCGGTATCTTGTTTGCTACCTCCGCCAATGGAATAATAGCTTCCAATTTGAGCTGGCGCGGACTTCTGGGATCGTCTACGATTTCCTTGAACTGCTGGTACGCTTGACGGTGCACACCAGTCGCCCAAAGACAGGTTCCACGGAACTGTCTTAAATACAGACCGATGAGCGGATCGGTTTCCGTGCGAATCAACTGTTCCACAAGAGTCAGTCGCTCCGGCGCCATATATCGTGGGGGAGTCAGTCGCTGGCGAACCGCTGTGAAGTGTATTAACCATGTTGAGGGGGCGTCCTCACCTATCAGTCTGCGAGCCGCCTGCTCCCATTGATCGATATCCTTCCGATCGGCGGGCGCTGCGTCAGCCGCTGCAACATATGCGGTAATCACCGCCCAAGAGTCCGGCGCGATTTGGGGAGTGAGATCGCCATCGCGCTCCCGGTGAACGCGAAGGATCCGCGCCGCGGCACGGACGGCGTTTTTCCTACTCCAGGCACGCTCCTGCGCGAACTGGGCGACGCTTTCCGCCTGGTCGTATTGCTTCCGTCCGATTAGCGCATCGACCTGTGCGATAAGCTGGTCCGTTTCGCTATCCAGGGCTTTGGTCAGCTCATCGAGCTCCTGGAGGCGTTTTTGCTCAATCTCCGTGATAGGTTGAGGCGCGCTCGGAAGTTCTTCCTTTATCAGCGCCTTCTGTTCCGCGCCGACGAGGAGCTCCTGTTGAGGTGTCCGCGGCCTGGCCACAGCAACCTGTCCCTCCTTCACGGCTACGAGAGCAGTATTGTTTGTCTGTTCTACTAGAAAGCTGGTGCCGCGCGCAGCGGCCGTGGCGCTGGGAGTATCGATCACGAACCGTGATTGGCCCTTCAACGCGCGCAGCCTAACGAGAAGGGTTCCGTCGTTCAGTTTGAGACGCGTCGACGAGGAATCGGCTGGTTGCTTGCCTTTCTGAAGAAGCTGTGCGAGCTGCAGCGTGGTGCGCGGTTTCAGGCGAACTGTCCCAATATCGCCAATTCGGATGTCGATATTGCCAGCTGCCGAGCTTTTAATTAGATCACCTTCCTTGAGAACAACACCACGAACTACCTGAGTCAGGCGCTTGGTATTGCGAATGACGGAGGCATCCTTCGGCACGGCGATAATTATGGTGATCGTGCGCAGCGGAACCAACGGCGCTCGACTCGCAACACGTACCGAGCTTTTGCTCTTGTCTTTCGCGGTGATTGGGCGACGTTGGGCGGCGCGCCGTTGACCACGCGCGGGGGTCTGGGGACCAGCGCTTAGAGAGACCAGCAAACTGAGGACCGCAACGAGCGCACAACCACTTCGCATGCGGCATCTCCGAAATGACGGACGGCAGGGCGGATGAAGATCATTACGCGAACTATCGTCCGTTTTCCTTTTTCGACCGCCACCACGTCGAGTCCATGGAGCAGAGCGGCGCCTGGGCACGTTCCTGGTGTAATCGGCCTCTTGGAACTCTCGAATAGGATCACAATCACGAATACGATCATGACTTTCTGTTTCGATACTGCTGATAAAGGCGCGTATGCCGGCTTTCCAGCGGGACGGGCTTGCCGCCGATGAACAGGTAGTGCAGGCTGGTCGTCACTTCCATGGGATCACCATCCGTAACGATAAGATCGGCCCTCTTCCCGACGTCGATCGATCCCAACTCGCTCGAAACACCCAGTATCTCCGCGGCACCGAGCGTGAGCGCGCGGAACGCCTCCTTCTTGGGGAGTCCAAACGCGGCGGCCTGGGATCCGCAGAACCTGATATTCTTGGCGACCGCCGCTTCGCCGGACCCGAAACAAAACTTCACTCCTCCGCGATGCAGAAGGGCCGGCAAGGCAAAGGGTGCGTCGTACGGATCGTAGTTCTCTCCCCTGCTCGCGGCGGTGATATCGATTACGGGCAGCGAGCAGATGACGGGAACCTGCCGCTTAGCGAGGACTTCGGTCAATCTCCACGCGCTCTGACCGCCCTCGATGATCAGCTGAAGTCCAAGCTGTTCTCCCATCTCGAGGGCTTTCTTGATCGAACCGACCGTGTTCACACGGATTACGACCGGCGCTTTACCGGTAACATACGGGATCAGCGCCTCCAGTCGGGTGTCGAAGAGAGCGCGTTCGGGGGCTTCTCGTTTGGTAGCCGCGTAGCGCTTTCCGCGCTCCAGCTCCTCACGGATGCGGCGGATCTGGTCTTTGGCGACATCCTGTCGCCGCTTTAGCTCTTCCGGTGACAACCGCCTGCGGATGAACTCGGGCAAGGCGCTCGGTCCTTCCGGCCATGAAATATGGAGCGCCGCCGGGCTTCGTATCTTCATCTCATCGGGAGTCCAGCCCGTAAGCGCGATGATTGCGCTCTGTCCGGCGATAAGGTTTCCTCCGCCTCCAAACCCGCCGGAGTCGGGCCTCGAAAGCGTCGAGGTGATACCCTCGCTGCGGGTGATTGCCAGGTGCTCGCTGGCCGGGTTTACCGCGGTGAACGCGAGAAGGTCGGGCTGAAATAGGCCCGCCTCGCTCGTATCGAGTGTGGCCGCCACCTGTTCGATCTCTTTGAGCCCCAGGACAGAGCCGGCGTCCACCATCCCAGGGTAAACGTGCAGGCCCTTCGCGCGAACGACGACTGCATCTTTCGGGATTGCGATCTGACGTCCGCTGGCGGCGATCTTGCCATCACGGATCACGACCGTTCCTTCGGGGACATCCGCGCCCGAGACCGGATGGATTGCGGCTCCCACCAGCGCGATACACCGCGATTCGGCCGGCATCGTTTGATGATTGGGATCGGCAGTGCGGACTGCTGCCGGAGCCGCCGTTGTCGACTGGGAATCCAATCCGAACGCGTCGCGCCTTTGGAAATAGACCGTACCCTCCACGAGGGTCATTGCACATCGAGAGTAGGCGCTCAGGGGATGACCGTCCCAGATCGCAATGTCCGCATCTTTACCCGTTTCCAGGCTGCCGGTGCGCCGATCAATCCCAAGCTGGATTGCGGGATTGATTGTGATTAGCTTGAGCGCTTCCGTTTCAGACAGTCCGCCGAACTTCATCGCCTTCGCGGCGTCCAGGTTCAAGGTCGAAACGCCGTCGCTGCTGTCCGTGTTGACCGACGTGACGATTCCGGCGCGGCTGCACATCGCGGCATTGTGCGGAATCGCGTCGAAAGCCTCGACCTTATATGCCCAGTCGTCGGAGAAGGTCGAGACCCCCACCCCGGCGGATTTGATCTCCGGCGCGATCTTATAGGCCTCCAGGGCGTGCTGCAGCGCGGCTAATTTGAACCCAAACTCGTTCGAGAGACGGAGCATCATCAGCATTTCGTCCGCGCGATAGCTGTGACAGTGGACCCAGATCTTGCCGCGAAGGATGTCCGCGAGGGCTTCCAGACGAAGATCGCGTCTTGGCGGAGCGGTCGATGGGTCATTTCGCCCGGCCTTCTCGTAATGATCCCAAGCGTCCATGTACCGGCGCGCCTCGCCGAACGCTCGTCGATAGACGGCTTCGACCCCCATCCTGGTCTTGGGGAACCGGGTGTCCTGGCCCGGGAATGAGAAGGACTGTTTGACGTTCTCACCCAGAGCGAATTTGACGATCCGAGGGGCATCGGGAACCGGCAGCTCGGCCACGGGCCGTTTCCATTTGTGCTTTATGACAACGCTTTGGCCGCCAATAGGATTCGAGCTGCCGTGGAGCACCAGCGAACAGGTGAAGCCGCTCGCCAGTTTCTGATAGATCGATAGTCTGTTTGGGTCCAGGACGTCCCGGATCCGAACTTCCGGAGTAACCGAGTCCGTACCTTCGTTCGCCTCTTCCTCCGCGATGTGGGAGTGGGCGTCGATAATCCCGGGAGTGATGTACTTTCCCGCCGCCTCGATAACGGGAACGCCCTCCGGCGCTGTGTGTCCCGCGCCGATCGCCGCAATCTTTCCGTGCCTGACCAGAATCGATCCGTCACGGATGACGCCGTTCGTTACGGTAAGGATTGTTCCGCCGCGGATAAAGCAGTCGCCGGTCGTGACGACCCTGGGCTTGCGGTCGGCATCGGTCTCGACGATCTCTCCTACGGGTGTCTGCGCCAGGGCAGGCATACCCATCAGAAAGAAAAGGACGAGCGGTCGTGATGATCCTGTCATCGGCCGGCTCCGCCCACACGAAATGGAAACTCCGAGCCGGGCGGCGGCGGACCCGGCTTCTCCAGCTTCGTGTCGAACTTCCATCCGTCTACAAAAATGTAGCGCGTTTCCGTCTTGGGATCGAGGAAGTCGGCGGACATCAGAACAAGATTCGCGGTCTTTCCCGCCTCGACCGCGCCGACATGCTTCTCCATGCCGAGTATTCGCGCAGGACTCACGGTCAGGCCCTTTAGCGCTGCTTCGCGGGGTAAACCATCCTTGACGGCCTTTCGAAGATTCTCCCAGAATTCCGTAGGCGTCTTGTTGCCGCGCGTCGTAAATGCGATCAACACCCCGGCCTGGTACAGCTTGCGCGCGTTGGCCAGGGTTTCTTCCCAAAGCCGCCGCTTTTCCGTCCGTGCAGCCATCGGCGCATCGGCGTCCGGATCGTCGGGCTCCGCAGGTTTGTCGCCCGACTTCGTGGCCGCATCCGCGGGCTTCTGGCTGTCCGGCTTTCCTTCGGCGGGCTTTTCCGGTTTCGCCTCTGGTTTTGCATCACCGGGCTTGACCGGTTCGGCCGGCTTTTCGGTCGGCTTTGTCTCCGGCTTCGCCTTCGGCTCCATCGGCAGTTTCAGGCTGACGATGACCGGGACGGCCGATCTTGCGAGCCGGTCGGCGTGTTTGAAAGCCTCGGCCCCGCCGCAGATAATCGGCTTGAGATGGAACTCCTCCGCAAAGTCGAGGGCGCGATTGACTTCGGTCTCTGAATCGGCTTCGATGAGAGAGGGCAGATTTGAATCGAGAGCAATCCGCAGGCCCATCAGAACCGCGTCATAAGGCGGACGACGCGAGCCGCCGCGTTCATACGCCGCCTGAAGTCCGCTCTGATATCCGGCGTCCAACATCGTCTGGCGCAGATCGGCGAGATATCCGAGAATAGTGCCCGGATAGCCGCCGCCGAAGCTGAAGGGTCCACCGCCTCCCATCTTGAGCGCAAGGCAGAGAGCAGCGTCGGATCGCACCACGGTCTCTCGTCGTGGTCGTCCGCTCAGGTTGACCAATACAGCGGTTCCGTTGATTAATCCACCCGTAGGGCCGACGAGGGCCGTCGTGAAGCCGCTCTTGCGGATGGCGGTCACGTCGGCCTCCGTAAAGTTCAACCATTCTGCCGCATGCAAGTCAGCTCGAATTCCCTTTCGGTTGGCCTCGCGCATGGAAGGGGATGCCTCGGCGGCCCGTTCGGGCGGAGCGTCTTGATTTGGCTGAGCGTCCGGCAGTTTGAGCCCTTTGTTCAAGAAGCCGTCGATGAAACCCGGAAAGACGATCAGGCCATCCGCTTTCAAGATTTCCGCATCGGGCGGAATCTTAAGCCCGACGCCGACCGCCACGATCCTTCCCTCGCGAATGAGAACGTCGCCCTTTTCGATCACACGGCCGTCGCCAATTTCGATTCGCGCGCCGACGATAGCGTGGGCATCGCCGAAGGGGCGAAGCTGTGCAGAGCACCGACCAACATTAAGTAGTAGGATTGTTGCGGCGAGGAAAGTGCGCATTTCGTACTTGAAATCCTCCTAGTCTGTTGGGCGGAAAATGGCTTTGAGTGTTGTGATGCGCGATCATTGCCGAGGATGACCGCGCAGATGCTCTAGGCTGGACCGTATGCATACAGCTGAAGTACAAAATGGCAGGCAGAAGGACAATTGTCGTGAGCTTCACGATCCGTGGATCCGATGCGTTACCAGTCATGGACGCTCCCATCCGCTCGACGGACCGTCGGAAGATACGCCCGTTTGTATGGGTATTTCTCCGCCGCTTTCTCGTCCAGGTCGACCCCGAGACCTGGTTTCTCGCTGGGGATCAGGTAGCCGTCCTTGAATTCCGGCGCGCCCGAACATACCTCGTTGACTTCGTCCTTGAAAAAAACCATCTCCTGGACTCCGAAGTTGGGAATGGCGCAGTCCAGGTGGACGTTTGCAGCGTGGGTGGGCGGCCCGATGTCGCCGGGACCGTGCCAGGCGGTGAGGACCTGGTAAGGCTCCGCGATAGCGGCGATCTTGCGGGCTTCCGTGAGGCCTCCAATGTGCCCGATGTCACAGCGGATGTAGTCGATCAACTGTTCGGTGATCAGCCGGAGGCAGTCGTATTTGCTGTTGAACAGCTCGCCCATGGCGATTGGCGTGGTCGAAGCCTGTCTGACCAGCCGAAAACTCTCCTTGTGCTCGGGCCGCAGCGGATCCTCCAAAAAGAATAGGTGGAATGGCTCCAGCTCCTTCGCCAGGCGGGCAGCCTGGATCGGCGACAGGCGTTCGTGGACGTCGTGGAGCAGCTCGATTTCATCGCCGAGCTTTTCGCGCAGGTAGGCGAACATCTGGGGGACGATTCGGAGATAGTTCGATGGTTCCCAGTTGGTTTCGACGGCCGGACTTTCTCCTAATCCTACCCCTAATCCTGCTCCTGCTCCTGCTCCTGCTCCAAGTCCGGAACCTGGATTAAGATCAGGAGTAAGAGCAGGATCAGGATTCTCTCCGCGCCACGTCGCAGCCGCAGCCTCCCGCGCTCCCCCGACCCCGTAAGTCCCACCCGCCCCAGGCACCGCGCATTGGGCACGAATTACTTTGAACCCCTGCTCCTTCAGCTTGCAGACGCTCTCATAAACCTCCTGGAACTCCCGTCCGCCCGCGTGGCTGTAGGCAAGAGCGCCATGCCGGGTGCGGCCGCCGAGCAAAGAATAGAGGGGCAGCCCCGCCCGTTTCCCTTTGATGTCCCACAATGCCAGGTCGATCCCCGCGAGGGCGGTCATCAGGACCGGACCTCCGCGCCAATAAGTGCCGCGGAAAATGAACTGCCAGATGTCTTCGATTTGATCGGGATCTCGTCCGATCAGGAGCGGAGCTATGTGGTCCCTAAGAGCCGAGGTGACCGCCAACTCCCGGCCATTTAGCGTGGCGTCCCCCACCCCGTAGAGGTCCGGCTCATCGGTGAGGATTTTGACGAAGACGTAATTTCGGCCTGGACAGGTGACGATGACCCGGACTTCGGTGATCTTCATTCTGCCCGGTCAGTTCTCTTCCGCGCAATGAACTTCCTGTGCGCAAGCGGTGTGCATAGAAAAGCAACTCTTGTGACATCCTCTTTATAGGCCGATAATTAACCGGGCACTGTTGTGTCCACTCTGGAGTTACTCCTCGCATGAATATCGCCGTAATTGGTACCGGATATGTGGGTCTCGTCACGGGATCGGTGTTCGCGGATCTTGGCAACGAAGTTATATGTGTCGATAAGGATGAGGCAAAGATCGACATGCTTCAACGGGGAGAGATGCCGATCTTCGAGCCTGGACTTGAAGAGATGGCGCTCCGCAATGTCGAGGACAAGCGTCTCTCGTTCACGACGGACGTGGAAGACGCAGTGGACAGGTCGGACGTCGTGTTTATCTGTGTTGGAACACCCCCCCTTCCGAATGGCGAGCCGGATATGACGCAGGTGCAGGAGGCCGCCAAATGTGTGGCGCGGGCGCTTAACCGCTACAAGGTGGTGGTCAACAAGAGCACCGTGCCGGTCGGTACCGGGGATATGGTACGCAAGATCATCCAGACGAACCGGAGGCGCGACGTGGATTTCGACGTGGTGTCCAATCCGGAATTCCTTCGCGAAGGATCGGCGATCAACGATACGCTCCATCCCGATAGGATCGTCATCGGCGCGCCGACCCAGACGGTCGCCATGAAAATCCTGGAGCTCTACGCTCCCCTGGAACGGCCGATGCTCATTACGGACGTGGCCTCCGCCGAGATCATCAAATATGCGTCAAATGCATTCCTGGCGACAAAGATATCCTTCATTAACGCGGTCGCTCGGATCTGCGATAGCGCGGGAGCGGATGTGATCCAGGTGATTAAGGGGATGGGTTACGACCGGCGGATCGGCCCGGAATTCCTCCAGGCCGGACTGGGATATGGCGGATCGTGCTTTCCGAAGGACACCAACGCTCTGATCCATACATCGGAGAAGCTGGGACAGGAGTTTCACTTACTGCGCTCGGTGGTTAAAGTCAATGACGATCAGACCGCGTATTTCATGGGAAAGTTAGAGCAGGCCATTGGAGGCTTTGCCGGTAAGATGCTTGGGGTTTTGGGGCTCGCGTTCAAGCCGAACACGGACGACATGAGGGATGCCAAATCGATCGAGATCATTCAGCATCTTCTACGAGCGGGAGCGACTGTACGCGCGTTCGATCCGATAGCGAATGAAAAGGCCAGGAAGGTCCTGCCCCAGATCGAATACGCCGATAATGCCTATGATGCCGCTCTTGGCGCGGATGCCGTTGTACTCGTGACGGAGTGGAACGAATTTAAGTTTCTGAACCTCGAACGATTAAAAGTATCCATGCGCGGCAACGTGCTTTTTGATGGAAGAAACATCTACGACCCGGCAAGAATGCGGAAGCTGGGATTTCACTATTACGGGATCGGTCGGGGAAATACGGGGGGTCACTGATTTATGTCAATGCTGGGCAAGATGCTGGGGCTCGGACGGAACGAGCACTATGACCGCGGGATACGCCTATTCGATCAGAGCCTGTATGAGCCGGCGATCGAGGAGTTTCGGCAGGTCCTCGATTCGGATGAACGGGATGCGGTATCCGAGCGGCTGGCGCTCTTCTACACCGCCGAAGCCCATGCGAGTCTTGGTAATCGAGCATTGAAGCGCGGAGCCTGGGAACGGTCGCTCGCGCATTACGACGCAGCCCTCAAAATCCATCCGCAGTACGCCGATCTCCATTTTAATCATGCCCTCGCGAGGAGGAGAAGGCTGGAATATCAGGGGGCGCTGGAGTCCTTGGATCGAGCCCTCGAGATCAACCCCCGATATGCCAAAGCGCGATTCCACCGCGGTATCGTTCTATATGCGATGGGAGATCGTGACGGCGGGTTGGATGAGATTGAGCAGGCCGTAGCGCTGGAGCCGGCGTTCGGTACTGAGTCGTTTTACCGCGGACTTCGGGCACACGCGCTGGAGGACTTTCCAGCAGCCCTGCACGCGTTTGAGATGGTCTCAGGAACCGAGGTAGAGGACATCCAGTTCCATTATCAGCTCGGCGATGATTTCTATAAGCGCGGCATGTTCGCGGAAGCGATCGAAGAGTACGAAAAGGCCCTGGACCTTAACCCCAACTATGCGGACGTGAATAACCACCTCGGCCTGGCCGCGTCCTCCGCGGGCAAGCGCGAATATGCTGGGGAAGCATTTCAAAATGCGATTGCCGCGAACCCCGCGTTCGTCGAGGCCTGGATCAACCTGGGGGTCTTATATAGGGATATTGGCCGAATCGACGACGCGACGACCGCATTCAAGAAAGCCCTGGAGCTGGACGATTCCAATCCCATCGCCTTGAGCAACCTGCAGAACGCAGAGGTCACGCATCTGTCCGAGAAACGGGAGCGGCAAGCGGCATAGTCCGGTGAGCGATGTGGTAACATATACTTGCTCCGCGTACAACGTCTTGTCCTCGAATGCCTTCTTTCCAGTTCAGCATTTCCCATCGAAGCGCAGACAGCCGCGCACGATGCGGTACCCTTACGCTCCCTCATGCAACGACCGAGACCCCCGTGTTCATGCCCGTGGGCACACAGGCCACCGTAAAGGCTATGACCAATGGTGAGCTTTGGGGACTGGGATACCGGCTGATACTCGGAAACAGCTACCACCTTCACCTGCGCCCCGGTGAGGAACGAATTGCGAGCGCAGGCGGGCTCCATCGGTTCTCCGGATGGGACGGGGCTATGCTCACAGACAGCGGGGGTTTTCAGGTCTTCAGCCTCTCGGGATTGCGGCTGATAGGTTCCGATGGTGTCGAGTTTCAAAGCCACATTGACGGTTCGCGTCACGTCTTTACGCCGGAGTCCGTGATGGACATTCAGCGGAAGCTGGGCGCGGATATTGTTATGACGTTCGACGAGTGCGCGCCATTCCCAAGCGACGAGGCATATGCAAGGGAAGCGATGGATCGAACCCATCGATGGGCGGAACGCTGTCGGGAGTCGTATGAAAAGGCAGAACGACGGGCCGGGGGTGGATGGGAACAGGCGCTCTTCGGGATCGTGCAGGGCGCTACATACAAGGAGCTGCGTGAAGAGAGCGCCAGAACCCTGACGGCAATGGACTTTCCGGGGTACGCTCTCGGTGGATTGGCCGTCGGGGAGTCGGCACAGTCGAGAAGTGAATGTGTTCGGTGGTGCACCCATATCCTTCCCGCGGAAAGGCCCCGATACTTGATGGGCGTCGGTACGCCGATCGACATATTGGACGCCGTGGCGCTGGGAGTCGACATGTTCGACTGTGTGCTGCCTACGCGAAACGCACGCAACGCCCAAGTATTTACGGCTCAGGGTGTGCTGAACCTGAGAAATGCGCGCTTCGCCGACGACTTCTCGCCGATCGATCCGAAGTGCCGATGTGATGTATGTGCGAAGCATACGCGTGCATATATTCGGCATCTCTTTCAGGCGAATGAGATACTGGGGCCGAGGCTGACAACATATCATAATCTAAGCTTCTATGGAACGCTGATGGCCGATATCCGGGATGCGATCAAGGCGAAGCGTCTTGAGGAGTTTCAGGACGAGTTTGCGCTCAGCTATGTAGGGAGCGAAGCCGAGGCGTAGGACTTTGGCTTCAGGATTAGGATTAGGATTAAGATTAAGATTAAGATTAAGACTAGGAGCTGAATAGACACACTTATGGCAGTAGACATAATTGAAATGACCGCGAGGACGAAGCGATTGGCGCTTCGGGACGTTCGCGGCAATATGAAAATAAAGTCGTACATCGAGAAGGCCAATGAACAGATGGCCGCTATCGGATTTACGGAGCACGGACTGCGTCACGCGGCGCTGGTCGCCGCAATCGCGCGAAACACGTGCACCGATCTCGGGCTCGACCCACGCACGGCCGAGCTAGCAGCGGTTGCCGGATACCTTCACGATATCGGAAACGTAGTAAGCCGGTTTTACCATCCGCAGATCGGGGCGACGATCGCATTTACGATATTGAACGAAATGGGATTCGACGCGGAGGAGATCGCACTCATCATCGGAGCGATCGGCAATCATGACGAGCCCGAGGGGGTGCCGATCAATCAGATAACCGCGGCCGTGATATTGGCCGATAAATCGGATGTGCACTTCACCCGCGTTCAAGCAACAGATCCTTCGAGTTACGACATCCACGACCGAGTGAACCAGGCGGTCCAGAAATCGCACCTGACCGTGGATGCCGCGGCGAAGACTATCACTCTCGAACTGATCATCGATACGGCATTCGCCACGGTGATGGAGTACTTCGAGATATTCGTCGGGCGAATGGTGATGTGCCGAAAGGCCGCGGAGGTGCTGGGCTGCCGCTTCCATCTCACGATAAATGGGGTGGATTTGTAAAGCTTGAGGCGTGAGAGTGCGAAAGTGAGGAGCAGACTGTTTTGGGTGACGGTCATATGGATTGGGGCGCTGTGCAGTTTCAGCGCCCCAATCGCGGCTAGTCAGAATTTGCGGATCGAATCGCTGACGTCTGCTCAGGGATTTGCGGTGGGTACAGACGCGATCACAGTCGTCGGCACGGTGCGAAATAGCGGCAGTCAGCCGGTGGCTGCCGATACATGCAGAGGCAGGCTCTTCGCGCTTAGTGGATTCGACTATGTGTCGGGCGACACCGGCCCGTCCATACCGGCTCTTGCTCCGGGAGGCTCCATTTCGTTTCAATGGAGGCTGCGGCCGTTATCGGAGGACAGCCCGCTCGTCGTCTCCTTCGCCGTGGACTCACCGGGATCCAACCCGAACTTAAGAGTTACCGCGGTTCCCCATCTCTCTGCAGCCCCGCCGCCGGAAAGCATGACCGTGGCAAAGGAGCCATCGGCCCGACTTGGGAAGAACGAAGCCCTCATTGAGAACAACAAGGTGCGAGCGAGGATTTGGATTGCTGAATCCGGAGCTCCGATTGTGCTGCTTTCCGTTAAGACTAAGGGAGGATGGCGCAGGGTTGGGACCTGCGTGTCGCTTGCGGACATCATGTCGGCGGAGGGTGGTCAACTGCCATGGTGGGAAGTATTCAAAGCAGACGACACTTTGACGGTAAATGGGAAGGGCGAGGCATCTCTGATTCTCAGTGGAAGTGTGGGGGTGAGGTGGCGGGGAACGGTGACCCTTAAGTTAAATGCAGACTCCGGGGTAATCGACGTGGACCTGCAGCTTTCGCCGACGAGGCCAATTAAGCTGTTCGGACTTCGCCTCGCGCCATTTCTTGCCGGAGACGGCAGCTTCGGAACTGCCGCCGGCGCCATTTTGCCACCTACACAGTCCGGCCCCAATCTCGTCTCGGCTGTGCGTTGGGGTGAGCTGACTGTGGGCGCGCTGCACCCTTCTGCGCCGCCATTTTCAAACATGTCAACCGATCCCATACCTGCCATAGAGTATGTGGAGTACCGCGTAATGGGAACGGAGAGCGCTGCGCCAGGCGTTCCGGCATTCATTGAATCCGGCGCATTGATCAACGTGCGGGCGCGCATTTTTGCCCTGAGTCCGAGCGCAACGGTGAAGGATGCCCTGAAAGTCGCCCTTCCCGGCGTACATCCGCCCCTCGCGAAGTCATCAACCAGCAAGGCGAATGCCACTAGAGGTCGAACTCTATATCCATCTCGTGGCGGGGACGGTTCACGGAGACACGGATCGAGTTCTCGACGAAGCCGGTGATGGCCTGCTCTTCCTGAAGTGTCTTGATCTGAGCATCAACCTCGCGAATTCGGGCTTGCCACTCTCTTATCTGAACTTCGTTCTCAGCGCTTGCCAATTCCCGCGTGAACGCCTCGCGGCGAGATTCCAATGCCGCGACCATTTCGGCCAGGTCGATTGCCCTGGGCCGGCCGGCCAACATCTCGTCGATGACTTCGTCCGCTTCTTCCGGCATAGGCTTGTCGGGTATCGGTTCGTACGATCGCATATACATAAGACGTAGGATCGCCGTCGAAATTCGCCATTGGGAGAATGCTTCCCTTGTTAGTGCCTTAAACGTTGACTACATAGACTGTCACCGAGTAGTATCTGTCGTATGATCGAATGCTATAGAATCTGGTTTGAGCACGAGCGGGACAGCAATCAGAAAATGCTCGAAATGATCGACTCCGTGCCGGACGGGCGTCGGGGCGATCCAAAATTCTCAAGGGCCGTCGATCTTGCCGCGCACCTCGCGGCGTGCCGAGAAAACTGGCTCGATCGAATGCAGGCGTCGGGTGACAAGCAAGTGAACTGGTGGGCTGAGAATGTGGCTCTGGAGACGCTTCGTCCGCGATTTACCGCGATCGAAAAGCGATGGACCGACTATCTCGCCGATCTGACTGACGATGATATCAAGCTGGACTTCGAATTTCCGGCCACGGACGGATACCGCTATCGCTGGAACGTAGAGGGCCAGATCGTACAGCTCGTCGGACATGCGTTCTACCACCGCGGCCAGATCGCGCAGTTGGTAAATGAGCTGGGCGGTGAAACTGTGGACACCGACTACCTGTTTTGGGCATACCAACGTAATCCGCGCTGGGGCCGTATCGAACCTGTACCGGGAACCGTGGCTTGACAGAAGGCGTAACCTGGAGTATAGTAGGGACGATGCTGCGGGGTGGAGCAGTCCGGTAGCTCGTCGGGCTCATAACCCGAAGGTCGCAGGTTCGAGTCCTGCCCCCGCTCTTACGGTCTGAAAGCGGCCCAGAACGCACGATGTCGTGCTCACTGGGTCGCTTTTGTTATCTTCCTCCCCGGCAGGACTCAAACCACGACGGGCCTGCGCCAGACGCTGTGTGTTTGTTCCCCTCGTCGCTGTTGACCGGATGCTTGTATCTTGAATCTGCGGCGAACCCGACAACTGCTGAATGCACATCGTCGTCGGGCGTTGCTGAGAAGCAATACGTGATGGAACTATCCATCGTGGTATCGTGTCTTGTACCTTGCTCCCTCCCGAGAATCTAGTTTTCATGAGTGGACGCAAATTCAAAGTCCAGAGGTAAGAATATGCCAACGACCGAGACTCATCCGAAGACCATGCCGCAACCCGTGCACCGCGAAGGCACTGTAGCCAGGACGATTGAGCAGCAAACTGCTAAACTGCCCTCCGACACGTTTCTCTGGGCGGCGCTCGGCTCGATTGGCGCTTCCTTGGTAATGAAGATGTCAGGGAACGACAAAACCGCCAACTTCATTGGGCAATGGGCCCCCACTATTCTCATTTTGGGACTGTATAACAAGATGGTGAAACTAGAGGGCTCTGAAGGAGCCTGACAGCTCACCATGTCGTCATCTGGGCGGGGCCGCGAGAATCTCCGCTCCGCCCGGTAATAAACCGTCGGTATAGTGTCGCGAAGCGCTGCTCGAGCAGATTCAGAGCTCACGTCAACTTACCCTATGCGGGTCAAATAAAACATGGCATAAGCTTCGCTCCGGGCGACGGCGACGACTGTCAATCAAACGCAGGAAGAGAGAACATTATGGGATTCTTAGCGTACATCATCGTCGGCGCGATAGCGGGCTTCCTGGCGAAAATGATCATGCCGGGCAGCAAAAGTGAGCCGGGCGGTATCATCGGGACCATCCTGCTGGGCGTTGTGGGTGCCGTAGTAGGCGGCTGGGTCTGGAATATGGCCTTCCAGAAAGCCGGCGCGACGGGCGTAGATTTGGCCAGTATTCTCGTGGCGTTCGTAGGAGCCTGCATTGTAATTGGCGTCCTTCGGATGGTAACGGCGGGTACTCGCGGCGTCAGCCAATGAGCCGTTCAGACCTGGCGCATAGCGCGCCAGCCGATTTGCTCGCGGTTCGGCTACATCGATATGCCGCCGAAAATGTGGCGACTTTCGACTTCATCCTTCTGTTGGCGGATGGGGAGTTGAGCTGCTTTGCCGGCAGGCTAGAAACTCTGATCGCCTGGTGTACCAGCGCCCGCCGGCTTGTGCTGAATAGCAATGGCCTACGTCACACCATGCCCGATAACGAGCTGCCATACCAACCCGGATACTACTCTCGTCACAGTGTAGGCAGTCAGTTAAAACACTGTGCTTTGCGGAGTAACCGCCCATAAGGATTCGAAATCATGCCCGAGACCATCTCTCAAACCCTCCGTTCGGCGAGCGACAAAACGAGGACTGCCAACAACGGGAAGACGAACAGCCGCCTTCAAGGGAAGTTATCACAACGCGCGCGCACGGGCCTTACCGCTCACCCGCGTCTCTGTACGCCCACTGATCTGAAGCCGGAAGGCGTCGCTGAAATCACGGAAGTGCTGAACCGCCTTACCGCGGACGCGTTCGCTGCTTACGTTAAGACAAAGAACTTCCACTGGCACCTGGCGTCCAGGCACTTTCGCGATTATCACCTGATGCTCGACGAGCAAGCGGAACAGATTCTCGCAGCCATTGACGTGCTGGCGGAGCGCGTGCGCAAGATCGGCGGAACGTCCATCCGCAGCATCGGCCATATCGCCTCGCTGCAGACCGTGCGTGACAACGACTCGGATTTCGTGACGCCACAGGAGATGCTGCAGGAACTGCTGCAGGACAACCAAAACTATGCGGCCGACCTTCGAGCCGCGCACGACGTGTGCGACGACAACAAAGATGTGGCTACCGCCAGCCTATTAGAAGTATTCATAGACGAGACGGAACGTCGCATCTGGTTTATCTTCGAGGCAATCCAGAACGATTAACCGTGGGCGCGTAAGGCCAGAACAATCAATGGGGAGACAGCAGTGACTATCCGCGCCTACCTCTACGACGCCGACGGGACGGACCGAGAAGTATCGTTAACGACATCAGCCGTATTGGAATTGAATGAGAGGCAGCTCCTGTGGGTTGACCTTACTGCTTTCAACGAAGATGAATTGCGGGAAACGGTTGACACCCTCAATTTGCCTTCCTCTTTGGTAGATCATCTTCTGCGGCCATTCGGGAGGCCCAGGCTTGTAAACCTCAAGGACTTCATTTACCTCGGCGTTGATGCAGTAAATGAAGATAAGAACGAATTGGCGCTCTCCCGTTTGTCATTTGTAATCGGGGCGAATCTGGTGGTTACTTTGCACGAGAAGCCAATTGAGTTCCTGAACAGCTTTGACCGTCGCGTGGTGGGAGACAGTCAGTTGGGGGAACTGGATGCGCCCGCATTCCTGGCTGCGTTACTGGATTGGCATGTGACAAGCTATTTTCGTTTGATTGAGAAGATAGAAGAAGAAGTAGATAACCTTGACGACCGAGCGCTGAAGTCAAGAGAACAAGACGAAATACTTCCCAAGCTCATTTCGTTGCGTCGAAGGGTCGCTCAATTACGCCGCGCGCTCACGCCCCATCGCGAAGTGTATGCCGCTCTCGTGAGACCTGACTTCCCAACGATTTCGGATACGATCGCCGCTCCGCATTTCACTCTGTTGACCGAGCGGCTGGCAATGGCCATCGAGGCGGTTGAGAATGCGAGAGAGCTGTTAGTGGGTTCATTCAACATTCATGCGTCACAGTCTGCTCAGCACACCAACAATACAATGCGCGTGCTAACAGTAGTTACAGTTATGCTCCTGCCCGCCGGGGTAATAACCGGGATAATGGGAATGAATTTGAAGGCCAGGGCATTCGAACTTGGAGAGAAGGGCTTCTGGGGCGTGGTAGCGTTGATTGCAGTGCTGGGGATATCGACAATTATCATCGCACGCAATCGAGAGTGGATGTAACCGATGCGCGACGAGTTACTGTAATTGCCACGACTATCACGCTGGATACCGGAGGGGCGGAAGCATTGGCGTATTTGCCGTATTATGCGCGTGCACGGCATTTCTGGTTGTCGGGCCCCGCAGCGTTATGCCAATCAGAAGCTGGGAATGTCTAAACTCAGCAGGACTTGAGCTAACTCTTACCGTGCCAATCGGCAAGGTGGGTAGAGACCTGATACGGCTAAGAGAAGCTGGCTTGTCAAAGAGGGTACATCGAGCGGGGGCACGGGCAGTACGCCGAACAAAGCGGAAAGATCACAGCTTTCAGAAGCCACATGGGCGCATCAGGAACGACGGTCGCATGATCGGACTATTGGTACGAAAGGATTCCGGCAATCCGACTACGAACGGAGCAGCAATCCGCCCTTTCGAGCTTCGAATGGCAGCCGAATCTGGTCCGGGTGGTTCGTATTCAACACTTTAGAGGCTCCCGATTACTGAGCCCAACGGCCATTTGGCCAGTCAGGCTTCGATTCATGGACGCGGGACATGCTTGCTAAGGTGTCCACGTACAGCAGAGCCGGAGCCGTGGTGATCTTTCACCGTGCATAAGCTGCTTATTCGACGAGGGACGTGTTGAAACTACGCGGGTAGACTGGTGAGCATTGCATCATCCATTCGTATTAGAACATATTAGTACCGATTCGCCACGACCTGCGGCCATTCGGAGAACGACACCATGACCTCTATTGGCTCCCAAGATGCCTTGCCGCGCGATACCAAAGAGCCCGTCCGATTCGCCGGAGCGGAGCTGCGTGAATACCGGCACGTGTGCGCGCTTTTCCATACAAAGGAAGAGGAGTATCGTGTGCTTCTCCCGTTCATCAAGGATGGGATCGAGCGCGGACAGAAGGCCTTTCACATTGTGGACGAGAGCCGGCTTGAGCAGCACGTGAAAGTCATGGAGGCTGCGGGCATCCCGGCTCAGTCCGCTCGTGAGAAGGGCCAGCTCGAAGTTCGCAGGTGGGAAGACGCCTATTTGCGTGACGGGCACTTCGACCAGAACCGCATGCTCGCGCTGATAGAGGAGGTTCTGCAGACCGGACCGGCGCAAGGGTATCCGCTCACCCGCCTCGTGGCGAACATGGAGTGGGCGCTGGAAGACCGACCGGGGGTGAACGACCTTGTCGAATACGAGAATCGCCTCAACTTCATCCTACCCAAATACGACGACCCCGTGATATGAACGTACGATCTCGCCAAGTTTGGCGGAGACGTAGTAATGGACATTCTCCGTACGCATCCGATGGTTATCCTCGGTGGCACGCTGCAGAGGAACCCTTTCTTCGTGCCGCCAGACGAGTTCCTGCGAGAGTTACGTTCGCGCTCGACCGCGGCTACGGATAACCCGCACGGAACGGTGAGTGACAAGTGAGTAGTTTTATGTCCGCTGAGGCCGGTCTTTACGGCGGCGAACGGACCGTCATTAACGTGGATGAGCTGCAGGAGTTACGGCGTTGCAATCGCGACTTGCTCGCCTTAACCTCCCTTTCCGTGCTCCTCAGCGGTCGTGACCTGCAGGGCGTCGCCGCCATGTTGGCTGACGTGGTCGCGAGTACCTTTAGACTGGAACTCGTATACGTTTGCATCGAAGGCGCAGAGGAGGGTGGCCACCGAGCGATGCGGGTCGGTGGCAAGAACATTCCCGGGGCGTCAAGCGAAAGAATCGCCCGGACGCTGGAGGAAAAGCTTGGCCGGGAGCCCGACTGGTATGGCCAGGAGGCGATTGACGGACTAGTCGAAGGTGCTCCTCTCTACCTGTCCTGCACCCCAATCGGCCTCGGCCACGACCTCGGCAAGATCGTGACCGGGTCCCCGCAGCGAGGCTTTCCGAATGAGAACGACCGGCTGCTTCTGAGCGTTGCAGCGAACCTGACGACTGCGGCGATAGAGAACGTCCGGCTTTTCCGCTTAGCGCAAGAGGAGATCGCGGAGCGCAAACGGGCCGAAGAAGCTCTCCAGCTCAACGCGCAGGTGCTGGAAAGCATGACCGAGGGAGTTAGCGTCTCCGATGAGCAGGGCTACATCATCTATACCAATCCGGCCGAGGACCGCATTTTCGGATATGACCCGGGCGAATTGATCGGCAAACACGTCACCGTTCAAAACGACTATCCTCCAGCGGAAAATGAGCGCATGGTCGCGAGTGTAATGGAACACCTGCGGACCGAAGGCACGTGGACGGGTGAATGGAGGAACCGAAGGAAGGACGGTACTCCCTTTACCACCTTTTCCCGCATCACTACGCTGGATACAGGCGAAAAACTCTGCTTCGTCTGTGTGCAGGAGGACGTTACCGAACGGCGGCGGACAGAGGAAGCTCGCGCTCGCCTGGCCGCCATTGTCGACTCCTCGGAAGATGCCATCGTCAGCAAGGACCTAAACGGGATCGTCACTTCCTGGAATAGGGCGGCCGAGCGCATTTATGGATGGAAGGCCGAGGACATCATCGGCCGTTCCAAGGCCCTGGTCATCCCACCCGACATGCCAGAAGAGCTCCCTTCCATTCTCCGGCAAGTTCGGGCGGGTGACCATATCCGGCATTACGAAACTCGCAGAATCCGCAAGGACGGGACGGTTTTTCACGCCGCCATCAGCGTCTCGCCAGTAGTCGATGCGTCCGGTAAGATCGTGGAAGCCGCCACCATCGTCCGCGATATTACCGCTGAGGTTCAAACGCGTCGGGAGATCGAAGCCCTTAACGATCGTTTAAGGCGGGCTATGCAAGAGATCCACCACCGCGTTAAGAACAATCTGCAGGTAATTGCAGGCATGGTGGACATCCAACTCCTCGACCGGCAGGGCGAGGCGAGCCTGCCGGTCGAGGAATTTGTGCGGCTAGGAAGTTACGTCCGAACTCTGGCTGCGGCCCACGATGTGCTCACTCACGATTTTCGTGAAGAACATGACAAGCAAATGCTGTCCGTTCGGAGCATCTTTGATCGCATTGCCCCGCTGATAGGAGAGACGGCCAAAGGCCGCCCCGTTTGCTTCGGCGAGGGTGACGTAATCCTTCCCAGCAAACGAGCAACGGCGTTGGCGCTTGTGGCCAATGAGCTCATAAGCAACGCGGTTAAACACGGACATGGGACCATTCGCGTAAGCCTTGTACCGCAGAATGGCTCGGCGGTGCTGACAGTCCGCGATGAAGGACCTGGCTTCCCGAGCAACTTCGATCCCGCAGTTGCCGCCAATACGGGCCTTATGTTGCTCGAATCCCTAGTTAGGATCGACCTGTCAGGTAAAATCCACTTCGGCAACGCTGTTGATGGCGGCGGAGAGGTATCGGTCACTGTCCCCATTTGGGGGACTGAGTCTGCGGATACTCATCAAAGGGTGAACTGATGCTGCCCTTGCCCGTAATCCTGGCCAACGATGACAAGTTCTGGTTCGCGCCGCAGGATTCCGGCATTCGGTGAAGGTGCTGTCAAACCATGGACACCCTTGCGCTCTCATCGAGGCTTACATGCAACATTGCGGCAGTCGGAGGAGTTGCGTAGCAGCAATCCGCCTTTTCGAGCCTTGAATACGACCCTGACGCGGTCGGGTGCTATGGAACTTAATCTCGTCGGGGCTCCCATGAACGAGGCCGCGAATCATGCAGGATTCGCGGCCTCTTCGGTAGTTGTATCCTCGAAGGCAGAAGATCTCGCGAGTCGGCGGAACCTTGCTGCTTCTGGTTTATCTTGCTCGCTTATTTCAGGCGCCCATAAGCGGGATAAGCGTTCTCCTTCGGGAAGCTGCCGGT
>ORMF012144598.1_pt1 | contig 26819 bp, 27 predicted proteins | sample 1779871 | NCBI WGS metagenome assembly ORMF01 (sample SAMEA104232316, study PRJEB22302) | groundwater metagenome | biome: forest; feature: aquifer; material: groundwater | place: USA | collected 2011-08-07 | depth 5.4 m | reverse complement strand
GTGCTCTGGACGCTTTAGCGCAAGCGGGCATTGTTGAAGTCGTCTGGGTATCAAGAGATATGGCAGACGAGGCAGGGTCGGTATTCGAGCAGTTCAATGTCGGCAAAATGTGGTCTTTTACAGATTGTGTCTCATACGTGGTGATGAAGCGAAGAGGGATTACGGAGGCTTTTGTCTTCGATCAGGACTTTGCGCAGATGGGGTTTATCTGCCGACCGTAATTGGAATCCCCCCTGCGTTTTGGGTTTTCGCAGTTGTCGCTTAGCTCTTAGCAGGCTGCTATGCTATGTTAACCGTGATTTCAACGAGGTGAGATATGTCTGTTGAGCAACCGTTAGTCACCCGGTCAGAAGAGGTCATGAGCGGCGCTGTTGTTTTTGCCGGCACACGAGTGCCGGTGCAGACTTTAATAGACTACCTTGAGGAAGGCGGCTCGCTGGACGCATTTCTCGATGATTTCCCCACGGTGAGCCGGGAGCACGCAGTGGCCGTCCTTGAGCTAATGAAAGAAGCAGTGCTATCCCGTGCGGCTGCTGCTTGATGAGTGTGTTCCAAGGCGCCTGCGTCGGGAACTCTCCGACCATGAAGTGCGCACAGTCCCCGAAATGGGATGGGCTGCAAAGAAAAACGGAGAACTCCTCCAACTTGCCTCGGATCGCTTCGACGTTTTTATCACTACGGACCAACGGTTAATCTATCAGCAACACGTGGCACGCTTCTCGATCGCGGTGGCAGTACTTGTGGCAAGGCGAAATAAAATTGAGTTTTTAGTTCCGTTGATACCCGAATTGCGACGAACCCTAAATGATGTTCAACCGGGCAGAGTCTATACAATCGATCGGCTCTGACCTTGGCGAACCGGCAGCTCAAGCGCATCGCAGCCTCCGACCTCTGACCGCTGGTTCTTATAAATCCGCAATTCGAAATCCGAAATTCTTAAGCTCCGGCCCCCTGCTCCATGCTTTCGGATCGCCTTACGCCTTACGAGATATGTCAAAGAGCAAAGAGCAAAAAGCGGACTTGACCCCTTTGGCTCGGATTCTGCTTTCGCAATTCGAAATCCGCAATCCGAAATGTTCTTTCTGACCTCTGGCACTTAGCTCTTAGCTCCCTGCTCCATGCTAATCAGATGAGTGATTACATCATCAAGGTCGAAAACCTCGGCAAGAAATACCGTATCCAGCATCGGGGCGAAGGCCAGCGTTATGTTGCCCTGCGCGATGTCCTGGCGAGCAAAGCGAAAGCGCCGTTTCGCTGGCTCTCTGCGCGACGCGCAAAGCGCAATGGGCGAAACGATCTTAGCAAAGCGCAAGGCGCAAAGAGGGAAGCGCAAGACCTCCTAGCTCGTACCTCTTTGCCCTTAGCCCCAGCCCCTTCGCCCTTACCCCTTAGCCCTTTGCAGAGGGAGGAGGAGTTCTGGGCGCTGCGGGGAGTCAGCTTCGAAGTTAAACAGGGTGAGGTGGTGGGGATCATTGGCCGAAATGGCGCGGGCAAATCGACGCTTCTGAAAATTCTGAGTCGGATAACCGACCCGACCGAAGGACGAGTGCGGATTCGCGGGCGGGTGGCGAGTTTGCTCGAAGTTGGGACCGGATTTCATCCCGAGCTGACCGGACGCGAAAACATCTTTCTCAACGGCGCAGTCTTGGGGATGACAAGGGCGGAGATTAGGCGTAAGTTTGACGATATCGTCGCCTTTGCCGAAGTGGAAAAATTCATAGACACGCCGGTGAAGCGTTACTCGAGCGGGATGTACGTGCGCCTGGCCTTTGCCGTAGCGGCCCATTTAGAACCGGAGATTCTGGTGGTCGATGAAGTGCTCGCAGTGGGTGACGCGGCGTTCCAGATGAAGTGCCTTGGAAAGATGCACGAGGTTAGCAAAGGCGGACGAACGGTGTTATTCGTTAGCCATAACATGGGCGCAATCCGCAATCTTTGCAGTGAAGTATTCTGGCTGAGCGAAGGAAAGATCGAAACCAGTGGTTCGTCCGCGAAGGTTGTTGACCAGTATCTCAGAACCACGCTTGAGAAGTCGGGCTCGTCCATAGACCTCGCAGATGCTCAGCGGCCGGCCGGCGTGGGTGCGCGTTTGAAGATTCGGAGCGTGGAGTTCAATGGAGGAACGCCGATCCTCCATGGCGAGCCACTCAACATTAGGATCGAATTTGAAACGGCGGCTGCGGTTTATGATGTCGGCTTCGGGTTTGGTTTCTCGTCTGCTGAAGGAATACGCGTGATGTCTGTCGATAGCGATCTCCTCGAAGCTCAGAGAGACCTGCCCAAAGGCCACGTGGGCGTAGTCGAGGCTGCCATCCCGCAATTGCAGCTGCAGCCGGACCGATATTTGCTGGACGTGGGAGCGCGTTCGGGAAACAACAGCGCGCTAGATTATCTTCCCGGATGTGCGAAGATCGAAGTACTGCCTGGTCCTAATACTCCCTCTCTTATCATTCGCGAGACTGGAGGGATGCGCATTCCGGCGCAATGGCAGTGGCGCGAAGCTGGCCAAACGACCGAGCTAACCTCCGATTCCCTCGAATGCAAAGTTGGATCGCATGCGGACAATTAGAAGCCTGGTTCGCAAAGCGCGGAATAGCTGGAGGGCGGCTCGAAAGGGATTGTTGTATTCGTCGTTGAATGGGATTGAAATGAACTACCCCGCCGCAAGCAGCGGGGTATCGAAATCCTAGAGACTCGGAGAATCCCAAGCGCCGCAAGCAGCGGGGAGTATGACCCCAAGAGATTCAACTCCGGTCTGGGTGACTCTGCTTTCCTTCTCTATGGTCTTGTCAGATCAGCAAGGCCAAAAGTCGTCGTTGAGATCGGCTCTGCCCGGAGCCGCTCAACCTGTTTCATGGGAATCGCCCTAAAAGATAATGGTTCGGGCAGACTTTATGCGATTGATCCGCACACGCAGACGGCCTGGAACGATCTAGATTCGATTGACACCTATGATATTTTGAAAAGCAATATGGACGGGCTCGGCCTGCAACGACACGTCGAGCTTCTGCGCAACACCTCTGACGTGATAGCCCGCAATTGGGATCGGACGATCGGATCGCAGAATGAATAAAGTTCAGCGTATGGCACAATCAATAAGGCTTAAGCTGTCTAGACTAAAGCGATCGGCGTGCTTCGAAGACATAGATAGCCTCAGAACCTTGCAATCATTGCTACCACGACTAACGTTTAACCACGTACCCGAGGGAATCGGTGGCTGGATGTCTTTTGAGGAGCAGCGTGCTTTGTATGCTTTGGCCCGTTATTCACGAGGGCCGTTACTGGAAATTGGGCCTTGGTTGGGTCTATCGACTATTTGCATTGCCTGGGGGATTCTTGACAGTGGGGTGTCCAAAGAATTTCTCACTTGTGAACTGGCGCCAACACTCGACAATTTCAGAGCCGTAGACGATCACTCGATAGGGTTCTTTTATCCAAAAGAATCCGCGTCCGCGATGGGTGTTTGTTCGTTAGAATTATTTGAGCGAGACATTAAGCCAGTACTTGAACATCCAGAGGGGTTGTTGGGGCAGTTGCGATCAAATCTCGCTAACATGAAAGTCGCGGATATTGTTTCAATTGTTGTTGGTGATTTCAGGTCATTGCCGGCAAGACGCTACCAACTTGTATTCTCAGATTCCATGCATGATGAAAATGAGATAAACAGAAATGCGCCGGACTTAAGACGCTTTGTGTCAGGGGGCTCAATACTGGCTTGTCATGACAGCAATGAAGCAAATGAAAAGTGTATTAACAATTACTTTGAATTTGGCTACTCATTTACAGTGGGCACCCTTTTCGTCGGAGAGGTCATTGACTGAATAGATGTTAAGGTTAGCCGAAAGAGGGATGCACTGCCGTTTGCGAGTATTGCTGGTTCCCGATTCCGTCTACTGGATCACGGGCACGATTGCGAAGTCCATCACCCGCTTTAATCCGTGGATTGAATCGACGATTGCCTCCGGACCAGTGATCGACACGATCTTTAAAGAGCATCCGGATTTGATGCGCAACTTCGACCTCGTACACTTCACCTGCCCCTATGCTTTCCGTGAGTGGCTGCCACGATTCCGCGATCTCGGTCCCTGTGTTACCATCCACCATCACGTCACCAATTGGGAGGCGATCAAACATAACCTCGACGGAGACGCCATCATCGTCGGGGCACCTGAATGGGCTGAAGATCTGCGCGCGCGTGGTGGCGATATCTCGAAGCCGTTTTGCGTTCCCTATGGCGTGGATGCCGAGCAGTTCACACCGGCGACAGAGGCCGCGCGCACAGCTATCCGCAGAAGATTGGGAATTTCTCCCGACGCCACAGTCGTCGGGTTCTTTGGTAAGAACAGCAGTAACGACGACGACCGCAAAGGCATAGACGTTTCCCGTGGGTCAAAAAGACGGGCGGAACGAGATCTGGTCCGAGGGCTTCTTCTCGTTCACCGGCGGGAGCGACGAAGCGGTCATCGAGCGGTACGTCGAGTTCCAGGAGAAGGTGGACAAGGGACAACTCACGCTCCAGTTGGACTTCGGGTTCGTATCCCCAGTGCCACGGGCGGAAGCCCGTGGGTAACTACTTTCGGCTACCCCGTGATTAGGCTGGGGTACACAACATTCCTGGGAAGAGGGGGAAAATATAATGGCAGAAACACTTGGATCGCTTTGCGATAAATTAACAATCGTAAAGTTGAAGCAATACCACTCCACAGACCAGCTAATGCTTAAGAGTCTGGAGAGGCAGGAAGCTAATTTGTGCGAAGAAATCGACTCGTTTATTGCTAATGCCTTAACAGGAAATATTCCGCCGGAAAAGCTCACGTTCTCTTCAAATAAAGTCTATAAAAAGAAAGGCAATGAATTCAGAGCCGTAGCAGGTAATATTGGAAATGTTTTTGCTCAGCTGGCAGCAATAAATTGTGACTTGTGGCATGAGCAGGAAAAGATATATGAATTCGAAAAAGTCCCTGTTGGTGAAAAGAATGAGGTTGTGAAACAATTAGCCTTGCTTAATTTGAAGAGAAATCAGTGTATTGATGCAATAGATAAGAAGTTTCAACAACAGATTATAAATACCTCTTCTCCCAAACGTGTGGGTAAACAGTGGAGTTTTTAGAACTCAGGCAGCGTGCACGTGAGCACTTTCAGGCGCAGGTACTCCTCATCGCGCAGGTCATAGGCCCGGCGTTGGAGTACGCGGATTTTGTTGTTCAGCCCCTCCCCGAAGCCGAGGGCCACCCTCTGCCAGGCGTTCACGGCTACCGAGACTTGCTTCCCGGGCACGAAGTTGCGGCTGGTCTATGAGCCCCCGGTGATGCAAGCATGATTGCGCATGTCAGGATCTCTGAAGTTATCCGAGTTCTTACCGGAGAGTAGCGAACAATGCATACGGAAATCAAAAACTGTCGAATAAGTGGCAGTAACAATCTAATTACCGTTCTCTCCTTGGGGGAACAATACCTTACAGGTGTGTTTCCAAAGACCAAATCCGAGGTGATTTCGAAAGGCCCTTTAGACTTAGCTTGGTGCCCCGATAGCGGTCTGCTTCAAATGAAACACTCATACAGCTTAGAGGAAATGTATGGCGATAATTATGGATATCGTTCAGGGCTTAACGCTTCAATGGTAAATCACCTCGCAAATAAAATTCACACATTGGAGCGGTTGGTAGAGCTTGCTGAATACGACGTAGTTTTGGACATAGGAAGCAATGACGCAACTTCCTTAAAAGCGTATCGGAGTAAGTGCAGAAAAGTCGGGATCGACCCGACCGGTTTAAAGTTCAGAGAATATTATCCGGATGATATTGCATTAATTCCAGATTTCTTCACGGCGGAACTTTTCAAGAATGAGTTCCACAATAAAGCAAGAATAATCACCTCCATTGCAATGTTTTACGATCTCGAAGATCCAATGGGTTTCGTTTGTGATATCGAAGAGTGCCTAGCCGATGACGGCATCTGGCATTTCGAGCAGAGCTATATGCCTTCAATGCTTCGCACCAATTCCTACGATACGATCTGTCATGAGCACCTGGAGTTCTATTCCTTCAAAGTTGTAAAACATCTCTTAGAGACTGGCGGACTGAGAGTTGTGGATGTCCAAACAAACGCTATTAATGGTGGAAGTTTTGCAGTCACAGCATGCAAACGCCACGCGAAATATACCGCCAACGCCCCTATTATAAATTGGTTGCTTCAGCAAGAGGATGATATGGGTTTGGACACCCCTAGACCCTATCGTGATTTCGAAGAGAGAGTCTTCAAACACAGAAAGAATCTGACAAGATTGGTTGAAGCTCTAGTTGCTGATAACAAGAAGATCATAGGATATGGCGCCTCGACAAAGGGAAACGTCCTCCTGCAGTTTTGCAATCTTACCGCGAGCCAGATACCGTTCATCGCAGAAGTGAATGAACGAAAATTTGGGTGCCTCACGCCAGGCACTAACATACCCATCATTTCAGAAGCTGAAGCTATGGCGATGAAACCCGATTATTTGCTTGTGTTGCCGTGGCACTTCAGACATTCAATTTTGGAAAGAGAGAGACATTTTATTGAGCGAGGCGGGAAATTAATCTTCCCCTTACCTGAAATCGAGATAGTGTAGCGGCAATTCTTAGGGATTTTCACCAGAGCATTTCTTGAAAAGCCACCGTGAAAGCAATTATCTTTGGAATAAGTGGCCAAGATGGCTTCTACCTACGGGAAATCTGCACTTCGGAATCCATCGAAGTTTTGGGGATTACACGATCTCGTGGTCCGTGGCTGACCGGGGACGTAAGTGATTATAGCTTTGTGGAAGGTTTAATTAGGACACATCAGCCAGGCTATGTATTTCACCTGGCGGCGAACTCGACTACGCAGCACTCCGCATTGTTCGAAAATCATAAAACAATATCCACAGGCACGTTGAATATTTTGGAGGCCGTGTGCAAATACAGCCCTAAGACAAAGGTGTTTCTAACAGGAAGTGCGATGCAGTTTGAGAACAGAGGACTGCCAATTGATGAGAAAACTAATTGGTGTGCGTCTAGCCCATATTCAGTGGCGCGCATTCAATCGACTTATGCTGGTAGATATTATCGAAAGCTGGGGCTGGATGTTTATGTCGGTTACCTTTTCAACCACGATAGCCCTCATAGAGCAGAGCGACACATCAGTCAAAAGATTGCAAAAGCCATCAAGAGAATTAGCAATGGTTCGAAGGAAATAATTGAAATAGGAAATCTCTTGGTAAGGAAAGAGCACACATTTGCCGGTGATGTCGCGCGAGCGATGTGGTTGCTAGTGAATAACGATAAGAATGTATATGAATGCGTTATCGGCAGTGGAAAGGCGTATAGCATCAAATCTTGGCTTGAGGCGTGCTGCGCTAACTTCCGTATAAATTGGCAAGAAATAGTGAAAATAACCGAAACTATCATACCGGAATATGACGTCTTAGTATCAAATCCCGGTCTGTTACTATCGCTAGGATGGACGCAAACGGTTGAGATCGAGGAATTAGCCAAGATGATGACGAAATGAAAAGGTACTTCATATTTCAATTTGCCCAATTTGGAGATTGTTTATACGCGACAATTATTGCGAAGCAGATAAAGCACGATGACCCGAACAGTCACATTACGTGGGGTATTTCAACGAGACACAAGAGTATATTATTAGGAAATCCTCATGTAGATGAGGTGATGGACTTGGGTATTGACCCTGCGACCATGACTCAAGAAGACCTGGACGCGATGTACACCAAAATCAGAGAAATAGCGAGCAGTAATGAGTTCGATGAAGTCATTCACCTTCAAATCCATGACAAACACTTGCTGGCATTCTGCACTACTTTACGTCAAACAGTGTTCAAAGTGTGTGGCAGACCCATCACCGTCGACGTAAGGCCAGTTGTTAATTTGACTTCGCAGGAGAAAGAAAACGTCACTCGGTTTGTGGAAGCTAATCATTTAAGCTCTTTTAAACACGTAATTCTATTTGAATGTGCTCCTTCAAGTCAGCAATCGAAGGTAAATGTGGATTTTGCCTTTGAAGTGGCGAGAAAGTTGACGGCCGAAGATAGGGAAGCCTGTTTTATTCTAACATCGCCTAATAGCCTTCCTTCTATTGGTGATCAAATCATCGATGCCAGCTCTCTTACTTTCAGAGAGAATCTCGAATTAATTAATAATTGTACACTATTGATTGGCTGTAGCAGTGGTATCACTTGGTTATCTACTGCTGAATCGGCGAAGAAAATTCCTATGATTCAACTGTTGAATAGGGAGTCACAAATCTTCGCGGGAGTCAATTTCGATTTCCAAATACACAATCTTGTTAACAGACATATTATTGAATTGACTGATTTCACGGTAGACGACGTCATTGAGTGCATAAAAAGTACCTTTCTAATCGGAGTTGAATCAACAAAAATCAAATGGAACCAAGATTATAGGCCAAGTTACTTTAATCTTGAATGCAACTTATTGAGGCTGGTGTGGCTTGGCTATCCAGTGACGCAGCTATATGACTATACTGATAGATTTATTGTGGAAAATGCCAAGTACGGAAATGTGTTGGCAATTGGTAGATTTCAAATAACGAAGCTAATAATATTCTGCTACCTGAAGAGGATTATTTTCAAATTGAAGGTGGGATTGAAGCCCATTAGAGCATTGGTGGGTATTTGAGGAATGTCACTTTATCTCGGGGCTATGGCAATCAGAAATACTCTAAAAAGCATTTACGGACTTCTGGTTCCCTCAGAGCTGGCCGTCTTTCCGGAGATCGACGTTGACCTTATGGAATGCAAAAGCATTCTGAAAGGAAAAGTGCTCAACGCAGGGGCCGGATGGCGTGATGTCTCTCACCTCGTTGAAGGCGAACTCATTAATCAAGACATAACTTGGCCGGGCGACGAACGCACAAATATTGATATTTACTCGCCGCTTCATCACATTGCCGTTGAGTCAGACTACTTCGATGCGATTCTCTGCATCGGCGTCTTGGAACACGTGGAAAATCCAGAGGAAGCCGTTCCGGAGTTATTGAGAGTGCTCAAACCCGGTGGGCATTTCATTTTGGAGGTGCCGTTCTTACAGCCAGAGCATAAGGTGCCAACAGATTTTCAACGCTACACAAAAGATGGGCTGGTCAGGCTCGTATCTCATCATGGATTTCGCGTCGAGAGTATCAAGGGACTCTTTACTGTTTACCATACACTCTATTGGCAGGTTTTTATCTGGCTTCATCTAGAGAACAGTCTTTTCTATCTGCTGTTGCGATTATTGCTCTTACATCCGCTTTTGTGGGCAGCCCGGCATTCAAAGACCTGTTCCGACAGATTAGCCACAGGCTTTTCAACTAATTGCTGTGAGGATCTAGTAATGCAATGGTACGTCGATGAACCTTCCACTGTCAGTCATTACCTGTTCGCATAATCCCCGGCCCGATTACCTGAAGCAGGTGCTCGATGCGCTGAAAGAGCAAACTCTCGACCAGCGTTCTTGGGAATACCTGCTCATCGATAATCAGAGCGACGAGCGGCTTGCCGGGCGAGTGGATCTCTCGTGGCACGCTGAAGCCCGGCACATTAGGGAAGAGAAGCTCGGACTCACGCACGCACGCCTGCGCGGCATCAGCGAATCACGAGGCGAGATACTGGTCTTCGTTGATGACGACAATGTGTTGGACAGTGATTATCTGGAGCAGGTCATGGCGGTATCCGAAAAGCATTTGACCATCGGCGCCTGGAGCGGTCAGAGGCGTCCGATCTTTGAGGAGCAGCCTCCAGAGTGGACCCGTCGTCATTGGGGTCATCTTGCTCTAAGCGAGTTCGCAAGCGATAGTTGGTCGAATCAACCTCAACTAGCGGAGACGATGCCCAACGGTGCGGGCCTCTGCGTAAGGAAACTAGTTGCCTCCTATTACGCAGAGCTACATGCAAACGGCAAACGGGCTTTCGTCATGGACCGCAATGGAAACTCTCTCGTCTCCGGCGGTGATGTCGATCTGGCTTCTTGTGCTTGTGACATTGGTCTGGGCGTGGGGCTGTTTGCCTCGTTGAAGTTAAGCCACCTGATTCCTTCAGGGCGGTTGACGGAGGACTACCTTTTGCGGCTGACGGAGGGCATAGGTTATTCGGAAGTCATTCTGCAGTCGTTCAGACCTTCCGCCTCGGCGCTAACTCCGCGCCGCTGGTCGAGCAAGGCGGCGGACTTACTGAGATGCCTCCGCATGGGCTTGCGCGAACGCCGTGTCTATCGCGCCCATAAGAAGGGCGAGTCGAGAGCCCGGCAGGATCTAATGGCGTTAGCTCGCAGCGGAAACAAATAGACCGAAACATGCGCTGAGCTTAATTATGAAACTAGCTGAGGCACTCAAAATTGTGCAGGTAGCTCCGCCCCCAAATGCTGAGAACTTCTCTGTCTATTTAGCCTGCGGATTCCTGCCGCTGCACCTGGCCACTTTCCTGGAAGCTAACTTGCGACAGTTGCTGCCAAAAGGGCGGATAGAGATCCAGACCGGACTCTATGGAGATCTGGCGGGAAATCTGGAACGACTAAAGAATGCCGAAGTGGCTGCCGGCATTGTGGTTTTTGAGTGGGCCGATTTCGACCCGCGTCTGGGACTTCGCAGCCTTGGGGGTTGGGGGCCGAATGTACTAGCCAAAATTATCGCCGATGTTGAATCCAGTGCCAGGCGGTTTCTGCAATCGCTGAGCGACGCCGCAGGAGCTAAGCCATTGGCGATCTGTCTTCCCACGCTTGCGCTGCCGCCCATCTCGTATCACGCGGAAGAACAGATCGGTTTGTGGCAACTGCAGCTAACCCACGCGGTGAACGACTTCGCAGTTGCCGCAGCGGTTATTCGCAATATCAAGATTCTCAATCAGCAGCAACTGGATCTGACATCGCCTCTGGCAGAACGTCTCGACGTCAAGTCGGAGCTCTCCGCCGGATTCCCGTATCGCATCGCGCATGCTGCAAAGACGGCCGCGATGCTCGCACGCCTTATTCAGCCGCGTGCAGCGAAGAAAGGTCTGATCACCGATCTGGACGACACTTTCTGGCATGGTCTCTTGGGAGAAGATGGCATCGAGGGAATCTCCTGGAATCTGGACCAACACAGTCATATTCATGCTCTCTATCAGCAGTTGCTGATGGCACTTTCGCAATCGGGCGTCTTGATAGCGGTGGCGAGCAAAAACGATCCGGCGCTGGCCTTGAAAGCATTTGAACGTGACGACTTGATCATGAAGCGCGATCACCTCTTCCCCTTCGAGGTAAACTGGAACGCAAAATCTCAATCCGTCGACCGCGTGCTGCAGGCCTGGAATGTCAGCCCTGACAGCGTGGTCTTCGTCGATGATAGTCCGCTCGAATTAGCTGAAGTGAAATCCGTATTTCCCGAAATCGAATGTCTCTTATTCCCGCGAGGCGACGATCAAGCCGCCTACAATCTGCTGGAGAACCTGCGCGATCTGTTTGGCAAGGAATCAATTCTTGAAGAGGACGCTATTCGCCTCGACAGCATCCGCCGCGGCGCAGAATTGAGGAATCAGGAGGTGAGCGCGTCGGGTTCGTCAGCAGATTCGTTCCTGGAACACGTGGAAGCGGAGTTGACCTTGAGTCTGGCTCACGACCCGTCGGATGCGAGACCCCTGGAACTGATAAACAAGACGAACCAGTTCAACCTCAACGGCAGACGGTTGAGCAAGGCTGAGTTCGATTCAAGGGTGGGCGCGCATAACGCATTCGTCCTGCTGGTGGCGTACAAGGATAAGTATGGACCATTGGGCAAGATCGCGGTCATGCTGGGAAACTTAGAACAGCGAAAACTCAATATCGATGCATGGGTCATGAGTTGCCGGGCATTTAGCCGGCATATCGAACACAAATGTTTGGAATACATCTTTGACAAGCTTGATATATCGGACATCACATTTGATTACGAGCTCACTGCTCGCAATGGACCGGTTCGGGAATTTCTGGCAGCAGTCTCGGGTAAGGAACCGCTGTCTCCCTTCACGCTCGATCGCGAAACCTTCAGTAACCGTAAGCCATCGCTCCATCACAAGATCAAAGAACTGATTCATGCCTGAAATCGAGCAACGTCTTGTGAGTTGCTTGGCGGCGGTTTTTCCCGGTTTGAGTAGGACCGAGATTCAACGCGCCAGCAATACATCAGTTGCAAGCTGGGACTCGCTTGCTACCATGACCCTGATTTCCGTCATTGAGGAGGAGTTCAACGTTTCCATTCCAGCGGAGGACATCGAGTACATGATTTCCTTTGAACTGGTCCTGGAATGTCTGCGGAAGAGAACCGGAAATGGAAGCTAGGATTTACCGGGCAGAGGAGCTGCGGCCAGGACTGAAGGTCACCTATGACAGGAAGATCACAGAGGAGGATATTCTGTCATTTGCCCGGCTCTCCGGTGATCACAATCCGCTACATGTGGACACGGACTATGCAAAGCAGAGCAACTACCAGGGGCGCATTGTTCACGGGGCGTTTCAGGTGGGTTTAGCTTCCGCGTTGCTGGGCATGCACCTGCCGGGGCAGAACGTCCTGCTGGGCTCGATAAACAGCCGCTTTCCAGCTCCGCTCTACTTTCCCGCGCGCGCAAGAATCTCAGGGGAGATCACTTCCTGGAATCTGCAAACTCTGGGCGGGCAGCTCAAGGTCGTCATTCAGGAAGCAGAGTCGTTAAGGCCGACCGCCGAGATCTCGATGGGCTTTACGCTGCATGAGAGGAGAACGAGCGAGAAACCTATTAGCCGGACGCCGATCAATGAGGCTGTTCAGACGAATGGAGACCACCGCAGCTTAGTAGTCGTGACGGGCGCGTCCGGTGGTTTGGGTACTGCGATAGTCGCCGCGCTCGCCAGTGATTGCGAGGTGCTGGCGTTGGTTAACCGGCAGCCGCTGCCTAAGAATTTGCGCAGTTTGTCCAATGTCCGCGAGCAACGGATTGATCTCACCGCGCCGGACATGGAAGACGGTTTACTGTCACACGTGGGCAGCCGGTCGGTTTATGGTTTGATTCATGCGGCCTGGCCCGGTGCGCCGCGAGGCAGCCTGCTGCAGGCCGATCAAGACACAATAAAAAAGCAACTCGATTTCGGAACCATTCTGACCGTCCGGCTGGCGAGATTTCTATTTGAGCACGGTGCCGCGGATGGCGGGCGATTCATTGCCATTGGTTCGACGGCAGGTTCCTTCAAGCCCTATCTTCCGCTGGGAGTTTATTCTTTGGGAAAAGCGTGCCTCGAAAATACCATCCGACTCCTGGCACCGGAGTTGGCCCGCAAGAAAATCACAATCAACGCTGCTTGTCCCTCCTTCGTGCCGGTAGGAATCAATAAGGAAGCAGACCAGCGGAAGCTCCTGCAAGAAACCGCGGCGATCCCGCTGGGGCGCCTCTGCCAACCGGCGGATGTCGTGGGAATGATTCGTTACCTCTTGTCACCGGAGGCTTCATTTGTTTCGGGACAAGTGTTTGCGCTCACCGGAGCGCAGCTTTAAGGGAACACGATTGATGCAGGACGTTGAATATTTGAACCAGCAAGAGGGCCACTCAACTGCGGCGTGCGTGGTGACCATGGAAAAAGCGGTCAGCGAAGATTTTGAGAGAGTCTATCCGCTGCTGCTTGATTTCAAATCCCCCAGAATTCACCGTGAAGACTGGCGCACGTTATTCACCAACAACTGGCAAAGCCCGGAAGACTACTGTGGATATCTCTTGCTGCAGGAGGGGGAAGTTAAAGGTTACCTCGGTCTGCTCTTCAGCAAGCGTAGGATCAATGGCCGCGTCGAGAAGTTTTGCAATATGACCTCCTGGATTGTCAGAGAAGATTGTCGGAGTCAAAGCCTGCGACCGCTGCTGGAACTTTTGAAATTGAAAGACTACACGATTACCAATTTCACTCCCGTGCAGATGGTACCGGCAATCTTAAAGAAGCTTGGCTTCGCGGAGTTCAAAACCAATCAGTGCCTACTCTTTCCAGTTCCCGGGTTCGCCCCGGCGAAATCCACGTATCGCTGCATTTTCGCCATAGAAAAGATTCGACCAGAGTTAGATGACAGTGATCAAGCCATTTTCGACGACCATCAGGGGTTTAATTGCCGCCACGTACTCATATCGGCCGGCGACGACTACTGTTACCTGGTTCTGAAAAATAAGGTGCACCGGCATCTGCCTTTCGCCCGGATACACTACCTCAGCAATCGCAATCTGTTCCTGGAAGCGATTGACTCCGTCAGGACGAAAGTCTGCCTGAAACTAAAGACCGCTGGATTAATGGTCGATGAGCGCTACTTGGGCGCAAACACGTTTCGGTTCTCGAGAGAATATCAAGGCGGCATAGCCTTCTTTAAGTCCAATTCGACTACTATCGACAGGAACGATATTGACACTATCTACTCCGAGTTGATCCTGCTGCACGATTGAAGAGCTATCCACATGTTTGTTAATCAACTCAGACGGTTTGTGCCAATGTTCTGGAAGCGGGCCGCAACGGACCACGACTTGTGGTTTCACGCGAGGATTCATCTCCTGACTAGACCGATGTACTCCGGTATCGGTAGCATTCTGGCCCTTCACAGGATTTGTCCGCAGTCCGGTCGGAAAAGGCTTGGGTCAAATAGAGACCTCGAAATTACGCCACAGTTGCTGGAAGATGCGATCAAGTTTTTCAAGCGCAAAGGCTACGATTTTGTCTCTCTTGACCGAGTCCATGAAATTCTCAAAGAAGGAAAAGCCTCGAATAGGTTTGTTGCGTTTACGATTGACGATGGATACCTGGATAATTACACGTATGCCTATCCTATTTTTAGGGAACACGACGTTCCTTTCACGATCTATGTGGCCACTTGCTTTCCTGACCGCGAGGCGATTCTCTGGTGGTACGTGCTCGAAGACTTGTTATGGGGAGGAGATGAGCTGGAAGTCGCATTCGATAACGAAGTCGTTAAGTATGATTGCTCCACGGTGGCGAAAAAGGAGCAGGTGTTTGACACGGCGTCTGGTCATCTGACCTTCGCTGCCGATCAAGAGGAAGTGAAATCTATTTTGCGAGCAGACTCCTCCGACTATGCCCGATATGCAGATGACCTCGCGTTGCATTGGGAGCAAATCATCGAACTGAGCAAAGACCGGCTCGTGACCATCGGGTCACACACGCGCAGGCATCTCGCTTTGTCAATGCTGTCGGCGTCTGACGCGCGCGCTGAAGTAGTAGAATCAAAGCAAAGGCTTGAAGCCCACATAGGCAGGCGGGTTGAGCATTTCGCCTACCCGCATGGCGGGAGAAAGGCAGCGGGTTTGAGAGAATTTCAGATCGTTAAAGAGTGCGGATTCAAGACGGCGACTACTACGAGAACCGGCAACATCTTTAAATCTCATCAAGATCATCTCGAATGCCTGCCGCGGATTCCCGTAGCAGTGGCCGAGTTGGAGAAGAATGTCGGATACTTGAATCTGTGGGTGGATGGATTGGTACCTTGCCACGAGAATAGTTTTTCAAGAGTAATCACCGTCTAGGTGCTCCCCATGATTCTGATGCAACCTACCTCGAATGATTGCGTGCTATTGTCGGCAATACCCGTTGAAACGACTTTGGCGTCTTGTAAGAAGGAATATCAAAGCGCTCAGAGGAGGGCCCCTGAAGAGAAGCGAGAGTTGCGTATATTGCAGGTCTTTTCTGCGCTGGGGATGGGAGGAGCTGAAACGTGGCTCATGGCGCTGTTAAGATATTTTCATGAAAACGGTCATGATCTGCCGTTTCGAGTGAAAATGGACATTTGCGTAACCGGAGGAACTGAAGCCTTGTTCGATCGGGAGGCCAGATTGCTCGGCGCTCGCCTCTTTTATGTTCACTATACGAGAACGAAACTGCTTAAGTTTGCGCGTGAGTTTCGCAAAATCCTTTCGAACGGTAGATACGATGCCATTCACGATCACCAGGATTACACGGCGGGCTGGCATTTCCTATTCGGTTGGGGGTGTCTTCCACCCGTCAGGATAGCTCACGTACATAACCCTTTCTTTTGCGTCGCTACCCACGACGCTAATCCTGTGCGGCGTGTTACGCTTTCGACCGGTAAGCGTTTGCTTTCTTCTAGTGCGACTCAAATCGCAGGGACTTCCAGCGAAATTCTGACCAAATATGGTTTTGACGATCCTTCTTTCAAGCAGGTAAACGTAGCGGTCGCGCATTGCGGATTCGACGTTTCAATGTACCAAGGAAGTTACCAAACGAACCATCAAGATGTTTGCCGGGAATTTGGCTGGAATGAGTCTGCCAAAATACTGCTTTTTGTTGGCAGACTAAATACTACTTTCGGGGACAACCTGAATCAGAAGAATCCCTCTTTCGCACTGGAGGTTGCTAGAGCCTCTATTTCGAGAGATGCCAGCATCCGCATGCTTATGGCTGGAGGTGGCGAGGATGTAAGAAGCGAACTGGAAGAACGAGTGAAAAATTGGGGACTGGAAGAGAAGATCCGCTTAATCGGAGTACGCCGGGATATCCCCCGGCTAATGCTTGGCTGCGATCTCTTTCTCTTTCCTTCATTAGAAGAGGGTTTGGGAATGGTGGCCGTGGAAGCTCAGGCCTCCGGCTTGCGGGTCCTTGCAGCGGATGTTGTCCCACATGAGTGTGTGGTTATGCCCGAAATGGTTCGTTTTCATTCGCTCAATGCTACTTCGTCTGATTGGGCGAACGAAGCGTTGCGTCTAATGCGTTCGCCCAAACCCGATCCGTTGATGTGTAACAAGTCCGTCAGGAACTCAGCCTTTTCTATCGAAAACTCGGCGCGCAGGCTGGTTGCGTTGTATTCCGGAGTAAATTTCAATGTTGGATTGAAGGAACCGACGGTCCGAAAGAGCTTCCCTACATGAACAGCGCTAGTGCGGCATTAAAGCTGATAAAAGGCTTAAAGCGTTTTTCCAGGGTCCTTCCCGAGTGGATTCTAACAACAAAAGCCAGGGGCCTCTTGCAACTGGGCAATGCCATGCTTTTTGAGTATGGATGGCTTCGCTCTCGCAGACAAGGCAAGCCTGTCGATGCGGATGGAAACCCACTGCCCTGGATTACCTATCCATGTATAGATTTCCTGAAACAATTTGATTACAAGGACAAATCAGTTTTCGAGTGGGGGGCTGGGCAATCTACTCTGTTTTGGGCGGCGAGGGCAATGACTGTTATTAGCGTTGAAGCAGATCCGATTTGGTTTGAAATGTTGAAAAATTCGGCGCCGCAAAATTGTGAGATCTGGCTGAGAAAACGAGAGCTTGGGCCTTATGTGAGCGCCATTGCCCAGTCGCAAGATAAATTTGACGTGATCAGCATCGACGGACCAGGTGATTTTCGACCAGCGTGTAGTGAAGCGGCCGTAAAGCATCTTAGATCTGGTGGCTTCGTCATTCTAGATAATTCAGACCAGAGTTTGAAGAGCGCCAAGATCCTGAGAAATTCTGGATTGCTCCAAGTTGATTTCACCGGATTTGTGCCTGGATTAGGATATCCTCATACAACCTCAATATTTTTTGACAGGGCTTACTCTTTTCAAACTATCAGCGGTATTCAACCGGAGCGGAGTGTTGGGCAGCCGAACCTGCCGTGGCCGGATGCGTGATACGGGTGCCGATGCCGTGCCATCAAAGCGGGTTTCGGAATCATGCGACGCCTGATGCTCTATATCTTCACTCATCGAACTCTCGCCTTATTGCGATGGGACTTACACCTCGTCTGGATACGATTCAGGAATTGGGTTCTTTTCGAGAAGAGGGGATTACTGAGGAAGATCGCGGACGCCGGGCGACCGATCTATCTGAATCTTGGCAGCGGACCCAGAGGCTTGGCAGACAGTCATTGGATTAATGTTGATTGTTATGCAGACACCAATGTGCACTATCTAATGGATTTCAATCGAAAATGGTCTTTTCCTGATAATTGTTTTGATGGAATTTTCTGCGAACACGTATTGGAGCACTTTGACTATGAGCAAGGACAAGTCTTGCTTCGTGAATGTTGGCGCGTCCTTGGAGTCGGGGGGTGCCTTAGGATCATCGTCCCGGATGGCGCGAAGATCATGAAGACATATTTTGAGAATCCCGGAGAATTTCCTTCGTGCCTGACGCGCGTAACTTCATGTCCGATGGAGGCGGTTAATTCTTATTTCAGACAAAGGTATGAGCACCAATATATGTATGACTGGCAAGTGCTAGCACACCAGCTTCGCCGAGTCGGCTACACGCAGATTGCCCAAACGTCCTTTCAGCAAGGCACAGTGTCCCTAGCGATTTTGCTGGATGATAAAAAGTACCAATGGGAAAGCCTCTACGTTGAAGCGGTAAAAACTGTTTAGCAGAGGGCTTTCATCTCACCGCTCAGTTGCTATACTGTATTCACAAAAAGTGAAGCAAGTTAAGTTCGGACTCATTTGTTGCGCCCTGATTACGGATATGTGGTCCCTGGCTCTTTGCACAACACTCGAGTTACACGTTTCGCCCCCTTGATACCCGGATGAGTATTGCTACGCCAAGAGATGTGCGCGGTACTTTACTTTGCAGGCTATCTGAAAGGCCTGGACTTTGGTCTTAGAGGGCTCCCCCCTAGTTACACCCAAGGGACGTGGTCAATCTGGCCAACGCGTGCTGCGAGTTCTTCATGTCGTCGAAAACTTACACACGCAGGCAATTGAGAATTGGCTGTTGCGGATGCTGCGCATTGTGTCACAGGAGCGTCCGGATCATCATTGGAGCTTTTTTTGCATTCTGGGAGAGAGAGGCGGGCTTGATGACGCGTTCCGACAACTGGGTGCGACCGTGATTCATTCAACCTATCCGATGACTCGAAAGAGGCCATTTCTTGCCGCGCTCCGTCAGGTGATGAAAGACGGCAAATATGACATTCTACATTGTCATCACGATATAGTTAGCGCGATTTACCTCCTTGCTTCTATCGGGCTACCGTTTCGCCAAAGAATCGTTCACGTGCATAACACAAGTATTGCCATGCTCACCTCAAACAGAATAAAAGCAGCCCTATTTCGTGCACCGATGAGACAGATCTGCTTGTGCATGGCGGATAAAGTTGTGGGCGTTTCAGCAGATGCGCTCAATGCGATGCTTGCCAATCATAGTCCCCGGCCGAATCGTGATTTGGTGGTTCATTGTGGTATTAATACGTCAGCTTTCTCATCTCGTGTTCCTGAACCCGCAGCAGTACGGCACGCTTTGGGACTGCCTCTATGCGCTCGGCTCTTGCTTTTTGTGGGGAGGATGGATGCATATAAGAACCCCTTATTTATTTTAGAAATCCTGAAACATCTCCCGGCACTGGAACCCAGCATTGTGGCCCTATTTGCCGGGACGGGACCGCTTGAAGAAGAATTATCCCGACTCGCCAAAGCAGCGTCATTGGAGAAACGAATCCGCGTCATCGGATTTCGGGATGATATCCCGCGTTTGATGCAAGCTTCGGATCTACTGGTGTGGCCTAGTATTGAAAAACCAAAAGAAGGACTGGGTTTGGGGATCGTAGAAGCCCAAACTGCTGGGTTACCAGTTCTAATGTCACGAAGCGTGCCGGTGGATGCGATTGTAGTTCCGGAACTTGTGAATGTGCTCCCACTTGCTGCTGGACCAGAGGCGTGGGCTGAGGCAACACTTGAGATTCTAAATCGACCCCATCCACCGAGAAGTGAATCGCTTGCGCGAGTTGAGGCATCATCCTTCTCGCTTGCGAAAGGGGTCTCTAACTTAATGGCCCTTTATGAAGGCGTCTAGAATCGCGTCGCAACGTGTGGTTTTGTCAGTGCTAAGTTGAGAGTTTATGGCTGGGTCGCTGCACAACGAAGTTACGTTAGGTTACTACCGCACTACAGCACTGCGCGGACACAGCGCGACGAAGCTTTATTATGAAACCTGCGCAAACGGGCTAATACGGTGGTTGCGTGACTGGCTCCCGGCCGATAAGAATGCGCGCTCTTTGGATTTAGCTTGCGGCTGTGGAGAGATGCAATACTTATTGGAGCGGCAAGGGTTCACGGACACAACCGGAGTCGACCTGTGTCAGGAGGAACTGGAGCAAGCGCGACGCTTTGTCAATGGGAAATTAGTGCATGAAGATATACTAAGTTTCCTGCAGCGTTGCCCTTCTAGTTCGATTGATTTCATCTCGGCGCTTAACATCCTTGAACACCTGCCAAAGGACAAACTGCAGGAAGTTTTGAAGGAAGCGCGGCGCACGCTACGCGCTGGCGGCAGCCTCGTCGCTATTGTTCCGAATGCCGTTTCCCCTTTTGGCGGCCTTACGCGCCATTGGGACATCACCCACGAGTGGGCATTCACGACTAACAATTTTAGACAGCTTGCGGCACTTACGGGATTCGACGAGCAGGTGCAATTTCGGGAGACCCGCCCGGTAGCGCACGGGCTGATTAGTTTCATCCGATCAGTGCTGTGGCAGTGTATCCGGCTGTCGATTGCCGCGCGGTTCATGATCGAAGTGGCCACGTTGAAAGACGGCATCTACACGATGGATATGTTAGTCCGGTTACGTCGAAACAGTGGCGAAGGTGGTACTGCCTCCACGTGATTCCTCGATCTCGCCTTAGGTTCAACTTCATGCTAAAAGAAAACACCTGAGTGAGACACTTAGACGGATTTCATAAGACTTTCCGATTGACGAAGGAGAGCCTGTTTTCTTTGACTTTCCAGGGCGTCGATAGGGCATCTTCTCTCCGGGGGGCTTCAAGAGTACAGGCGATGAATATACGAAGGCTATTCGCGGTGCCTCGATTTGCCTGGGGCTTCTCAGTGAAAAAGGAAAGGGGGCCAGTTCAGGCGACTTGCTTACGGCGCGCACCTTTCAGAGCCCGGCCTGCGGTAGGTTCATGTTCCATGAGCCGATTGAGGTTTGGGCGGCGGCACTTTTTCGAACGATGGGTAAAACATCCCCCCTTCTGGAAGTCTGTCGTCGCGCGCTTGAATCCTCGGCGTTCTCGATCGCGAACTCCGCACGGCGGCTCGAAGAGATATATAGCGTAGCGCACCCCTGACGCGCGTATTGCTCATAAAAGCCGCGGGATGTGGGAGGTGTTTATTGTGAAATCATGGATACAATTGTTAGCAAGAAGGTTTGGATATGAAATCAGAAAAGCCCCGTCAAAGAATTTTCATTCAGCGCCAATTTTTGATCTGGCCATTAGTTATTTATTGTCAACACTTGGCCATTCACTGACTTTCATACAAGTAGGCGCGAATGACGGAAAGTTTGGTGATCCGTTGAGGAAATATATTCTAAAGTACCCCTGGAAAGGCGTTCTGATAGAACCCCAACCAGAGATCTATGAACAATTATTATTGAACTACGCTGGACTTGAGGATAGGGTGTGTTTTGAAAATGTTGCAATTTCCAATACTCCACATCAAATACCTTTGTATAGGTTGCCGGGTAATTTGTCGCGTGATGATGACGCTTGTGATTTCGCTAGTTCTGTGGCGTCCTCTAGTCAGACGATCACGGCAAGGCAGATGCGAGTGAAATCACGACAGTTGGTGAAAATTATGGTACCCACAGCCCGACTTGACGACATAGTTATGCGATATGAATTGAATGGCTTAGAAATTTTGCAGATAGATACTGAGGGATTCGATTGGCAGGTGCTCCAAACGTTAGATCTCACGAAAACAAGGCCTATGCTAATTCAGTTTGAACATGGCCATTTGTCTCCAAACGTTATAGGGACAATGATTCAACATTTAAATTCTTTTGATTACCTCGTTTATTACGGCGGTCACGAATCGGACAGTGTGGCAATGCGGAGCGATTTATTAAAAACCATAAACTGTTGAGCTTTTCATAACACATGACAAATGCTCATCATCTCTCCGCTCCTGGATGGAGAAGTCCTAAAACTTCCCTCTCCCACAGCGGAAGAGGGATTGGGGATGAAGGGTACATTGCGGTAAGTTCAATGCTGTATTCATTGATCGAAAGATCGATAACGACTGAGCTTCTCAGAATTTTCGTCTTCCATCGGTAGGCCGAATAAGATAACGAAACTGGCGGGAGGGGCACATCAATGCTTGTAAAGGACACCTCCGAACTCAAGCTCCGAAGCACCAGCGGGCCACGCACAGTAATAATAGGATCCGGAGCGGTAGGTCTTTATATAGCGAATGAACTATCAAAGCTCGGTATCGAGGTCGTCGTTATCGAGGCAGGGGGCGTGAACTTAAATAGCTTCGCACCCGAAACCTACACATCAATCGGTGTAAAGCACGAGGGGATCTGCATTGGCAGAAGCAAGAGCCTGGGGGGCACCACCAACCTTTGGGGCGGGCAACTAGCCGAATTTCAGCCGGTGGACTTTGCCGGTCGAGACTGGATGCCCGGGTCAGAATGGCCAGTATCGTACGAAGAAATTTCACCCTTTTACAGAATTACGTATAATAACTTAGGTATAGACGAAGAAGCCCAAGACGATAACCGTGTTTGGGACCATCTACTGGGAGGAAGGCCGAAGCTCGACGATGGACTCGAAATCTTTCTGACGCGTTGGCTGAAGGTCCCGAGCTTCGCTGTTGCCTTTGGCAAGCAGATCCAGAGCAGTAGAAATTTACGGGTGCTTATAAACCACACGGCGGTTGGTTTCCGAGGGCCAGACGGTGCCATCTCTAGCGTTAGGGTAGCCGAACGCAAGGGAAAGATATGCATTGTCGAGGGCGATCGGTTTATTCTCGCCGCAGGTACTATTGAGACTGTGCGGTTGCTCTTGCATAGTGCTGTGACGATAGATTGGGAGTGTCCGTGGCGTGACAACGCAAACATTGGGTCGCACTTCCTGGATCACTTGGGCGGGAGGGTTGCCGTCGTCCAACCGCAGGAGAACCGATTGTTCTTCGACACTTTCTGTACGATCGTATGGTCAACTCACAAGTACCAGCCGAAGGTACGGCTTGCCAATGAGGTCCTTAGGCGTACCCGAATCCTCAATATTCAGGGGATCTTCACATTCGAAAGTTCCGTCTCCGAGAATCTTGGATACCTAAGGCAGTTCCTAAAGGCGGCTGTCTACAGTCGAAAAGTGTCTGGAATCAAAGATTTCTTTATCAACCTCTGGGGATGCGGGAGGTACCTCCTGCCCCTAATTTGGCGTTATGTCCTCGATAACCGCATCTTCGTTCCCAGCGCCTCGAAGATATCGCTTATGATACAGGGAGAGCAAGTTCCGGTGGCAGAGAGCCGGCTCAGGATCGATCCGACATCGCTCGACGAGAATGGCATGCCGCGGGTTATTCTCAACTGGCGGCTGTCCGGTCAGGAGATTGCATCGATCCGGGATTTCACCATTCGTTGTGACCGCGCGCTACAGGCGGCAAGGCTAGCGCGGCTGAAGATCGATGAAGATTTGATGAACCTAAACCCCTGCTTCATGGACACCTTGCATGACACGAATCATCAGGCGGGTGGTGCCCGTATGGGCACGTCGCCACAGGACGGTGTGGTGGATCGCAATCTGAGGGTCTTTGGCACCAAGAATCTGTATGTCGCTGGGGCAGCGACATTTAGGTCGATTAGCAATGCAAACGTCACATTTACCGCGCTTGCCTTCGCAACTCGGCTTGTGGATCATCTGACGTCGGAACAACATGCAATACATTAATTTCCAACCACTCGGTAAGAAGACCTCCCGCATCGGGCTTGGTTGCGGACGACTTGTGGGCCGTTCGAGCCTGCGGAGTTCCGCCAAGATACTCGAGACCGCGCTCGACTTGGGGATTCGATATTTTGATGTGGCACCCAGCTATGGTATGGGCACTGCCGAGGAGGTGATCGGATCAGTCATCGGGGACTTGAGCGAAGTTACGATTGCCACTAAGGTTGGGATTTCGCGTCCGTCCTACTGCGCCACCAAAAACCTCTTACGGCAATTCGTAAAGCCCGTGCTCTGCCAAGGGGGGTCACTCAAAATGTTGGCACAGCGATTTTATACGCGATCGCAGAAATCGCGTCGCGAACCAAAGCGCTTTGACTTCTCGACAGATGTCATTTACAAGTCGCTCCAAGAGAGCCTGGAGAAACTGCGACGAGATTCTGTGGATGTGTGCTTAGCCCATGAGCCGCATTCGGCAGACCTATGCGAAGAGATTGAACAGCGGTTTCAAAGCCTCCGCGAAGCAGGTCTTATCACGGCGTATGGGGTCGGTGTGGGGGCCATCGGGGACCGCCGGGGGCGCCGATTTGGGACCATTTGGCAGTCCTGCTGGCCTGGAGAGTCAGCGCAGCAGTATAAGAAGGACGTCGCTTACATCTGGCATGGAGCCATTCGACTTTTATCGCAGAGCCAATCGGGCATGAACACTATACCTCCGAGTTCGATTGTGCGAACAGTGCTCGAGCAGTCTCCGGACGGCATCCTCCTAGTATCCGTTTCAAGCCCGGCGCGACTGAAGGAGCTCTTGCAAGAAATTTAAAATTGGATGCTTAGGAAGTCGTGTGGGTAATTTAGAGCGCTTGATTTTAACCACGAGCTGACCTGCAAGGTTCTTTGGTCTATGCATAACTTGAGAAAATGGCTCTCGCCAACGAGCGACTAGCCAATGAAGGAGAGTCATTTCACTGAAGAGCAGATGGTTGCGATGCTGTAGGAAGTCGGCAAGACGTCGCTCACCGAGGTGGCGAGGAAACACTAGGTCAGCGAACAGAGCGTCTAAGTCTGGCGGCGCCGATTCGGCACGCTGGATCCGGTCAAGCGGCTTCGGCAACTCGAGATTGAGAACGCGAGATTGAAGTGGCCTAACCTCTGGGCAGTGCACTCGTCGAGCGTCGAATCTGCCAACAGGCATTTGAGCCGCACGTTCTCGTGCTACAGGGACGTCAGGCCTTTGGCCTCATCAAACCCGCATGCCCTGAACTTCGCCTCCATCTATAGAACGCTGCGTCGCTAACGCAATGCTTCCTGCACAGCTCCTTGGTTTGCATCCCGGTATCGACCTCGCGCAACAACCCTATGATCTGCTCTTCCGTAAACCGCTTCTTCGTGTCCGCTTTTCCGCTTAGAAACGGACTATACTAACATCCTGCTAGCACTGCACTGCTTAAGGGGGCGCAGGTTGTCACTACTGTTCTGATCTGCCTACTGACGGCGAAGCTTAGTAGGCCGCATAATGGACCAGTTAAAAGATACGAAAAACAAGGGTAAGGTATCCGACTGCCGTCCCAACCTTCAACTGCGAACGGGACACTGCCATGAGATCACGAAGCTATCGAATCCTGTGTATTGGCGAAACCTGGTTTGGCTCTGACGCTCGCGCGTCCTTCGCGGCTTTCCGCCGGCTCGGCCATTCCGTGCATATCCTTGATGAGAACAACTACGTCTCAACTCACTGGCAGACGACTATTTCCAAGGGCTTGCGCAAGCTCTTCAAGCCAGTAATGGTGAACGAACTGAGTCTCGAAGCAGTCAGGGTAACGTCATCCTTCAAGCCACATTGCCTTTTCGTTTTTAAGGGTAATTGGATACACCCAAAAATAGTTGCGTTTTGTCGAGAACAATGCATTCCGGCCGTTAACTACTACCCGGACATAAGTTTTCTGTCGCATGGCCCATACATTCCGCGGACACTGCCACTTTATGATCACGTCTTTACTACCAAGACGTATGGTGTGGAAGACATGAAGCTACGATTAGGCGTCAGACACGCCAGCTACCTGCCGCCTGGCTACGACCCGGAATTGCACACTCCGCTGCAACTCAATGAAGACGAGCGACACGTATATGGGTGCGATGTGGCGTTCGTTGGCACGTGGTCTCCCAAGAAGGAAACCCTGCTTTCTTCGCTGCGAAATGCGATGCGTGAAATTTCTCTGAAGATCTGGGGCCCCCAATGGGAGAAAAGCCGCTCTCCGGGTCTGGGAGATTCAATCATGGGGCGTGGAGTAACGGGGGATGAATATACGAAGGCTATTCGCGGCGCGTCGATTTGCCTGGGGCTTCTCAGTGAAAAGGGAAAGGGGGCAAGTTCAGGCGACTTGATTACGGCTCGCACCTTTCAGATTCCCGCCTGCGGTACGTTCATGCTTCATGAGCGGAATTCAGAAGTCTTGAGCTACTTTGGAGAGGGAACAGACGCGGCATTCTTTGGCTCACCAGACGAATTGGCCCAACAGGTTCGTCATTACTTAGAACATCCGGATGAGCGCGAGACGATTGCGGCGAGTGGGCTTGATCGTTCGAAGCGAGGGGAATACGCGATCGATGGTCGAATGAAAGTGGTTCTGAGTTGGTTGGACGAGCGGCTTGAACGCTCTACAGGTAATTAGCGATTTATGGCGAGGCGAATTGGCATTCTTCTTACTCACCCTACGCAGTACCATTCGCCGTGGTTCAAGGAACTCGCAAAGCGCTCTGGAATTGAGATCAGAGTCTTTTATTGTTTTCAGCCCGACGCTCAGCAGCAAGGCGTCGACTTTGGGGTCGCGTTTTGCTGGGACACCCCCCTGCTGGACGGTTATTCAAGCACTTTCCTCAAGAATGTTGCCCGCACGCATGGCTTTCATTTTTCCGGATGTGACACGCCCGAGATCAAGGACATCATCGCTTCTCGCCAGTTCGATGCATGGATCATCAATGGCTGGAAAGTAAGGAGTGATTGGCAGGCGATTATGGCTTGTTGGAAAAACGGAATTCCCATGCTGATTCGTGGCGACTCACATCTGCTTGATTCAAAGCCAGTTCACGTTCGAATTGCCAAGCGCATGATTCTGGGGCGATGGATTCCACGATTCTGCCGCTATCTTACGGTAGGAAAGCTGAACGAAG
>ORMF012677550.1_pt1 | contig 26820 bp, 26 predicted proteins | sample 1779871 | NCBI WGS metagenome assembly ORMF01 (sample SAMEA104232316, study PRJEB22302) | groundwater metagenome | biome: forest; feature: aquifer; material: groundwater | place: USA | collected 2011-08-07 | depth 5.4 m | reverse complement strand
CCCCAGGTGTGGGTGAGAATCAGCAAACAGCTCCACAGAGCCTGGAGCATGATGGCGTTGGTGGGAGTGCCGAAATTGGGATGAACATAGGTGAGCCGCTTGAAAAAGACTCCGTCCTTCGCCATCGCGTAGTAAATCCGCGGCCCGATCATCGTCATGACGTTGAGCGCGCCGAGAATCGATATCGTGATGATGCCGGTGATCCAAGCCGAGGTTTTGTAGCCAAACAGCGCCGTGGTGGCGACTTCCGACATGCGCAGCGCGCCTTTCATCTCGGTCACTGGAACGGCATAAATATAGACCGCGTTGATCGCCAAGTAGAGCGCGGTCACGATCAGTACGCCGAACATCAGAGCGCGCGGCAGATTTCGCTCCGGATCTTTCACCTCGCCGGCGATATAGGTCACCGCGTTCCAGCCCGAGTAGGCGAAGATCACTGGAATGAAGGCCGCGCCAAACAAACTGAAATTACCGATCTTTTGCCAATCGAAGAGCGGTTCAAAATGGCTGGTGTTGCCATTGCCGAAAACAAGACCGAAGACAATGATTCCCAACAGCGCGCCGATCTTCAACGTGGTCAAAACATTCTGCATCAGGGTCCCCTGCCTGACGCCCAAGCAATGCAGTCCGGACAAGAGTAAAACCACGGTCATGGAAAAAAGCATGCCCACGTTGACGTTGATCGGAATCAGCGGCAACGGGATCGACAAGATCACGTCTTGCGAGCCGAGCACCGGAATAAAAAACGACACAAAGCCGTTTAATATCACGGCAAGGAAAGCGATCGCCCCCGAGAAGGTTACGAGAAAGGAAGACCAACCCGACAAGAAACCCATCAGCCTGCCGTAGGCTTCGCGGATGTAAATGTAATCGCCGCCGGCGTACGGCATGCTCGCCGACAACTCGGCGAAAGTCAGCGCGCCCGCAAGCGCGAGCAGCCCGCCGAAAAGCCACACGAGCAAGATGCCCCCCGGCGTCGGCAGGGTCTCCGCGATCGCCCCGGTAGAAATAAAAATGCCCGTGCCGATCATGTCGCCGGCGATCAACATCACGGCGGAAAATAATCCGATCTGCCGTCTCAGTTCAGTTTGTGCCATAACGTTTACCATTAGCAGGGAAAAGGGGAGACAGGCAAATTGTTTTTACCGATCAAGAATGCGATCTTACACACTTGAGGTGTATCATGGACCCAAATCTGACAGGTAGGAGAATCATTATGAAACTTTCTCTCCTTCTCATTCTACTGACGGCTTTGCCAAGCGCAGTCCATGCCCAGGACGCGGTGAAACGCGACGATCATCAGATGCATCGCCTGCACAATGATCCCAAGGCTTATATCGGCGCGCTCGAAGACCCCAAGCGCGATGCCTATCAAAAACCGCATGAGGTCATCCATGCGCTCAACTTAAAGTCCGGTGAAGTGATCGCCGATATCGGCGCCGGCTCGGGTTATTTCACCTTCCACCTGGCGCGCCACGTGGGCGACAAGGGAAAGGTCTACGCCGTCGACGTGAGCCCGGAGATGATCCTGCACGTCAACCGGCGCATCCGCGAGCAGAAAGCGAATAACGTTGTCACCCTCCTCGCCGATCCCGACGATCCGCTGCTCCCGGACCGTTCGGTGAACCGATTTTTCTTCTCGGATTCCTGGCACCACATCGAGAATCAATCGAAATACCTTTCACTGATGAAACGGATGCTTAAGCCGGGCGGAGAAATCGTCATGATCGACTTCCATAAAAAGGAACTTCCCGTCGGCCCGCCGATGCAAATGAAGATCGCCCGCGAGGATTTGATCAAACAACTCGACAGCAACGGCTACCGCCTCGCCAAGGAGCACAGCTTTCTACCGTACCAGTATTTCCTCGTTTTTGTTCCGCGGTAATCGACCGATGATTGGAGCACTCTGTGCCGCGCCGGCTTTTGGGTATTTATTCAAGCAAGCGGCCCCGTAACCTTGCGTTTCAAGCAGGCGAGTTTTTCTTCCAGTACATAAGGATCACCATCAGCGAGATGAAGCTTATTCCCCAAGCGAACCAATCGCCAAAGCGCACGTAAGCGGTCTCCCCTTCCAACAGCTCCACGTTCGCGTTCATGACCGCCCCCGTAAAAGTCGGCAGCGACTGAACCGTCGCTCCGGTGGCATCGATCACGGTGGTGGCCCCCGTGTTGGTGACGCGCAGCAAGGTGCGGCGCGTTTCGATGGCGCGCAGTTGCGCCAGTTGCGCGTGCTGCCACGGCGCCACGCTGCGCCCGTACCAGGCGTCGTTGGTGATGTTGAGCAACAGATTGGCTTTCGTTTGGCGGACGAAGGCACGCGACAGCTCAGGCATCAAGTCCTCGTAACAAATAAGCGGCGCGATTTTCCCGCCGCCGGGCAAATCTAATGTGCGCGGACCATCGCCCGCCGTGAAGCCGTCGGCGAACGGCATGGCCGGCAGCTTGGAAAGAATGCTCGAAAACGGCAGGTACTCGCCGAAAGCCAAGAGCACCTGCTTATGATAGCGCCCCAGCACGCGTCCCTGTGCGTCGGTGAGAAACGCCGTGTTGAAGGCTTTGAAGTTCGGTCCTGCAAAAGTGCCGCTGAAGCTGCGCGCGCCAAAAATGAAATGGGCGCCTTTCAACTCCAGAAGATCGATGAACTCCTTGGGAAGCTGCGGCAGACTGTCCGGCAACCATTCTTCAACCGCCGACTCGGGCCAGATCACCAGCTGCGCGCCGGCGATATCCCGGGTAAGTTTTACATGGGCCGCCAAGTTGGTTTTCATCGCCTGAGGGTCCCACTTCATGCCGACCGGGATATTCCCCTGCACCGACGCGACGGACAGCTTGGGCGCGGCCTTTATTTCAGCGGCGACCCGACCGAGCCGCAGATGACCGTACGCCAGCGATCCGATGACGCCGATCGCGCAAATCAGCGCCGGCACCCACGGCAAAGTGGAGCCCTCTTTTCTCGCAGCCAGCGCTCGCGCCAGGATAACATTGCACCACATGACTAAAAAACTCGCCCCATAGGCGCCCACGAGATCGGCGGTTTGAATAAAACTGATGAGCGAGCTCTGGCTATTGGCCAGATGCCAGGGAAAGAGGAACGGGAACCAAAACTCGATGGCGACCCAAAATACAACCGGAAACAGGAAAAGCGGGCCGTAACCGAAGCGCTTGAGGAGAAGCGCGAATAGCGCCGTCTGCACCCCCTGCAGCGCGGCATAGAGGACGAACAGAACCACACTCACGATATAGGGAAAGCCGCCGAAAACGCTGATTGTGTAGACCAGCCAGTGAAAGCCGAACAGATTGGCGAGGAAACCCACCAGCCAGCCGAGAACCCCGGCCCCACGTAAACTTTCTTGCTTATCGACGGCGCGGCAGAGCGGTACAAAAGCCACCCAGGCCGTCGCGAAAAAAGCCTGACTCAAGAAAGGGGCGGAAAGCAGGAGCGCTGAAATGAGACCTTGGAGGGCTATGCTTGACATATGTATAGTTAATGTATAAATGACTTTTAAGCTTGGCGAGTCCTGGATTTAATCGTCCAGCTTGTCTTCACAGGTACCACGAATGCGGCCTGTAAGCATAGATCGGGGACAAACATCAATATGGAGGTAGCGGCATGGCGAAAAAACGTTTGAATTTGATTTGGCTTGGTGTTTGTCTCGCGCTGGTATTTGCCTCAACGACACCGCTTTCGGCGGCGTCTCTTTTCGGCGACGACTGGGAAGCCTTTTTTAGAGACAAAGTTTCGTTTCGTGGTTTTGCCGAGAACGTAACCGGCCTTTCAGTGAGCCACGGCGACAGACATTTCAACACCTCGAACCGACTGGACATGCAGCGGTTCACGATCCAGCCCGAGATCAACGTAGACGCGACCAGTTGGGCCAAGTTTTTTATTTCATGGCGGTTCGTTAAAGAAATTCGTTACAGCTCGGAGGCCAAGAGCCGGGAGAAAAGCGTTGCTTACTTTCCGGCCGCGCCCGTCAAACCGTTGCGCAACACCTTTTATGACGAATACAGTCCCAAGCCCTGGGAAGCGGTTTTGGATCTTTCGCCCACGGACAGCCTCAAAATACGCCTCGGCAGACAATTTATATCCTGGGGCGAAACCGACGGCGTCAGGCTACTCGACCTCATCAACCCCCAGGATCTCACGTTTTCACCTCCTGCGGCGCCCAATCTCTTCAATCTTGACGAGACGCGAATTCCCTCATGGGGATTGAGAACGCTCTACACGATACAACCGGTAACCAACACGATCCTCGAGTTTTTCGCCCTACCCGGTTTTTTCGATGACGCGAAACAGCGAGTTGATGAGATCGTCGGCAGCAATGATACCGGCGACCGCCAAGTTAGGTATGGAAGGTGGTCGGCGCATCCCGAAACGCGCTTGGTTTTCCTAGGGCGGAACGCGTTCGGTAATATGTTTGCCAATTCCCTCAACCCCGCTTGTTCCGGTCCGGTCCCTCCAGTCTCGATTTCATGCCTTGTGATCCCTAGCACAGGTAGAGAACTTCCCGATGCTGGAGATAGCTGGAAGATCGGCGCGAGAATTACAAATAGCCTTGGAAAGTTAAATTTTGGTTTGGGTTATATTTGGGGATATAACCCGCAGTCAACGGACATGGTATTCAAGGTAAAAGGCGTGAGCTGCTCTGCACCGGTCCCCGGTCCATGTCTGGCCGGTCGTGCTCCGAGCGTGGTCAGTCTGCGGCTGGTCAACGATCGTACAAACATATTTGCCGGCCATTTTAACTATCCGGTAGGCGATATTTTGGATATCCCGGTCAACACCACGGTCAGGGGAGAAGTGGTCTTCTTGCCGGATAAGCCCTATAACATCGCAAAATTTCCAGGTGCATTCGGTCTCAGAGCGACCCTGGATCCGCGCCACCCCAGCGGCGTCGTAGAAAAAAATACCCTTAGATATGCGCTGGGCTTCGATCGTACGACTCTGATACCGTTCCTTCACCCCGACGATCCGTGGCGCGCGTTTAGTCTTTCCTTTCAGATTTTTCAAAGCATCATCTTCGATCACGAGGACGGGATTCACCCGTTTTCGACCGCAGAAAAGATCAAGAGAGTCTCGACAACGCTCACCTTCAGAATCGGAACGGGGTACTTAGGCGACACGATTCTTCCGGACGTATTTGTCGGTTATGACCCCGACGGCTACTGGACCGCGAACCCAGCCATCAGTTATGTGCCGCCGGGAAACGAGAAGATTAAATTCAGCCTGGTAGGCGCTTTCTACGGCGGACGCAACAAGTTCAAGTCGTTCGGTTTTTTTGACGAAAAAGATTCGGTCTTTCTGAAAATGCGCTACCAATTCTAGGGATAGGACGCGGACGCCAACAATGAACTTAGTTATGAAAGGTGAACCCATGACAAAGTGTTTTTCCGCAATTTGCTGCGTTCTCGCTTCCGCTATCACGATTTTGTCACTCGCGTTGATGGCTCATGCGGCGGAAGTCGACCTCAAGCCCGGAGATACCATCGGTCCGCAAAACTGGCAGAGAGCGCAAGGAATGGTCGGTGAAAATTTCCTCAACCGCATCAAGCAGGGCCACACGATCCAGATCAAAGCGCCGAAGATCTATCGACCGCTCAAGGAATACCTCGAAGCAACCGAAAAATATTCCGGCAAAGTCGCGCTTGGCCCCAACGGTGAACTGCTCAATTACGTGGCCGGCCAGCCCTTCCCCAAATTCGACCTGAACGATCCTCAGATCGGGCAGAAGCTCGCCTGGAATTTTTCCTGGCGCTGGCTAGGCGATGACTATAAAACCGGCGGCGCGGTTAAAGGCGGCAAGATCATCCGGGCCGCCATCGAAAAGGACGGCTCGGAGCGCCGCGCGGACCTGGTGTCTTATTTCTTCTTTCCCCGAACCCGCTATACCTCGAATCCCAAACCCGCCATTCCCGGCTACGAGCACATCAACTACATGCAGCTGCGCGTCGATAGCTACCCGCGCGATGCCGCGGGCACAACGACTTTGGAGATTCGCTACGACGATCCAAAAAAGTCCGACGACCTCTATATCTACATTCCCAGCATTCGGCGTATCCGCCGCGCAACGACCACGCAACGCTGTCAGACGCTTGCGCCTAGCGAGTTCAACCTCGACGACATCAACAGCTTCAACGGCAAGATCACCGATTTCAATTATAAGTTTCTTGGCGAGAAAAAAATTCTGGCCAACTTGAGCCAAGAAAAGCTCCCCTTTGACCGCAAGCAAGGGGACTACCTCCCGCTGAACGAGAAATGGGAAGTCGTCGATACTTATGTCTTGGAGATCACGCCCAAGGACACGAACTATTGCTATCCGAGAAAGCTATTGCACCTCAACAAAATGACTTTCGATACCCACTGGACGCTCATCTGGGACAAAAAGGGCGACTACTGGAAGGAACAGTTCGGTAACTTCACGCCGGTCAAGCTCGCCGACGGCCGAGAAGTCTGGTCGGTCGGCGATGTAACGATCGTCAACGTGCAAAACGGACGCTCGACCATCGTCACTTCAACGCGGGCTTATAATCAGGGCTACCCCGCAAGCATGTTCAGCCTTGCGACGTTGGAAACCGTCATGCGCGGCGGCAGCATCGAATAGAAGCAATGTAGGTTATCCTGGAACGAATATGACGTTACTCCGTACAGTTACTATTACGGCTGTGTTCCTGGCGCTCTTCGCCTGGGGCCTTTTCTCTTCGCCGTTCGCGAACCACGCGGAAAGTGTTCGATCGTCGGAGCGCGAACCGGCCTTGCGCGATAATTTTTATGATGTTGCGATGCGTGGCCATTTCGCATGGATCGTGGGTTATCATGGAACCATACTGCGCTCCCAGGATCAGGGCTTGACCTGGGAACTGCAACCGAGCGGCTCCAAGGAAGCACTTTTCCGCGTGAGCGCCGTGAATGCCAATGAAGCATGGATCTGCGGCGGCTACGGGACCATTCTCCACACGAACGACGGTGGAAAGAGCTGGCACAAACAGCAAACGCACACCGAGGAGCATCTTTTTGGCCTCGACTTTATCAACCCGCGCCAAGGCTGGGCGGTCGGAAGTCGAGGCGCCATCCTGCGCACCGATGACGGCGGCGTAACCTGGACGGAGCACTCCATCGACGCGGATATCGTTCTTAACGACGTTCGCTTTCTCGACGCGCAACGAGGCTGGGCGGTCGGGGAATTCGGCCGCATCTACCATACGCGCGACGGTGGTCGGTCCTGGACGAAGCAAAACAGTCCCATCGAGGTGCCTTTCATCAGCGGCGCCAGTCGCAATCTTTTTCGGCTTCTTTTGTCAGACTCCCACGGCAGTTGGGCTTTTGGCCTGGATGGAGTCATTCTCACCAGCCAGGACGGTCAGAAGTGGGAAGTCGCGGCTCAAGACGGCGCATCCCCCGCCGATCTCAAGCACAATCATCTTTTTTCTGCGTCTTCGGCGGGCTTGAAAAAATTTGCCGTGGGCGAACGGGGCACGGTGCTCGTATCCCAATTCGATAGTCGCCAGTGGGATGCGTTGAGCGCGCCTTCCTTGCCGTTAAACCTGAACGGCATCGCCTTTGGTGCCGATGATACGGGCCTGATCGTCGGTAACCGGGGAATCATTTTGCGCACGGATGACGCGGGTAAACAATGGACGCCCGTCAGGATCGCCCTGAAAGGGTCAACGAACGGAGTCCATTGAATCGATGGCGCGCCTCCTGGCCGAATGGATTATCAAAAGACGCTTAGCGGTCCTGCTCGTCATCGTTCTTCTCACGCTTTTCTTCGGTTACCACGCGGTCAAGATCGAGATCTACACCGCCTTCTCGGACCTTGTGCCGAGGGACCATCCGTACATCCAAACCCATAATGAGTTCTGGAAAACGTTCGGCGGCGCCAACGTCGTGCTCCTCTCGCTGGAGACCACCGACGGCGACATTTTTAACCCGGCGGCGCTGACCAAGATCAAGAAGCTGACGGAAGCCGTCGAACGCATTCCAGGGGTCAACAACTACCAGATATTCTCGATCGCCCGGCAAAAAGTGAAGGACGTGCGGGCGACGGCCTGGGGCATCGAAGTTCAGCCCGTCATGTGGCCCGATGTTCCGCGCACTCCTGAAGAGATCGAGCGGTTGCGCAACATCGTCTATGCCAACCCCACCATCGTTGGGCGGCTGGTATCGGAGGACGGCAAGGCGGCCCTGATTACCGCTGCATTCCACGAAGAGCGGCTGGATTATGCCGCTTTGTTTCAACGCGTTCAGCAAGCGATTAAAGAGGTGGAAGACTCCAAAACCCGTGTTTACGCCGTCGGCGAGCCGATTCTTTACGGCTGGATCTATTATCATCTAAAAGACATCACCGTAATCATCGCGCTGACCTCCCTGAGCGTTCTCGCGCTTTTGGCTCTTTACTATAGGAATCTCAACGGCGTCATGATCCCGGTGCTCTCCGCTCTCGTCACGTTTATCTGGGGGACGGGATTCACGGCGCTGCTGGGCTACAACTTTGAGCCCCTCATCCTGGTCGTGCCATTTCTCATCGCGGCGCGCACCATCAGTCATTCCATCCAGTTTCGGGAAAGATTCTTCGAGGAGCTCGAGCGCTACGGCAGCAAAGAGAAAGCGGCCATCGAGTCGGCGGCGGGCCTGATGATGCCCGGCGGTGTCTCCATTATTACGGACGCCATCGGCCTCACCGTTCTGCTTGTGGCGCCCATGCCGATTCTCACCAAGCTCGCCATCGCGGGCAGTTTTTGGGTGCTGAGCAATCTGGTCACCGTGATTATTCTCGATCCGATTCTTTGCTGCTATTTTCCGACACCGCGGCGGATTCCTAAAGGCGGGGAGGGGCACTGGCTGGATGCTCCGCTGCGCTGGCTGACGCGATGGTGTATCCATCGGGTGGGGAGAATCGTCGTTCTGGCCTGCTTCGGCGGTATTATCGTTTGGAGTCTCTATTGGTATCGATTCCTCACCGTCGGCGACTCTCGCCCCGGCTCCCCGCTTTTGTGGCCCGATTCCATTTACAATCAGAGCGTGCGGCACATCAATGACAAATTTCAGGGGACGGATCATCTTTACGTCATCGTCAAAGGCGAGGCGGAAAACACTTTGAAATCGCCCGAAGTGTTATCGACCATCGAAGCGTTTCAGCGTCACATGCTGCGCTCTCCTCACGTCGGCGCAACCGATTCGCTTGTCGATCTGACCCGACAAATCAATACGGTGCTGCATTATAATGACCCGCGCTGGGGTGTTTTGCCACGTTCCGCCGATGACGTGGGGGGCATCGTCATGGTCGCGGAGCACGGCAGCGAGCCGGGAGACTTTGACCGCTGGGTCAACTACAATTTTCAGCACGGCCGCGTGACGTTTTTTCTTTACGACCATAAGGGAAACACCATTCGCGACGTCATCCATCGCGCCGATGAATTCATTCGCACCCATCCCATGCCGGGCGCCGAGTTCAAACTGGCCAGCGGATACGTGGGCGTTCTGGCCGCGGCCAATGAAGTCATTGCCCGCTCGGACAAAATCACGCTCGGGATGATGCTCCTGGCGCAGCTGATCTTCTGCGCTATTGGGTTCCGCTCGCTAACCGCCGGCCTTTTGTTCGTCGGCATCGTGTTGATGTCGAATACCTTTGGAATGGCATTGATGGCGTATTGGAACGTGGGGCTAAACGTCAACACCTTGCCGGTCATCAGTCTCGGCATCGGCTTTGGCGAAGATTACGGGATTTATATTGTTTCCAGGGCGATCGAGGAATACCGGCGCCGCCAACGCGACGATCTCGACGGCGCTTTAATCGACGGTGTAGCGACGGCAGGCAAGGCGGTTCTCTATACCGCGTTCTTAATTTCTGCCGCCATCGCATTTTGGGCCTTCTCTCCGCTACGTTTCCAAGCGGAGATGGGTTATCAACTGCTCATCATCTTAACGATGAATATGCTCGGCGGGCTGCTGCTCTTACCCGCGCTCATCAGTTGGATACGTCCGCGCTTTGTCCTCAGGAGCGCCCATGAAGCTATTTGATTCCCGTTCCACGCAGGCTATCCGCCGGGCGCTGCTATTGTGCCTGTATTGCGTTGTCGGTATTGCGCCGATTGCTCTCGCCTTAGACAAAGTTAGTCTCGCCGTGCCCGTGGTCGCGGTGCAATACATGCCGATCTATTTCGGTATAAAAGAAGGGGTATTCGCCGCCGAAGGCCTGGCGGTGGAAATTCACGTCCTGCGCACCGATTTAGCAATCGCCGGACTCAATTCCGGGAGGCTCGATTATATCGCCCATGGCGGCGCCGCGCTGCGCGGCGCGACGCGCGGTTTCCAGTTAAAGCTCATTTTCGCCTTGGACGACAAAGCGGCATTTTGGCTGCTCACCCAACCGGGTATTCGCGACGCCGCCATGCTCAAAGGCAAGAAGATCGGCGTCAGTTTTCCCGGTGACACTCCCCATCTGGTCCTGAAGCGCTTTCTAAGAAAACGCGGCCTCGATCCGGACAGGGACGTTACCTACGTTGCCGGGCAGATCTCTCCCATCGGGTTTCAGGGGCTGGCCGCGGGCGCCTTGGACGGTGCGGTCATGGCGCCTCCCCATTCGGTGCTGGCCGAAGAAAAAGGATTTCATTCGTTGGCTTTTCTTGGCGAGGAGGTTCCGGACGCCCCCACCGTCAATGGGATTATCACCAGCGATAATAAAATTCGCACCCACCCTAGCGAAGTACGGCGAATGGTGCGGGCCGCGTTGACGTCGGTTCATCTCTACCGACAAAAGAAGGACATGGCCATAGCCTTTCTCGCATCGGAATTTAATCTCAATCCGGCCACCGCGAAGAAAATCTACGGCAACGCCTCGGCCATGTTGACTCCCAACGGCGAGATCGGCTTGGACAAAATTCGCGACGTCCTGAACTTGGCGCGGGAATTGGGCCAGCCCCCTCCTGACGTCCAGGAGCCGAAGTCGCTTGTCGATTTCTCTTTTCTCCAAGAAGTCCGGCGCGAAGCCGCCGGAGCTCAGAAGAAACCGCGACCATGATCATCGATTTTCACGCTCCCCCGGTCTTCTCAGGCACGCCGATTCACCCCGGAGTGGACCGGCTCTCGCAGGCCTATTACGGTCGTGACGCGTTCAAGATATCAGTGGCCGAATTCATCCGGGAAATGGACCGCGCGGAAATCGATCGAGCGGTTCTACTGACCGCCTGCTGGAAAAACCAGCCGGCGCGGCCCCGCAACGAAGCGACTGCGGAGTTGATCCAACAGCACCCGGACCGATTCATCGGATTCGCTGGCTTCGATCCCAACCCGGGCGCGCCGGCGGTGGCGGATGTCGAGCATGCCGTTGAAAAGCTGCGGCTTCGAGGGATTAAAATCATCGCGCAGAATGTCGAGCTCGCATATAACGATCCTCGCTACTATCCCGTCTACGAAAAAATTCAACAGCTCGGAGTCCCGATCCTGTTTCACACGGGGCCGTCGTTCCTGGGAACCCGGACCAAATTTTGGAATCCGTCGGCCCTCGACGACGTCGCGTTGGACTTTCCCGAGATGAAGATCGTCCTCGCCCACATGGGCATGCAGGACTATATGGACGCCCACAGCCTGCTCGTTCGTCACCCCAACGTCTACGCCGACCTCTCCTTCTGGCCCTTGCACCCGGCATACCGCGCCCTTATTCCATGGTCCCTCTTCGAGCAAACTGTGCCGATGAAGATTCTTTTCGGCAGTGATTTTCCCGTCGGCCAGAGTCCGACCGAAGCGCGCCAAGCGGTCGACGGCCTTCCGGTGAAAAAAAGATTCAAACGGCAGATTCTCGGCGAGAACGCCGCAGCGCTTTTGCGGCTCTGAATCCCATCATCCTCGAACGGAACAACACCTAGAGCACGCCGATGATCCCGAATTCCGCGTTTGAGAGTTAAGGCACGGGGCAAGGTGCGCTCTTCGCTCCTCACGTCAATTGCAACTACGGAATCCGGGTTGATGCTAGGGAAATGTCGCCGGAACAATGTCTTTGCCGTCGAAAGCCGGCGTATAAGTCACAAAGGCGACAGTAGGTTCGCGATCTGTATTGGTGAAATAGTGCGCCGCGCCGCGCGGGATATAGACCACGTCGCCGACCGTGAGATCGACGCGTCGATGTTCAAGCATGAGGAAGCCTTGGCCCCTGAGCATCATCACCGTGGCGTCGTGGGCTTTATACTACTATCCTTGAGAATTGTCGCGGCCTGCGCAAATTTTCTGACGCATCTTTCCTAAGTTCCTGAATCAAAAAAACTATCTCACCACGAAGGTCACGAAGGACACGAAGGTTTCGGACTCTTGATATTTTTAAACTTCTTAACTTCGTGCTCTTCGTGACCTTCGTGGTAAAAGTTGCATTTTCTTTTTGGTTGCGGCGTAGTCGCGCTGTGCAGGTGCGGGTTTTCACGATCGCGGATCTGCACGACATGATGGCTCGCAGCCGGCCCCTGGCCGAGGGTGATAACCTTGATATTTTCTCCCGCCGGCAATGGATTCTCGGCGATCATTTTCTCCAAGTCGCTCTGCTTAAAATCGTTGCCGTATTGAAGGTAAAAGCGCGGCACCGGCGCGCAGGCCGTGAGCAAGGTGAAAAGCGCGATGACGAATTTCATCCGATCACGGTCGCTTAACCTTAAAGTCATAGACCAGCTCCAAAAATTGCACGAGGATTCGCGCAGTGACTCCCCAAACATCCCAGCCGTTGACGTAAAAGTGATAACTCGGCTGGCCGCGCGGCGAGAGAAATTCGTTGACGACGAAGTTGGCCGGCTCAAGTAACGCGGTGATCGGCACCGACGAGACCGCCGCGGTCTCCGCCGGATTCAAGCGAAACTCATAGTGCGCGGGAATGACGCCGACAAACGGCGTCACGCGATAGCCGTAGGCCGCATCGATTTGATCGAGCTTTCCCAAAATACGCACGTCGCGCGGATGAATGCCGATCTCTTCGTGGCTCTCGCGCAGCGCCGCGTCCATTTCATCGGCGTCAGAATCGTCCACGCGCCCGCCCGGAAAGGCGATCTGGCCGCTATGATGATTCAAGTGGTCGGCCCGTTGGGTGAGCACGAGGTAGTCGCCGTCTTCCCCTTGTTGAATCGGAATCAACACGGCGGCCGGTTTGAAATGGTCGCCGACAATGGTTTGTGGCGACCGGGAATTTAGCGCCTTAAGAATTTTATCGGCCACCATAGGACGAGAAACTTTTGACCCGACCGAAATCTGTGATATGAACCATCATTAATTTAGCCAATCGGCGGAGAAAAGACTAGCGCCGTGAACGATCGAGATATCCACGCCGCCATACGGATTCTGCGTCGGGCCGTGCCCAAGTGGGAAACGCCCATCGTGACTTTGATGGCGGAGACCTACCAGAGCCCGTTCCGAGTCCTCGTATCTTGCATTTTGAGCCTGCGCACCCAGGACGCAACCACGGCAAAAGCTTCACGCCGTCTGTTCGCTCTCGCCGATTCGCCCCAGACGATGCTGAAACTCACGGCGAAGAAGATCGAAAAGCTCATCTATCCGGTGGGATTCTATAGGACCAAGGCAAAAGACATCCTGGAGATTTGCCGAACGTTGATCGACCGTTATGCCGGTCAAGTGCCCGATTCCATCGACGAGCTATTGAAATTCAGGGGCGTTGGACGCAAGACCGCGAATCTCGTGGTAACGTTGGGCTATAGGAAAGCCGGCATTTGCGTGGACACGCATGTGCATCGGATATCGAACCGCTGGGGCTATGTGAAAACGACAACGCCGGAAAAAACCGAGTTCGCGCTCCGCGACAAACTCCCGAAGAAGTATTGGATTGAATTCAACGATCTCTTGGTGAGCTTCGGCCAGCACCTCTGCCGGCCCATCTCGCCCGTTTGCAGTCAATGCCCGATCGCGAAATATTGCAACCGAGTCGGCGTAAGCGTGAAGAGGTGAAGCATGGCACACCAAATTCCCCAAGGATTTTTCTCTCGTAACATCGAACCCGTCGGCTACCACGACTTGAACGGCAGGCCGGCTTTCAAGCTGGCGATGCAGGAGGTCAACAACCGCTGGTATCTCTATATCGCACACCTCTGGCACCGCGGCTGGAGCGTGCTCGATGTCACGGATCCGGCGGCGCCGGAGTTCCGCGCGTTCGTTGCCGGACCGGAAAACAGCTGGACGATTCAGATTCAGGTGGCCGAGGGCAAGATGATCGCGGCGCTGGAGCGCATTGCGCCCGGTTGGGGCGGCGTCGACGGCCAACCGTTTGCCGAAGGTTTCTTTATTTTCGACGTGAGCGAGCCGACCCAGCCGCGCCGGATCGGCCATTTTCAAACCGGCAGCACGGGAACGCATCGAAACTTCTATGATGGGGGCAACCTCGTGCACGCCGCCGCGGGCGCGCCGGGGCTGACCGGGAAAATCTACCGCATCGTCGATATCTCGGACCCGACCAAGCCACGAGAGGTCGGCCGCTTTTCGTTACCCGAGCAAGCCGCTCCGACACCCGGATTGAAATTTTCCAGTCATGGCCCGGCGCACATCGAAGGCAACCGCGCTTATCTGTCCTACGGCGACGGCGGCGGGATCATTCTCGACGTTTCGGAAATGGCGCAGCCGCGCATGATCAGCCAGCTCGCTTTCCGCGGCATCACGGCCACGCAGGGGATTCACACTTACTTACCGCTGCCGCGCCGCACGATCGCCTTGATCAACGACGAGGCGATTCGCGAGAACGGCGACGAGAATCTTAACCTGGCGGGGATCGTCGACATCAGCGATGAAAAACAGCCGCGCATGATTTCGCTTTTCCCATTGCCCGAACCGCCGCCGGAAAGCGGCCTGAAGAATTTCTATGAGAAAGGCGGCCGCTTCGGTCCCCATAACCATCATCATCCGAATCATCAGGCCTGCTTGGAGGACCGCGACGATATCGCCTACCTCACCTACTTCAACGCCGGTTTGAGAGTTTACGACATCCGCGACCCGCGCCAGCCGAAGGAAATCGCTTACTTCGTGCCGGGCGATCCGAAGGTGCGAGTCGGCGCCAAGCCGAGCAAGCTGGTCGCGCAATCCGAGGATGTAATCGTCGACCGGCGCGGCTGCATTTATCTAAGCGATAAAAACCACGGCATTCACATCCTGCGGCTGCAGCATGTGTGGCCCTATCAAATTGTGTAGCGCGGCGCGCAACACCGTTTAAATTGTTCGAGCCGTTCTAATCTTCAAACGGTTTGAACAGAGCGGAGCGGTTGAACAGCTTGAACGTTTTGAACGCCAGAGATTAGCCCGAAGGGCGCTTTACGGCCGCATCGACTCGGGGAAATATTTTGACGGCGCCCAGACGTTGACGGTAAAGTTCCGGCTCCCGAGAATTCTCAGCTCACGCATGATGCGGACATAGTCTTGAGAATCCAGAAAATCGCGCCAATCGTCCAGAGTTTCAAAATCGATGGTAATGGCGACCTGTGGCGTCACTTCGAGGGGATTGCGATAATTGCGTACCTCCAGCACGCCCCGGTGCGACAGAGTCGTGGGCAACCAGTCGTTCTTGGCCTTGTTGGCGTAAATGGTTAGATTGGCTTTCTGATCGGGCAGGTCCCATTGGATGACAAAGTGAATCATTATTGAATCCCCCGTACTAAACCGCCGTCGATTTGAATCGTCGTGCCGGTGATATAACTGGCCCGCTCCGATGCGAGAAAAACGATCAGGTCCGCGGTCTCCCCGGCTGTGCCGTAGCGACCCAACGGGACTTCAGCGGCCATCTCCCGATTGACTTCTTCCACGGAACGTTTCAATCGGTCGGCGCGCGCTTTATTCAACTTCTGCGCGCGTTCGGTGTCGATACGCCCCGGGCAGACATTGTTGATCAAAATATTATCCTTGGCGAGCTCCCGAGACAAAGTCTTGGCCAATCCGATTACCCCGCTGCGGATCGCATTGGATAGGACCAGGCCGGCGATGGGCTCCTTGACCGAATAAGACGTGATATTGATCACGCGCCCGCCGCCGACTTTGCGCATATGCGGCACCGCCTCGCGGGTCATACGCATCGTACTCATGAAACTCAAGTTAAAAGCGGCGCTCCAATCTTCATCGGAAAATTTCATGAACTCACCGGGAGGAGGACCGCCCGCGTTGTTCACAATGATGTCGAGTCGTCCATAATGCTCTGCGGTCTGGTTTACGAACCTCTGAATATCTTCCGCCTTGGTCATGTCGGCGACCATAGCCAACACTTCACCGCCACTCTCTCTGCGGATCATCTGCGCGGCTTCGTTGAGCGCAGCCTCCCCTCTCGCGCACATTCCCACCTTCGCGCCCTCGCGCGCGAAAAGCAAGGCAGTAGCCCGCCCCATCCCTTGGCTCGCGCCGGCCACCAGCGCAACTTTACCTTTCAAACCAAGATCCATCTCTAACCTCCCGTGTCGAAGATCGAGGATGGAGGATGGAAGATCGCGATCCTCGATCCTCCATTCTCAATTCTCAGTTTCATTTCTGTTTCCAGTAGATATTGTCGCGGAATTCAGGCTGAAGACGTTTGATGTAGAGGCAGAGCATACCGTGCACGCCCAGCTGGCGCAACTTGCGCGGATCACCCGATTTGAGCGCGTCTCTTTCCTCCGTGGTGAGATCGTATCCGTTCATCACGGCTTCGAAGTCTTGAACGGACTTCTCGACACAAGCTTCGTCCATTTTAAGATTAAAAAGTAAACGGCTGAGATGATAGCAGCTCATACCCGCCTCGTTAAAATCGCCAACTGACAAAGCCCCAACCCGTCGCGACGAAATCCGGCATATAACAGGTGTAGGTCGCCTTGGCGTCACCGACGGCGCCGACAACGACCATCCAGTTAAGAAACTCCGTGTCGCCGGCTTGCAATAAATCCTGCACGGAATAATCGACGAGGCTCTTGCCCTTGCCGTCGCGCATCACCGCGAGAAGCTCGTGATCGAAGGCCTCGTCGATCTCGCCGATGCGCGGCGAGCCGGGGAAATGAGATAAACCGCCCGTGGCCAGGATCGCGACCCGCTCTTTCGAATTGTCAGCGACCGCGCGAATCAGCTCGCCTACTTGATAACAGCGGCGCGGCGCCGGCGCCGGGTCGACCCAGGTGTTGACGTAAATCGGCAAAATCGGAATCTTCGGCTCGGGCAGGAGAAAGTAGAGCGGAACGGTCTGCGTGTGTTGCAACTCAATATGTTCCCCGTATGAAAAATCGATCCCCTGGTCCATGCCGGCGCGCACGATCGTCTTACCGAGATCTTTGTGATTGCGATAGTGGAATTTGTGGCGCGTGAACTGTCCCTTCACCTCATCGGCGGTGGCGACAAAAAAAGTAGGGATATTGTTGCAAAAAAAATTGACGAACTGATCGTTGGCGACGACGATCAGTACCTCCGGCCGCGCTTGCTCCAGGTCGGCGCGCAGCACGCCGAACGCGGCTTCGGCATCCGCTCGAAGTTTCTTTTGTTGCGCGAGGGTAGGTCGGTTTCCCGAGCCCTGCGGCGCCATGCTGTAGTGCAGGTTCATGAAATCTTCCCACTCGGCGCCGGGTTCGAGGAGAATGTTGGGCGCGTGGCTCGCCGCCAACGCAGCTACTAGGGGCATGGCTCAAGTTCCTTGATAAGCAGTGGCGGAATCCTAGTATCCGCTCTGCAAAAAAGCAACTCGATCGCGCTCAGTGCGCCGCATGAAGCGGCGTCAAATCATATACTTTCGTCTTGGAGGGCAGAGAGAAAGACAACAGCGCGTCGGCGAAGATTCCGGCAAGCGCAAGGTCAGTGGAGGTAACCCGCAGTCAAATCATTCGGTAACCCCGCACCGACCAATAGACGAGCCCCACCACGGCAACCACCGCGATTACGGGGTGATCGATGACCCAGTTTAACCCGGGCTCGAAAACGTAACGCAGGGAAAGATCGAAAAACTTCTCAATGGAACGCATAGGCCGAAACCCCTTCACTAGAAACTGACTCATTTTATACCAACGGAGACGGCGCCAAAAGGGATATCGTGAGCCGAAGCCTAAATTACTCAGGCCACCATCGCCATTTACGATCACCCACACTTAGATGGGCACCGAATATGACGCGACCGCAGCCGCTGGCCACGAGCCGGCGAACCTCCCCTAGTCGCTCGGTACAAACTTGGCCAATACGGGACAAGATTGGTACTTTAAAGCGGTTTTGCACCCTTCTAGGTCAACCGGGCGCACAGCGGATCTAGGCGAAACATAAGAACTAATTGTCATTCGCAGAGCAATTGCGCAGTTGGCACTACCGTTGCTCTTTACTGGAAACATAAAAGCAATCGAAGGAGCAAATCATGAAGCTGTTAATCGCGACAATGTTCAAGAAGGTGCCGGTGCGCAAGACCCATCAGCGGGCATCGATCTGCAAGCGCTGCGGCACACGGATTTACTCGTTGAGTTATTTAAAAGCTCATCTCGAGGCCCACGATAGGAAAGCCCATTGACCTCGCCTAACGTTTAAGGAACAACACGATGGAATTCACACTCATCCCTTGGCAAGCATTTCTCGACGCACTCAAGAAGCAGAAACCCACCACGCGGGAAACTTGGCTTCGTCGTTGGCTCTTCACCGACGAAGGCGTCATCATCGCCACGCCGGAGAGATACTCGGCGCCATCCCAATCGCGATCGGCCCCCGTTGCTGTGGCTCGATAGCTTACATCGGCTCGCTGCAAACAGATCTCCCCTGGTAGGACAAGTCAGTGTGGCCAGAGGCGGAATCGAACCTCCAATGCGAGGCCGAGACCGCACAATCGAGAAGTGATACCGAGTGAGAAAAAGTCTAGGGATCATGCTCGTGGGGCAAAACCCCAGGCACGAGCCCCCGGCCAGGACTGGCGCTCGCGTCGAAGAGTCGATGTCGCGACCGGGTTGTGATCGGCTCAGAGCAATTTCCTAAAACCCTTGCCAAGAATCTGCGCGGCGTCCGTTGCCTCGGCAGAGAGTTCGTTGAGGTTTCCACGGCGCTGCGGCCAGCGGCGTCCCATGCGCTGGCAGAAACTATGCCCTGGGAATGAGCAGGGTCGATCCCACTCTGAGCAGACTGGTTCTGCGCAGGCCGTTGGCTTCAAGAATGTGCTCCAGCGAGGCGCCGTAGCGCTGTGCGATCTGGATGAGCGTCTCCCCGCGTTTCACGCGGTGGTGCACGACCTGGGGCTGAGCCTTCGCTTGCGGGCGACTGGGGGTCGCTTCCGCGACGACGATCTCCGCTCTGCCGCCGGCAGGCAGCTTGACTCGATAGCCGGCGGGCACGGTGGCGTTGGCATGGCTAATCGCCGGGTTCCATGCCAGCAACTGCTCGCGCGTGAGTCCCCGCGAGCTGGCCAGCGCGGCCACGGTTGTGTTTTTCGTCACCTTGACCTCTTCAATCGCAAGTGGAGGATCGATCTCGAGCCCCGGAAAGTACTGGTTGAAGTTTTTCCCGATCTCCACAGCCGCCAAGAACTCTGCGTAGAAGTTCTTCGGGGCAAAACCCCAATAACGGTGATTGTATCTTTGGATCAACGTGACCAGGTCGTTGGAGCCGATCTCAGAAACCGCCCGCGCCATACCCGCCGGGCCATAATTATACGAAGTGATCGCCAGCGGCCAACTGCCCAGATAATCATAGGCTTGCTTTAGATAAGCGGCGGCGGCCCGGGTCGATTCAAGAGGGTCTTTCCGTTCATCGACGTCGCGGTCGACGCGCATGTTGAATTGTTTCCCGGTGACGCGCATGAACTGCCACATGCCCAACGCGCCGACGTTCGAGCGCGCGTTGATCTCATAAGACGATTCGACGATCGGCAAATAAGCGATTTCGGCCGGCAATCCTCGCTCCCGGAAAATCTGTTGCATCTGCGCGATGTATTTTCCCGATCGCTTGATCCCCGCGGCGGTGCGTTCTTTGATGCCGCGCTGGGCTTTGACTCTGTCGGGATCGACGCCGTGGTCCGCGGCGACGCGGGCGATCTCCCCGCTGATATACTGCTTCGGACGACTGTCCTCGCCGACATCCCGAACTTCGTAGATCCGGCTCATGTCGAGAGGATCGAAAAAAATCAACTGGGCCGAGCTGTACTCGGTAAAGACCCGTTTCCAAAACTCGACCGCATTTTCCAAGCCCGGCAGAAGCGGAAACGGGTTTTCACCGGCGGGTTTGCCCTGGGCATGCAAGTCAGCGGGCGAACAAAGCAGAAGACTCAGCAGGAAGACCACTAACCATCGTGCAGCTTGTTTCATTGTCACCACCGTTGAGCAGATTTACCGAGCAACTAATGTGCCACGCCCGTGAGGTTCATAAGGTCCTTATTCTAAGTATTTTCATGGCTGAAAACAAACAAAAAATCTTCTGACTTAGACAAAATTGACCGAATCGGGCGATGCGGCGAGTCGGCCTGTCGTTGACGACCGTCCGCGTCCTGACTATATTCGCGTCAATTCTTTGACTTCGATACCCGGAGGATTACATTGGACACCCCCACTTGGCTGACGATCGCGGAGCTGTTATTCAGGACCATTTTGGGTTGGCGTTTCTTGATTAGCGGCCTGAGCAATATTCGCCGTTGGCCCAATCCGGTGCATACCGCGAGCATTCTGTTCCCTAAGGGAGCGAAGTTCTTCGGCTTCGGCGCAACCTTTTTGATGGTCGTGGGCGGGCTCGGCGTAGCGGCGGGATGCCAAACTCCTCTCTGCGCGGCGATGCTGATCATTTTCTTGATTCCAACTTTCGCTTTGCATTCCTATTGGCTCAAGGTCTTACCGACGATGGCGCCAGTTGTGAAAAAAGCGATTGGTAACGATCAGGCTGAAAAATATTTTCGCATTTTTGACCGCCAGTCCTATCACGCTCACGAAGTCGGCATCCACGACAATCTCGTCTTATTGGCGGCGGCGTTTTATTTCACGGTGCGCGGCAGCGGCGCCTTCGGGTTGGATAATCTGTTCAGCGATTGGGTGGTTCGGTTCTTCTAACAGAAGTCGAGGATCGACGATGGAGGATCGAGGATTGCTATCTTCTATCTTGGTTCTTCGATCTTCGATTTTCTAGCCTCCATCTTCGATCTTCCATCTTCGATTACTTCGGGATCGCTGGCGCTCAGATTAGATGGCGGCTATAAACCGGCCTGGATTCAGCATTCCCTTGGGGTCAAATTGATTCTTGATCGCGCGCATGAGCGCGAGCGTGGGCGGCGGCGCGCCCCAGACGTCGATATTTTCTTTCGCCTCAGCCGAGGCGGTGAACATAATGGCATGGCCGCCACAACGCTGCGCCAGCGAGAGCAATTTAGAAAACTGCTGCGCCGATCTCTGGCTCACTGGTTCACCGATCCATAAGGTTCCCATCGGGGCATCGCTCAGGATCGCCGGCTGAAACTCCGGCGTGTTCCAGTCCTCAATTGCCTGCGCGCATTCCGCGAGCGACGCCCTGGGCACGGTAACCCGATAAACCACCCGGCTCGTCGATAGAGGAAAATCGCGGACGCGGTCCCAGAGTTGGCCGTCGGCGTTATCGCCCAAGATATCGGCGCCGAGACCGACGCGCCGCGCCAGCGCCACGGCGTCACTGGTATGGCGCGCAACGGTTTCTGCGAACCCTTCACATCGGATTGCCGCCTGCCAATCGTTTTGCCCAGCGCCAAGCGCGCCGGAATTCATCAACGCTACCGCCGCCGGCAAGAGTGGCGAGCGTGACAATTCGTCGACGAACTGTAAGGCCTTGGGCAGCGCGCCCACTGCGATCACCGTCGCGGCTGTTTCCGGAATCGGCGCCATCCGCAATGTGACTTCCGTGAGGATTCCCAGCGTGCCCAGGGAGCCGACGAACAGCTTGCACATATCGTAGCCGGCGACGTTTTTGACGACTTTGCCGCCGGCCTTGATTAGCTCGCCGGAAGCGAGCGCCACTTTCATGCCGATGACCAGATCCCGCACGCTGCCGTAACAGCTCCGCCGTGGTCCGTTCAGATTCGCGGCGACGACGCCGCCGACGGTCGCGCGCGCCGGATCGGGGGGATCGAAAGGGAGAAATTGATTCTGTCCTCTAACGATATCCTGCAGCGCCGTCAAAGCGATGCCGCTTTGCACGGTGGCGGTCAAGTTGGCGGCGTCATGTTCGATGACGCGGTCGAGCCGACTCGTTTGCATGACGACATCGAGGGCGCGCGGTCGATTACCTATAGCCATCGCCGTGCCCCCGCCCCAGGGAATCACCGCCGCCTCCGCTTCGACGCAAACGCGCAGCGCCGCGGAGATCTGCTCCGCGGTGGACGGAGAACAAACAAGCGACGGCTGCTTGCCGTCAACGATGTGGGAGGCCAGCGCGCTTGGTTCAGTAACAACCGCGGCGACGCCGAGTTCCGCTCCCAGCCTTTGAGCCAGTTGATCGACGGTTGATTTCATTTCGGCGCTTCCGCTTCGGCGTAGGCGCGGTCGAGCAGATCCATGAGGTGATAGACGCCAACCGCGGGCCCATAGCGCAACGCTCCATAGCGTAGCTGAAGCATGCAGCCGGGGTTGGGCGCGACGATGGCCTCGGCTTGAGTCGCCGAAACCGACTCCATCTTTTCTTTGAGCAGATGCTGCGACATGCCGGAATGGGTGATGTTATAAATCCCCGCGCTGCCGCAGCAGCGGTCGGAAGCCTCCATTTCCACCAGTTTGATTCCCGGTATCGATTCCAGCAATTTGCGCGGCTGAGCACGCACGCGCTGGCCGTGGGCGAGATGGCAGGGGTCCTGGTAGGTCACGGTCATTTCTAATCTGCCCATTTTGCCGACCAGGCCGAGGTTAGCGAGGAATTCACCGGCATCCCTGACCAGCGCGCTGAAGCGCGTCGCCTTTTCGGCATAGGCCGCATCGTCGCGCAGTAGATGGCCATATTCTTTCATCGCCGCGCCGCAACCGGCGGCGTTGACGACGACCGCGTCAACGCCCGCTTCGAGGAAGGCGTCGATGTTGCGCCGGGCCATCGTCTTCGCCGCGACGCTTTCCCCGTTGTGAGTATTCAACGCGCCACAACAGATCTGGTCTTTGGGAAATACGACTTCGCAGCCGTTGCGCCGCAGCACGCGCACCGTAGCTTCATTGACATCGCCGAACAAGAGCGGCATCACGCAGCCGTTCAGCATCGCGACTTTGGCGCGACGCGCGCCGATCGCCGGCAGAGCCCCGACAATTGGCTCGAAGAAACGGCTCGGGATAACGGGCAGCATCGAATCCATTTCTCTTAGCTTGGCCGGTAGAAGGAGCCGCATGAATCGTTGCAGGCCCGTTCGCTGATAGAAACGCAAGAACCCAGCGGCCGTTTTGAGACGTCTCGAATAGGGGAGCAACCGAGTAAAGGCAAAGTTCAACACCGCACGGGCCAGCTTTGACCCCGGCGGCCCGATCATCTCCCGCGCGGCCTCGGCGATGTGACCGTATTGAACGCCCGAGGGGCAGGCGCTCTCGCAGGCGCGGCAGAGCAGACAGAGATAGAGGTGTTCCTTGAAGCGCTCGTTGAGCTCGATGCGCCCATCGGCCGCGGCTTTGACCAGGTGGATCCGGCCGCGCGGCGATTCCGGCTCGAGGCGCAGCACGCGGTACGTCGGGCACTGGTTCAAACATAACCCGCAATGAACGCAGCGGTAGAGCTCGGGGAGGTCAAGACTGGGGACCTTGGGCTTGTCACCGCTGTCCAAGATTTTATGCGTCGTTTCCAAGAGTGAGCTTTGGTTGGTCTCGGGTCTAGGGTTTCGGGTCTCGAGTCAGGAAACGAAGCCTCCGAAGCAACCCGAGACGCGAGACTCGAAACGCGAGACGTTTTTTCAAATCCACAACCCCGCGGGAATGTTCGCCGGCTGGCGGCGTATTTCGCCGCAGCTTGCCGGCGTGGGAAACAACTTTGCCGGATTGAAACGGCCATCGGGATCGAAGGCTTTACGCACACGCGCCATCGCTTCGAGATCGGCTTCGTTGAACAAAAGACCGATGTAGGCTTTTTTCTCCAGGCCGACGCCATGCTCGCCGGTGATGCTGCCGCCCAGCTCGATGCAGGCGCGCAGCGTAGCGGCACCCGCCTCGACCACGCGATCCAGCTCACCGGGGGTGCGCATGTCGAACAGGATATTCGGATGAAGATTGCCGTCGCCGGCATGAAAAACGTTGGCGATGCGCAGATTGAATTGTTTGCTGATCGCGGCGATGCGCCGCATCATCTCCGGCAGTTGGCTGCGCGGTACCACGCCGTCCTGGACGTAATAGTTCGGCGCCAGGGCGCCCATCGCACCGAAGGCGCCCTTGCGCCCTTTCCATAAAAGCTGGCGTTCGGTTTCGTCGCGCGCCACCCGGGCTTCGCGCGCGCCGTCGCGCAGGCAAATTCCACGCGCCATCTCGACCGCCCTCTCGGTCTGCTCCCGAACTCCTTCCACTTCAACGATGAGAACCGCCTCGGCATCGCGTGGCAACCCCACCGGCGCGCCTCGCTCGATCGCTTCGATGGTCGTGCGGTCCATCATTTCCAGCGCGGCGGGGATGATTCCCGCGCCCGTAATATCGACGACGGTCTGAGTGGCATGATCCATTTGGTCAAAGACGGCGAGCAGCGTGCGCACGGACTCGCGCGTTTGCATGAGTCTCACAGCGACTTTAGTGACGATGCCCATCGTACCCTCGGAGCCAACGAAGATGCCGCAGAGATCATAGCCCGGTGTGTCTGGAACTTCGCCCCCCAACCAGATGATTTGGCCGTCGTCTAAAACGACTTCGATACCGAGCACGTGATTGGTCGTAACGCCGTGGGCGAGGGTGTGCGGCCCGCCGGAATTGTTGGCGACGTTGCCGCCAATGGAACATGCCGCTTGGCTGCTCGGATCAGGCGCGTAGAAGTAACCGTCTTTGGCCACCGCTTTGGTGACATCGAGGTTGATCACGCCGGGCTCGACGACCGCGATGCGATTATGCAGATCGATCTTTAGAATGCGATCCAGGCGGGCCAAGGAGAGAACGATACCGCCCTCGGCGGGCACGGAGCCGCCGGCCAGTCCGGTTCCCGAACCCCGCGGGACAATGGGAACGTCGGCGCGCTGCGCCGCTTTCACCACCTGGGACACCTCTTCAGTATTTCCGGGAACGACGACGATCTCCGGCATCACCTGAAAGATCGAACCGTCTTGCTCGTAGACGACGACGTCTTCCTTATCCACAAGGACGTAATGTTCGCCGACGATGGCGCGCAACTCGTTGATGAGAGCGTTCTGGTCCATCGCCAAGCAGCCTATCTGAGGTCAAGACGGGGTGTCAAATAGGGTTTGACGACGTTCTATTAACTATTATATATAAGCGATGCTACGGTAAATTGGTCGAGTAACCATAAGGAGGTTACCATGTCGGATCAAAAGAACGTGCAGGAACCAAGCGCGCAGAAAGTTTCGCGCCGCAACATCCTTAAGGCGGCGGTGGCCGCGGGAGGGGCGGCGGTGCTCGGCTTCCCGATGATTGCCAGGGGTCAAACCGGGCCGATCTCCATGCGCTGGCAGAGCACCTGGCCGGCCAAGGATATCTTTCACGAGTTCGCGCTCGACTTCGCCAAGAAGGTCAACGACATGACCGGCGGGGACTTGAAGATCGAGGTGCTGCCGGCGGGCGCGGTGGTGCCGGCCTTCGGCCTGCTCGACGCGGTGTCGAAGGGCACGCTCGACGGCGGCCACGGCGTCCTCGTCTACCACTACGGCAAGCAGAACGCGCTGGCCCTTTGGGGCTCGGGCCCTGCCTACGGGATGGACGCCAACACGCTGCTCGCCTGGCACAAGTACGGCGGCGGCAAGGAGCTGCTCGACAAGCTCTACGCCTCCATCGGCGCCAACGTGGTGTCGTTCCCCTATGGCCCGATGCCGACGCAGCCGCTCGGCTGGTTCAAGAAGCCCGTCACCGGCGTCGAATCCTTCAAGGGGCTCAAGTTCCGCACCGTGGGCATCTCGATTGACGTGTTCACGGGTCTCGGCGCGGCGGTGAACGCGCTGCCCGGCGGCGAGATCGTGCCGGCGATGGATCGCGGGCTGCTCGATGCGGCCGAGTTCAACAACGCGAGCTCCGACCGCCTCCTCGGTTTCCCGGACGTCTCCAAGGTGTGCATGCTGCAGAGCTACCACCAGAACGCCGAGCAGTTCGAGATCATGTTCAACAAGACCAAATACGACGCACTGCCGGCGAAAATGAAGTCGATCATCGAGAACGCCGTCGAGGCGGCGTCGTCCGAGATGTCCTGGAAGGCGATCCACCGCTACTCGCAGGACTACATCGAGATGCAGACCAAGGATAAGGTCAGGTTCTACAAGACACCGGACTCGGTGCTGGCTCGCCAACTCGTGGTGTACGACGAGGCTGCAGCCAAGCGGAAGGACAACGCAATCTTCCGCGAGGTCGAGGAGTCGCAGCGCAAGTTCGCCGAGCGCGCGGTGCGCTGGTTCCTTGACACCCAGGTCAGCTCGCGCATGGCCTATAACCATTACTTTGCGAAGCCGGCTGCCAAGCCCGCCGCGCCGGCCGCCAAGGCGGAGCCCAAGAAGAGCTAGCTGCTCCGTGATGCATCCCAGCCATCCGCCACCTGCGGATGGCTGGCCTCTTTTCTGCCTCGATGAACGGCCAGCATTTTCTCCAAGCTATCGACAGGGTAAGCACCTGGGTCGGCCAGGCGTTTTCCTTCTGCGTCGTGGTGCTCACCCTGCACGTCTCGTGGGAGGTGTTCTCGCGCTACGCCCTCGACGCGCCGCGCGCCTGGGCCTTCGACTTCATGATCATGATGTACGGCACGCTGTTCATGATGGCCGGCGCCTACACGCT
>ORMF011487042.1_pt1 | contig 26822 bp, 31 predicted proteins | sample 1779871 | NCBI WGS metagenome assembly ORMF01 (sample SAMEA104232316, study PRJEB22302) | groundwater metagenome | biome: forest; feature: aquifer; material: groundwater | place: USA | collected 2011-08-07 | depth 5.4 m | reverse complement strand
GGGTCCCGCAAACGGCGCCCCTGGTCCCGCGCCGCGAGGCGGGGGGGGCGGGGGGACGGGGGGCAGCCCCTGCCGAACGGGCGCCTGCCGGCGCCGCCGCACGACGAGAGCGGCCACACCTGGCACCACCCGGATCACGTGCTCTTCGCGATCGCGAAGAACGGCGTGGTTCCGCCCTATGCGCCAAAGAACTACGAGAGCGACATGCCCGCGTTCGGCGGCAAGCTCTCCGATGACGAGATCTGGGCCGCGCTCGCCTGCATCAAGAGCCACTGGCGCGCGAACGAGATGCTCGCCGCGCGCGCCGAGATGACGCGTAACACAAGGCCGCGATGAGCGTTCGCCCGCCCCTTTTGTTCGCGGTCGTCGCAGCGGCGCTTCTTGTCGGAGCGTTCGTCGCGAACGTGACGTTGCGGCCGGGCGCCGCGCCGCCGGGATTCGGGGCGGTTGATATCACCGGTGTGGACTGGGGCAGAGATTTCGAGTTGACCGACTTCACCGGAAAGCGGCGCACGCTCGCCGATTTCCGCGGCAAGGTGGTGCTGCTTTTCTTCGGCTACACGAACTGCCCCGACATGTGCCCGACGACCATGGCGAAACTGGGGGAGGGCATGCGGCTGCTGGGCGCCGACGCGGATCGCGTTCAGGGCCTGTTCGTGACGGTGGATCCGAAGCGCGACACGCCGCAGGTACTGGCGCAATACGTCCCCGCTTTTTATCCGGCGTTTCTCGGCCTCTACGGCACAGAGCAGCAGACGGCGAGCGCGGCCAAGGAGTTCAAGGTGTATTTCCAGGCGCAGAAACCGGGCGAGTCGGGGTTCTACACGGTTGATCACTCCGGTCCGGTGTACGCCCTTGACCGCCATGGACGAATGCGTCTTTTCATTAAACCGGAGATGAACGCGGATTCCGTGGTTCGGGATCTGCGCATCCTGTTAAAGGAGTCCGCCGGATGACCAGAGTTATCGCACGCCGACATGTTGTCCGTATCACGGCCGTGGCATCATTTCTTACTCTTGCGCTGGCTGGTGCGGGTGCTGCCAGTGCGGCGGGTGACAAGGAGCGCGGCGCGCGCGCGTTTGGAACTTGCGCCGCCTGCCATTCGCTCGAGCCGGGACGCAACCTCACCGGCCCGACCCTCTCGGGCGTCTGGGGCCGGAAGGCGGGAACGCTGGATGATTTTTTGCGCTATTCGCCAGCGCTGAAGAAATCGGGCCTCGTCTGGAACGAGCAAACGCTCGACCGCTGGCTGCGCAACCCGGAGGCGCTGGTGCAAGGCAGCTTCATGCAGTTCGACGGCGTGAAAGATGATCGGGCGCGGGCCGATCTCATCGCGTTTCTGAAGGCGGCGTCCGAATCCGGCAGCCCGCTCGCCGGCAAGCCGCGGGCGTTCCCCGATCTGAAGAGCGCCCCGCCGGGCGCGCGCGTCGCCGCGATCCGCCACTGCAAGGACAGCTATTACGTGACGAATGGCGCCGGGGAGACGCGACCCTTCTGGGACTTCAACCTGCGCTTCAAGACCGACGCCAGCGCGAGCGGCCCGGCGCCGGGCGCACCGGTCATGGTCGGCCAGGGCATGCAGGGCGACCGGGCGCAGGTGGTGTTTTCTAATCCGGGCGAAATTTCCAGCTTTATCCGCGATGGCTGTTGACCGAGCAAGCGCAAAACGCATGCTGCTGGCGATGGCGCTGGCTATTGCGCTGTCGGCCGCAAGCGCCGCGCCCTTGTCGAATGACCCGGACGAACTGCTGGATCCGCAAAAGGCGTTCCAAATATCGGCGCGGGCGCTCGGCGGGAAAAGAGTGGAAGTGGAATTCAAGATCGCGAGCGGCTACTACCTGTACCGCAATCGCTTCAGCTTCGCCACCGAATCCGGCGAGCCGCTTGCCGAGGTCGAGGTCCCGCGGGGGAAAATCAAGGAGGACCGCTTCTTCGGGAAAACCGAGACATTCCGCGATCTGGTGCGTATCCGCGTGACAGTATCGCCCGCGGACGCCGCCAGGGGAAGCGTCAATTTGAGGGTTACGTCGCAGGGTTGCGCCGACGTTGGCGTCTGCTATGTACCGCTCGAGCAGCTTGTAAGAGTCGGCCTACGAGGCGGGGGCTCCCAATGAAGCGCGCTATCGCGACTGTGATTGCTCTTGCACTTGCCGCACCGGCGGTTGCGGACGAAGCCGCGGTGCGCCGAATGATGCAATCCAAGCTGGGCGCGGAAGGGCGCATTGAAAGCGTGCACCGCGCGCCTGCCAGCGGTTTTTTTGAAGTCGTCGTTCGCGGTGCGCAAGGTCCACGGATCCTGTACGTGGACGAGGCGGCGTTGTTTATCGTGGCCGGCGAGATCATCGACGCCAAGACCGGACAGAACCTGACCGAAGAGCGCATGCGGCGGCTGAACGCGGTCGATTGGAATTCGCTGCCCTTCGAGTGGGCCGTCACCACCACGCGGGGCGGCGGGCGGCGCAAGATCGCGGTGTTCTCCGATCCCAATTGCCCGTACTGCAAGCGTTTCGAAAAGGACCTCGCGAAGCTCGACTAAGGAGCTTGACATGCATCGCTGGAACCAGATCCGATATCTCGCGCTTTTTCTCGCCGCGGCAGTTACGCCAACGGCCGCGCTGGCGCAGCCCGCGGTCACCCTGACCCACGTGCACGGGCTGTCCTACAGCGCCGATGGCCGGAAGCTGATGCTGCCGAGCCATCACGGCCTCGCGGTGTACGAGGACGGCAAATGGTCGAAGGCGCCGGGGCCGCAGCACGATTACATGGGGTTTTCCGCGACCGCGAAATACCTCTACAGCAGCGGTCACCCGGCGCCGGGATCCGGGCTGGTGAATCCTTTCGGCTTGATTCGCAGCAAGGACGGCGGCAGGAGCTGGGACAAGCTCGCGCTGGAGGGCGAGACCGACTTTCACCTGCTCGCGACCGGCTGGAACACGAATGCGATCTACGTCTGGAACCCGCAACCCAGTTCCCGCATGAAGCAGCCCGGCCTGCACCACACGCTGAACGAAGGCGGCGCGTGGAAGCACGCGGCCGCGGCGCGGCTGGACGGGGAGCCGCGAGCGCTTGCGGTGCATCCGGACGATGCGGCCTCGGTGGCGGCGGCGACTTCGAAGGGCATTTACATGTCGCGCGATTCGGGCGAGCGTTTCGCGACGCTGGCAGCCGGCGCGGAAGGGCTCGCGGTGTTCTTCGACCTCGATGGCAAGCAGCTATGGTATGGCACGTTCGACGGCCGCGCGCGCCTCGCGCGCATGCCCCTCGCGGGCGGGCTGCCGGTGCAGATCGAGTTGCCGCCGCTCGACCGCGACGCGGTCGCCTACATCGCCCAGAACCCGCGCGCGCGCGGCGAATACGCGATCGCGACCTTCGGCCGCAACGTCTATCTGTCCCGCGACGGCGCGCGCAGCTGGAGGCAGATCGCCGTGCGCGGTGAAGGCAAATGAGATCGGCGAAATTCGGCGCGTGGGTGCCGGCGACGGTGCCGGGCCAGAGCGTCGGCGCGGCCTATATGCGGCTGCGCAGCGTGCAAGATGCTTCCCTCGTCAAGATCGAGACGGACGCTTCTTCGGGGGCCGAGATGCATCAGATGACAGCGGTGAACGACGTCATGCGGATGCGTCAACTCGAGCAGGTGGAACTATCCGCCGGGCGGAGCGAGTCTTTTGTCCCGGATGGGCGCCATGTAATGCTGGCGGATCTTCGGTGTCAGTTGAAGGTCGGCGAAAACGTCCGGATCACGCCGACGCTCCGCTTTAGAGACGGGCGCACGGCCCGCGAAACCGTCGTCGTGCCGGTCTTGCGCAAGGCGGCGCACGGTGCTGAACAATGACGAAAGCGGCATTCGCGCTCCTCGCCGTTGTCATCCTCGGGATTTTGGCGGGCGCCGTGTATCGCGAGTTGACATCGTCCGGCAAGAGCGCCGACGGTGCTTCGATTCCGCATATCGCCGCAACGGGCGGAGCGCCTGCAGCCGGGCGGGCCGGATCCGCGCGGCCGCTGCCCGATCTTCGTTTCATCGATGGCACCGGCAAGCAGCGCTCCCTCGCGGACTTCCGGGGGCGCGTGATCCTGCTCAACCTCTGGGCGACGTGGTGCGTCCCCTGCCGAAAGGAGATGCCGGCGCTCGACCGGCTCCAGTTGGCGCTCGGGGGGCCGGGTTTTGAGGTGGTCGCGCTCTCGATCGATCAGGGCGGCATCGCCGCCGTGAAGCGTTTCTACGAGGAACTCGATCTGCGCGCCCTTAGGATCTACGTGGATCAGAACGGGGACGCGCTCGGCAAAATGGGTAGCGTGGGAATTCCGCTGACGGTGCTCGCCGATCGGGACGGGCGCGAGCTGTGGCGCGTCGTCGGGCCGCGCGAATGGGACGCCCCGGAAGCCGTACGCGCGATCACGGATTATATGGGTCCGGATGCGAAACCCTGACTTCGAACCGATTCATTGTGGAAGGAGATCCGACATGTGGACACGACGCAACGTTCTGAAGACCCTCGCCGCCGGCGGTGGCGTGCTCGCAATGCCGACGGTGCTGCGCACGGCCTTTGGCGCGGCGGACGCGGATCTGGTGCTGAAGCTCGTCGCCGAGCGCGTCAGGATGGCGATACGGCCGGGGCCCGAAACCCGCGCACTGCGCTACACGGGCGAAATGCTGCGCGGCCGGCGCGACGCGCTACGCCGCTCGCCGGGGAATCTCGGTCCGACGCTCGATCTGCGCCGCGGCGAGCGTGTGCGCGTCGAGTTCGAAAACCGCAGCGGCGGCCCGAGCGTGATTCACTGGCACGGCATGATCGTGCCCGACACGGCCGATGGCCATCCGCACCAGGCGGTGCCCTCCGGCGAGCGCTACGTGGTGGAATTCACCGTGCGCAATCCGGCGGGAACGTATCTCTATCACCCGCATCCGCACCGCATTACCGGGCGGCAGACCTATTACGGCCTCGCCGGATTGCTGATCGTGCGCGAGCCGCGCGAGCAGGAGATGGGGCTGCCGGCGCCGGAGCACGAGTTGGCGCTCGTCTTGCAGGACCGCCGCATCGGCGAGGACAACCAGCTCGTCTTCAAGCGCAGCATGATGGACGACATGAACGGCGTGCTCGGCGACCGGGTGCTGGTGAACGGCGTCGACGACGCCGCGTTCAAGGTCGCGCCCCGCGCCTACCGGCTGCGGATCGCGAACGTATCCAACGCGCGCATCTACAAGCTCGCCTGGTCCGACGGCCGGCCGCTGCGCGTCATCGCCTCCGACGGCGGGCTCTTCAGCCGCGCCGAAGGCGTGCAGGAGCGGCCCTACGTGACGCTCTTTCCCTTCGAGCGCATCGAACTGCTCGAGGACTTCGGCGCGCGCAGCGACGGCACGGAAATTGCGCTCGTGAGCCGGCCATTCTCCGGCATGGACATGATGGGCTCCATGATGGGGGGCGGGATGATGGGCGGTGGCGGGATGATGGGCGGCATGATGGGCCGTGGGATGATGGGCGAAGGCATGATGGGCCGTGGAATGATGGGGCCCTCGCAGGGCGACGAGCTTCGTATCGCGCGCTTCACCGTTTCGGCGGGTCCGCGCTCGCGTGTCCAAAAGCTCGAGCTACCCAAAGAGGAGCCAAGCACCCCTGAGGGCAAGCACGAGCTGCGCACACGGCTCGCCTTCCGTCACATGCGCGGCTTTCTCAACGACCGGCGTTTCGACACCGGGGACATGATGGCGGTCGCGGACGACGAGCGGCTTCCCGTCGGCGAAGCATCGGTGTGGACCTTCGCCAACGACGCAGGCGGAGCGCCGATGTCTCATCCGATGCCTCACCCCATCCACATCCACGGCGTTCAATTCCGCGTCATCGAGCGCAGCGCCGGCGCGGTGCCCGCCGACCTGCGCGACGGCATGCTCCACGCCGGGTTCAAGGACACGTTCGCGATTTTTCCCGGCGAGCAAGTGCGTGTCCGGATCGCCCCGACGGTGCCGGGCCTTTTCATGTACCACTGCCATAACCTCGAGCACGAGGACGGCGGCATGATGCGTAATTGCCTTTTTTCCAGTTCATAGCAAGCAAAGGAGATCTCGGATGGAACAGCAGCACGAAATACGAACCACAAATTCGGCACCAGGCTGCAACCCGATTCTCACGCTGGGCGGAAGAGTCAGCCAGGGAACGACCCTGACGGTGCTCGCGGTAGCCGGCGTGGGGTCCGGGCTGGTGCTCGGCTGGGATTCGCTCGTCGCCCTCGGCGTATCGACGTTTATCCTCGCTTTGTTGCCGTGCGCGGTGATGTGCGCACTTGGCATCTGCGCGAGCCGCATGGGCAAGAAGGAGGCCGCGCCGCCGGCACTGCCGCCGCGAGAAACTCAACCGCCGGTAGCCGAGACCATGGCAACCGCGCAACCGGCCGCCGTCGAGAAGTTGACGTCGGCCTGAACCCGGCGCGATGATGGAATCTGGCGCCATTGGCCTTGCGGCCGCGTTTGCCGCGGGCCTGATTTCCTTCGTGTCGCCCTGCGTGCTGCCGCTCGTGCCGGCCTATGTATCCTACGTCGCCGGGCAGCCCGTGAGCGGGGAGGCGCGGCGCCCGGATGCGCGCGAGCGGCTCGCCGCGCTGACCTTGAGCGCGTTCTTCGTGCTCGGGTTCAGCGCCGTGTTCGTGACGCTGGGCGCGAGCGCGAGCTTCCTGGGCCGCCTGCTGCTGCAGTACCGCTACGAGGCGAACCTCGTCGGCGGCGCCATCGTGATCGCCTTCGGTTTGCTCATGATCGGCATGACGCGCGGCATGCCGTGGCTGCAGCGCGACTTCCGCTTTCATCCACGCCTCGCCGGCGGACGGCCCCTGCCGGCTTTTGTTCTGGGCACCGCGTTCGGCTTCGGCTGGACGCCGTGCATCGGGCCGATCCTCGGCGCGATCCTGACGGTGAGCACCGTCCAGAGTTCCGCCGGCGTCGGCTTGCTCGCGACCTATGCCGCCGGGCTTGGGGTGCCGTTCCTGCTCGCCGCGCTCTTCACCCGCGAGCTTGCCGGGAGGCTGAAGGGGCTCCGTCGCTTTGGCAGCGTGCTGCAGATCGTCGCGGGCCTGATTCTCGTCGTGATGGGGATCGCGATGATGACCGGTCAGCTCACGGCCTTCGGTTTCTGGCTGTTGGAGACGTTCCCGGCGCTGGGAGGGATCGGGTGATGAGCCCGCGGTCCTCGAGCCACTGGCACGCCGACCGCGCCGCCTGGCGGCTGATCGGCCTGCGCTACCTGCCGCTGTTCGCGGGCCTCAATCTCGCATGGGAGATCGCGCAGCTGCCGCTCTATACGCTGTGGCACGAAGGTTCACCGGCGTTCATTATTTTCTCGGTGGCGCATTGCACGGTGGGTGACGTGATGATCGGTGCGGCGGCGCTTGCGCTCGGGCTGATCGTGACGCGTGCAGCCGAGGTCGAGCAGTGGCACTTCGTCCGCCTCGCGCTCGTGACAGTGCTGGCCGGCACGGTCTATACCGTTTTCAGCGAGTGGATGAACACGGTGACGCGGCAAAGCTGGGCGTACTCGGAGCTGATGCCGGTGCTGCCTCTATTTGGCGCCGAGATCGGACTATCTCCGATTGCGCAGTGGTTGATCCTGCCGCTGCTTGCATTGTGGCTCACGCTGAAGTTCGGCGCTGATTCAGGAGGACGGTCATGAAATCCACCGAACATTCCTTCGATCTTCCCGACCCCCGGCGCCGCGAAGTGCTTCTGCAAGCGACTGCCGCCACCTGAGACCTCGCGCTCGCCGCCGCCAGTGTCCCGTTTGTGGTTAGTTTCTTGCCGAGCGAGCGCGCCCGAGCGCAGGGAGCGCCGGTGGAAGTCGATGTATCGGCGCTGGAACCGGCGCAGCTTGCGACGGTAGAGTGGCGCAGCAGCCCGGGTATGCGCGCAATCCGGGACGTTCGATCAGGCCGGAATTATTTGTCACGGTGTCGCTTTGCACGCATCTCGGCTGCATCCCCAGCTACGCGCCCGAACCAGGCTCGCTGCAGCCCGGCTGGCCGGGCGGGTTCTACTGCCCTTGCCACGGCTCCAAGTTCGACCTCGCGGGCCGCGTATACAAGGGCTCGCCCGCGCCGACAAATCTTGTTATTCCGCCGTATAGCTTCGTCTCGCAGGAGCGGTTGGTGATCGGGCAGGAGCGTCAGAACGATACGTGATGCAGCGGCCGCCGCCTCGGGAATTAGTAAGGTGATCGGCGATCACGTGACGAACGAACCGTAAAGGAGCGCTACTTCCGGAGTTTCACGATGCTGGTCGGGCAGCCAGGCGACGATCAACCCTCCATTATCACGCCCAGACCGTTCTATGAACGTCGTCGGGAGCGGATGAATATGGCGGCGGACTTGAGCGCTTCACGAGTCTGCGCGCATTTCGAGCAGTCGGGCGCGGAAAACACCTCGACAAGGATTTTCACTTGGACTTCCGTGTCGATCGAATCGTCGGACTTTTGCCGGGCTGCTTTGCGGGACCCGCTTCCAGCGCGCCCAGAATCGGGCATTCATCGAGCGACTTCCTATCGTGCGAGCACATGTCGATGAGCCGGGTGAGCGCTTGCGACATGGCGTTTAGCGCTTTGATCTTTTGTTCGAGCTGGAGCTTTTTTTCCACCGACACGCGGTAGATGTCGTCGCAGCAGGCGCTGTCCGTGCTTCGCAACTCGAGCAGCTCGCGGATGTCGGCGAGCGAGAACCCGCATTCCTGCGCCTGCTTGATGAACTCGATTCGCCGGATCGCCTCCTCGGTATACAGACGATAGCCCGATTCCGACTTCCCGGCGGGCCGGATCAGGCCTTCGCGCTCGTAGAAGCGGATGCTGTCGGCGGTCACTTGCGCTCTTTCCGCCACCTTGCCGATCGTTAGCATGGCTGCACTCACCTTTGGGTCTGCAACGCTTCTTTGACATCGTGGGCGGCAACGTCGTTCGTTGCCGAGGCGCTGCCGTCGGGGACCAGTTTTCCGTCCTTGATATGGAGCACCCGGTCGGCCATCGCGGCGAGCGATTCAGCATGAGTCACCACCAGCACCGTACGCTTCGCGGCGATCTGCTTCAGCAGCTCATAGATCAGCTGGCCGGTCTTCGAGTCTAGGTTGCCGGTGGGCTCGTCGGCGAGGATGAGCCGCGGGTTGTTGGCGGGAGCCCGGGCGACGGGGGCGCGCGCCCGCGCTGTTCTCCCCCCCCCCCCCCCCGAGAGCGATGGCGCACGGCAGGATGGTCTCGGTCAGAAGACCGATCACGTTGCCCGAGTCCGATGCGCCAAGCGCTTTGAGCGTGCCGACCTCAATGGCTTGCACTATCAGCGCAAGGAAACCCGCTACGAGAGACAGCAGAGCCACGACCACGATGGCTCCGGCCTTGTTTCTGCTGAATGGATTGATGCACCCCGTGCGATTGCGCTCATTTGGCAGACTCCAAGCCCCGGAGCCAGCTCCCAAATGAAGCCTTCTTGGCCGTGCCCACCTATGCTCCGCCACGCCACGCTTTCTCAACAGCAGCCAATCGATCGCGGGCGCGAGCCTGGCGGGCAGGACAAGGCGAGAGCGTGTCTTGCGGTTCATGGCTTGCCACTCCAGTCACGGCGATTGATGGCATAGCCGGTAACGCGCCCAAGGAACGGCAGGATCAGCATGCCGGGCAGGTCGCAGGCGAGCACCGGCTTGCGATAGTCGCGGATGCCGATGGTCATGGCCTCGTGCCCGGCGTCCGGCTGATCCTTGTAGGTTCCGAACAGGCGGTCCCACCACGGCAGGTTGAAACCGAAATTGCTGTTCGTTTCATGATCCTCGATCGAGTGGTGCACCCGGTGCATGTCGGGCGTGACGACCAACAGGCGCAGCAGGCGCTCGAGCACTGCGGGCAGGCGGAAATTGCCGTGATTGAACATGGCCGTGGCATTGAGCACCACTTCGAAGATGATCACCGCCGCGGCAGGGGCGCCGATGACGGCGATGACCGCGAACTTGATGAGCATCGACAGCAGAATCTCAATCGGATGAAAGCGCGCTCCGGTGGTGACGTCAAAGTCCAGATCGGCATGATGCATGCGATGCAGGCGCCAAAACGCCGGCACCGCATGGAACATCACGTGCTGGAGGTAAATGGCGAAGTCGAGGATGACGACAGACGCGGTGACCGCGACCCAAGCCGGGAGATCGAAGTAGTTGAAGACGCCCCAGCCATGCCGCGTGGCAAAAACGGCGAAGCCCGCCGCCGTCGCGGGCAGGAGCAGGCGAACGAACAGACTGTTGAGGAATACGATGCCGAGATTGCTTGCCCAGCGGCGCAGTTTGGAGATGGTCAACCGGCGCCGGGGGACCGCGATCTCGGCCCCTGCCACGATGGCCAGCACCCCGAAGAAAACCGTCAGACGTATCGCCGTCTCGTTTTGCAGCAGCGTTTGCAGCATATGGTCCCCCGCATTTGCGTGAGTTGTTAGTCTTGTTCATTTGCTTGAACCCAAATTGGCAGCCCCGCCGTGCGCGTGGTTTCAGCTCTCGTCGGCGCGTCGCCCGCTGCACCCGCTGCGCAGCCTGCTTGTAGGCCTGAGCCGCGAACGCGCTCGTCGACATCAGCGCGAAAACCTGGGCGAGAACTGCGCTTCGCCACATGCCTGTCATGACGGTACCGCCGTACACGGGATTCCGGTTTCCATTTCAGCGCTGACCGCCGGGCCAGGTGAGAAATGGCATGTTGATCACCACGCCTGGCCGCTCGATGGCGATCTCGGCGTTCGCCGCGGCCTTTTTCACCTCCACCGCAGAGCGCAGCTCGCGCGCCCTTGCCGCGTCCTTCCAGGTCACGAGGTTCAGCTCGCGCAGTGGCGTGTAGCCGCTCGTGCCGGGCGGATTGTCGAACACGTCGGGCTGGAACTTGAATGGTCCCTCACCCGGCACGCCGTTCTTGAACACATACACCGGGGCCAGCGTCTCCTTCGGTACCTTGGCAAGCGAAGGCACGACGACCACGGGTGAGCCTTTCATCTTCGTGAGAAGCGCCGCGACGTTCGCGTCGGACGCCTCCGTGTGAATGAACAGAATGCGCTGGCCGTCGAGATACGCATCCACGGGCGGCACCACGGTGCCGGTGTAGAACCGCGCCGCGATCACGAATCCCGCGATCAGCACCGCGACCAGCGCGGTGATGACGATGTTGCGAATCAAATTGGATGCCATGTCGGACTCCTTTCAGGCCGCGTCGTAGCCGCGGGCGCGAATCGCCCGGCGGATGCCTTCGGGGCCGATCGCCTCGGGCCGGTAGGCGACGCTCACCCGCTTTCGCGCGGGATCGCCGCTCACCGCCTCGACGCCTTCGAGCTCGAGCAGCCCCTTGCGGATGGTGTCGACGCAGTGCTCGCAATGCATGTTGCCCACGGCGACGCTGATTTCGACGCGTTCACGCACGCGCCGCCGCGGCAGCAGCCGCCCGACGAAGGAGTTGGTGAGCACCGCGGTGACGCTCGCTGCCATCGCGATCATCGCCCACACCGGGTGCACCAGACCGGTGGTCGCGAGCGGCACGCCGATACCGTTGAAGGCAAAAGCGAGCGCGAGGTTCTGCACCGTCTTCCGGTAAGAGGCCCGGCCGATCTGAATGGCGTCTGCGACGGCGGTGAGGCGCTCGCCGACCAGCACCACATCGGCGGACTCTATGGCGATATCGGTTCCGGCGCCGATTGCGATGCCGACGTCGGCCTGCATTAAGGCAGGCGCATCGTTGATGCCGTCTCCCACCATGGCGACGCGCGTTCCGTCGCGCTGCAGGGCGCGGATTCTCTCGGCCTTCTGTGCCGGCAGCACCTCGGCGTGATACTCCTCGATGCCGACGGCTCGCGCGACTGCCTCGGCGGTGCGCCGGTTGTCGCCCGTCAGCATGACCGGTTCGAGGCCGGCCTCCCTCAAGCGAGCCACGGTATCGCGTGCGTCCGGTTTCAGCGGATCCGCGATCGCAACGATGGCCGCAAGCTCACCGTCCACCGCCACCGCGATCACGGTTTGCGCCTCCGCCTGCATGCGCTCGATCTCGGCGCGCACCGGCGCAAGATCCGCGCCGCGCTGCTGCGCGAACGCCGGATTCCCTACGCTGGCCTTGCGCCCCCCGACGCGCGCCGTGACGCCTTTGCCCGGGGTCGCCTGGAAATCCTCCGCCCGGTCGATCCGCGCATTCGCCTCCTGCGCCGCCGCGCCGATCGCGCGCGCGAGCGGATGCTCGGAGACCTCTTCCACCGCCGCGGCAAGCCCCAGCGCATCGTCTCGGCTCCATCCATTCAGCGCGAGCACCTGCACGACCGCCGGCTTGCCTGCGGTCAGCGTGCCCGTCTTGTCGAAGACGACCTTGCGCACGTCCTTCAGCACCTGGAACGCCTCGCCGGCGCGCATCAGGATGCCGCGCTCGGCGGCCATGCCGCCGCCGCGGATCATCGCAAGCGGCGTCGCCATGCCCAACGCGCACGGGTAGCCCATCACGAGAACGGCAAGCGACGCGAAAACGGCTCGCGTGCCCATCGGTTCGCCAAGAGTCCACCACGCGCCAAGGGTCCAGGCGAGGAACGCCGCCGCCGCGAAACCGAGCACCACCGGTACGTACACCTGGAGAATCCGGTCGACCAGCACCAGCACGCCCGGCTTGAGCGCGCGCGCCTCTTCCACCTGCCTCGCCACCTTGCTGAGAAAGCTGTCCTCGCCGACGCGCGCCACGCAGACGAGCAGCGTCCCAAGTTGATTGACCGAGCCGCCGATCACCTCGTCACCCGGTGATTTCTCCACGGGAATCGGCTCGCCGCTGACCAGGCTCTCGTCCACGCCCGAAGCGCCCTCGGCGACAACACCGTCGACCGGGATGGATTCGCCCGGCCGCACGCGCACCAGTTCGCCCGGCCGCACTTGCTCGAGCGGGACCAGGATTTCCTCGCCGTCGCGCACCACCCGGGCGCTCGGCGGCACCAGCGCGAGGAGCTTGCGCACGGACTGCGAGGCGCGCGTGCTCACGAGCGCGGAGACATAGCCCGACAGCAGGTGATAGGTGGTGACGAAGACGCTCACGCCGAGGAAATCGGCTACCGGGAAAGCGGGATCGACATAGCCCAGGAAGCCGCCGGCGAGCCCGGCAATCGCGCCGAACTCGAGCAGCACGTGCTGGTTGAGAATCCCCCGGCGCAGGCTCGCCCAGGCCATTTCCAGGATTTGCCAGCCCGGCCCGAAAATCGTCGCCAGCGCAAGCAGCGGCATCAGCCAATAGAGCGATGCCATGCCGCGCGGCGGCAGCAACTCGAGCCACATGAGCGCCATGGCCGAGAGCGACACCAGCGCGAGCGCGGCGGCAAACAGCAGGTCGTCGCGCTTGCGCGCGAGCTCGGCCCGCTCTTCGTCGAATGCGCGCAGCCGGTCGAGGCTGCGCACCGAGTAGCCGAGCTCGTTCAGCGTCTGCGCGAACTTCTCGGGTGCGACGCGCCCCGGATCGAACTCGATCAAGGTTTCCTCATGCGCCAGGTTCACGTGGACGCTTTTCACGCCGGGCATGCGCCCGATCGCCTTGCCGATCGTCGCGACGCAGAAGCCGCACGCCATCCCGCCGATGCGGTATTGAACCTTCGCGGTAACTGCGGCCCGTGTCACGCGAGCGGCACCTCGACGAACAGGCCGAAATAGATCGACCAGGCTCCGAGCACGATCAGGATCGCGCCCGTCCATTTCGGAAAGCGCCCCGCCTGGTGCGCGAGCCAATCGAGCAGCCGCCGCGCCCGGGCGGAAAAAACTGCAGCGACGAGCGGCGCCGAGAGCGCGAAGCCGAACACCCCGAGCGAAACGAACCCCACGGTCAACGTGGCGCCCGACGCGCCGGTCGCGGCCGCCGCGCCGAGCAGTGCCACGAGCAGCGGCGCCGCGCACGCCGGGATGTTGAGGCCGAAGATGACGCCCATGCCCGCCGAGCCGCGCAAGCCGGAGAGCCTGGCGATCCCCGGCCCGATGGCGACCATCAGGGCGCCTGCGCGCCCGGCGAGGAGCAACACGCCGAGCAGCGCGTAGAGCATACCGAGTACGATCCAGGCTGCTTTCTGAAAGGCGACGAAGCCGCCCCCGACCGCCACGGCGGCGACGCCGAGCAGACCGATGAACAGCGCCCGCGTGGCGGCGAAGAGGGCGGTTTGCCTGATCTTCTCCGCCGCGCCCTTGTGTTCGAGATACTTGATGAAGAGCAGGCTCGAGCCGATCGAACAGGGTTCGATGAACCCGAACAGCCCCAGCCCCGCGGGCAGAACGAACAACTGGAACACGCCGAGCTCGTTCATGGCCGGATTCGGCGCAGGCGCCCCCGCCTCAGCCCCAGGGCTTTCTCGATCATGAGGAAGTCCTTCGATCTGAGACGCGGAAACCCGCTTTCTCGATGACTGCGGCAAGCTGATCGTCGGAAATGGCGGCCGGGTCGTAGCGCACCCGTGCCTCGCGGGCATCGAAATCGGCCACGGCCTCGCGGACTCCAGCATTGCCCTGCAACAGCAGCGCCTGAATGGTTTCGGCGCAGCCGGTGCAGTGCATTCCCTCAATCTTGAATGTCGTATTTTTCATGTGCAGATCCTCATCGGTGGTTTCCGTACGAGGGTAAGCTTGCACCTTGGAGCGCACTCCAAAGTCAAGTCCTTTAAGCTTGGAGTCGCCCCAACCTGAGGCGCGACGGGGTTGGTCTATCCGTTCTGGGCGACGGCGATCAGCGTGACGGCCATCTTTTTCAATTCGCTGCGCGGCAGGCCGCGGTTGTTCTTCGAGGCCGTGCTGAGCGTGGGGCACGCGCCCGGGACACGCGTCGTTCAAAGTCAATTGCCTGGTGCTCTGTGATTTCCATGCTGGCCGCCGAAGACGCGAAGAATTTTCGCGAACCGTTCTGGCGCCCGTATGGGCGCGGCCGATCCGTAGCGGTAGCGCATCGCACGGACACGTCCGGGCGCGTTCACGCCGCGCTGCCGGACGAGCTCAGCCGGTAGCGCGGCAAAGCCAGAGGCAGGAAAAAACCGGCCGTGCACAACACCAGCCCGTAGAGGTTGGTCCCCAGCAAAATCCCGTATTTCCCCGTGCCGATCGCCCAACTGACCGGGATCAGGTTGATGGCCTGCAGGATGCCCAGGGTGATGCCGGTCCAGAAGGCGAGGTGGAAGGAAAGCGGCGAGTACCGAACCCAGCGCGAGAACAGGAAGATCGGCGCCAGACCGATGACCATGGTGCCGCTGATCGTAGTCGCCTTGAGTATGTCGGTACCGGCAATCATCGGCAGATTGCCGAGCAGTGCAAACGCCACCATCGTGAGGGATCCGATGGTCATCGCTTTCGGAGAGGGCAGCCGCCCCGCGAGCAGCGGGAGTTCGCGCGCCGCCAGCTTGGACAACGACGTGAAGGTCGAGTCCAGGGTGGAGCCGGCCGAGGTGACCATGACCACCACCATCGCGAAGAATCCCGCAATTCCCAGCCCCCGCGCGACCTCCGCGGGAACGTTGCTGGTGACCTTCATACCCTCCAGGCGCGCATGAACACCGACGAGGCTGAAGGCGAGAATCGCCAGGAACCCGAGAATTCCGGCAATGACGAATGCGCGCAGCATCGTCTTCTCGCGAGTGATGAAACCCCGATCCGTCAGCACCGGATCGTGAAACGGGTAGGAAAGGACCTGCAACAGCGCGACCAGCAGGAGATCCACGCCCGAGTCCAGGGCGAATTTTCCTTCGGTCAGCAATCTGGCGGGCGAATGGGCCGGAAACACGAACGCGAGCACCACGCCCAGAAACAGAATGAATACGACTGCCTGGATCACATCGCTGAAGATCGAACTGCGTAATCCGCCTTTGAGGCTGTAGAACAGAACTGCCGCCGTGAACAGCAGCGCCGACGCGATGAAGCTTCCAGAACCCGTGTCGCCGTAATAGCCGCCCACCACGGCGGTATTGCTCCACACCTCGTTGAAAAGCCTGATCAGAATCGCCGCCGAGAACGCCAGCGCCGCGCCGCGACCATACCTGGCGATCAGGAACGGTACGAGTCCGGTCGCTCCTTCACGCGTACGAAGTCGATAGATGACCAGGCCGGCCACCGGAATCGACAGCCAGTAGGCCGCATACGCCAGCCCGCCGACGATGCCGTAGGCGGCACCGAGGTTGGCCGCATTGGTGACCGACTTGGCGAAGATCCAGCTGATGAAGATGCTCATCATCAAGGCCCATTCCGACGCCGGGCGGCCTTGCGCGTCGTGCCCGCGGAAGAAACCGGCCTCGTCCTTCGATTTGGGGACGACGAGATACATCACTGCGCCGAAGGCGAGCAGGAATCCCCAGAAGAACAGCCCCTGAAAATCGGTCATGGCGACGTTCTTCATCGAGTCATTGAAGGTCAGGCCGCGCAACTCGGCGCCGGGGCGGTTTCATTTCCCAGCGCACCGCCGCAGCTCGAACCCTGGCCGGCGGTACAGCCATAGCGATGTTCGGCAACGCGACGCTTCAGGGCTGGAAACCGGGTGCGGGTGAGAAGGTGGAGAGTGCCGTGCATGCGGTCCGTTCCTGGGTCGCTTCACGCTTGGACGCTGCACCCTCGCATTGCCTTACATTGAATTCAGGGATTTCTATGCTGATGCTGCGGCCATCCCCTACGTCTGCCGACTTGGCAGAAATCGCCAAGTCGGCAGATCGGGTAAAGTCAAAACCGATCCGCGACTCGATTGGAAGCCCGATACCGGATCAGACGACAAAACGCCCGGCGCGTCCGCCGGGCGTTCGGCTCCTCGCTCCGGCTTTGAATCGCCTACACGATCCGACGCTCAGAAATAGTGCGAGATCGCGGCTCCGACCGCGCGCTGATCTTCACCCGCGTTCGGGTTCGGTCCCGTCGAGGCGACGCCCAAGGGATCCTGCGTGCCGTTGCGCGACGTATACAGGCTGTAGAACGCGTTGCGGCCGTTGTCGACCCTCGCGTAGTTGAGACTCACCGCGGTGCGCTTGGACAGGCTGTACACGTATGTCAGATTGGCCAGGTTCGCCCTCGTGTCGAGGCCCGCGAACGGTGCCGCCTTGTCATTGTCGGCCTTGCTGTATTCGACGAAGAAGCTGTGCGGGCCGATCACGTACTCCAGCGGAACCGACCAGGCGCTGCGGTCGCTGATCTCGCCGCGTGCGGCGGCGGTGACCGCGTGCATTCTCGAATCGTCGACGACGAGGCCGGCCTTGAAGCTGCCCCATCGGTAGGAGCCGTAAAAGCGATGGCTGCGCTGGTCGAGGCCTGCGGGCGTACCGAACAGCGCACCGCTCAGGATGGCCGGGGCGCCGAGCCCCGCAAATGCGCCGTCCGACTTCGCGTCCCAGTAGCTGTAGCCGACCTGGAAGTTCGATCCCTTGTAATTCGGGTTCAGGTTCCACGCGCGACCTTTGCGCACGGGGGAGCCGATATCCGCCTCCGCGCCACCGGTCGAATTCGGTTGCGTCGAATGGGCCAGGTTCAGGGTAAGCCCCTTCCAGTTCGGAGACGCCCACACGATGCTGTTTGCGGTGCGCGTGGCATTGGCAATCGCCGTGGCACCGCCGTTCCCGTACGCGAGGATGCCGATGCTGTCTCCCCTGAGTGATCCGCCCTTCGCGAACATGTCGCTTTCGCGGTGGAAGTAGTGCAGGTTCTCGCGGCCGAACCTCAGGGCGCCCAATGAATTGCTGCGCAAGCCGACGAAATTGGTGCCGCTCGCAGAAAAGGAGCCCGTGTCGAGCTGATTGCGTGTCTCGACCTGCGCGATGGCCTGGAGCCCGTTGCCCAGATCCTCGGTGATGTTGAATCGGATATACGAGGTATTGTCGTTCAGCGCCGTTTCGCTGTTTCTTCCCGCCCGGTTCTTGATTTTCACGTTGTCGAAGGTCATCGTCAGCCTGCCGCTGATCGTCACGTTCGACTGCGCGAATAGCGCAGTCGGTGCCAGCAGGGCACCCGCGACGGCTGCCGCGACGATTTGCCGGTTCCTGATTGTCTTCATTGCCTGCATCTCCTCTGTCTGGTGGGTTCGCGAGCGCGCGACATGCACGCCAGTGTGGCCGGATCATAGGAGTGGCCGCCCGGGTGCTGTCTGTGCGAATTCGCACCGTCCGGCACGAGTTCGCAATCTCTCTGCGCCACAGGTCTTCGACCAGGACGAGTGTAAGAAAACCGGCGGCGCGCCGGTCTATATCGATATGCATGCGTTGACTGTGCCCGTCGAGTCCGAACGCCGGGTGCATGGGTCCGGCAAGTCCCACGGACAGAAGAACCGGTTGCTGCGATCGCTTCCGCCGGACGCGTATGCCCGGGTGGACGCTGAATTCACGGCGATTCCGCTGGCAGCGGATTCGGTGCTATTCGAGTACGGCGACCGCGCCAAGCAGGTGTACTTCCCGCAGGACTGCGTGATCTCGCTGCAGCTCGCGACGCGCGAAGGCGAGTCGGTCGAATTCGGAATGCTCGGAAGCGAGGGCGTGCTGGGACTCGAGACGCTCTTCGAGAGCGGCCGAACGCCCGGGCGCGCAGTCGTGTCCCGTGTCGGCCACGCGTTGAGAGTCCCGACGGAGCTTCTCTTGGAATCATTCCGGCAGTACGCGCCGTTCCGTTCCGGTTTGCTTCATTTCTATGCGGCGTTCAACACCCAGGTCGTCCAGCGCTCGATCTGCCACCGGGTGCATACGATAGAGCAGCAGCTTTGCACCTGGCTGCTGCTCATGCACGACCGGTCGGACGACGACCGATTGCACTGTACCCACGAGGAGGTCGGAGGATTTCTCGGCGGGCGGCGCGAGGGCATCAGCATTGCCGTAAGGCGCTTGCGCAACGACGGGCTTGTCAGTTCGGGATATCGATGCCTCGTAATCCTCGACCGCAGGGGCCTCGAAGCACGCAGTTGCGAATGCTACGGAGCGATCCGGGCCGCGTACACGGCGGGCGACGCAACCATGCGGCATTCCCTCACTCCCGTGTCGACGCGATCGAACTTCGCGGGGATTCAGAACGAGACGTCGACATGAGTGCGGCGATCACGCGTTTCCGAACGGCATTCAGCGCCTTCGTGGTGATCGGCCACATCTTCGCAATGCCCGCGTCGGTGATCGCCGAGGAAACCGATGTGGAGATGAGCAAGATCAGCGGCGATCCTGCGGAGCCGCGGCGGCACTTCAGGCTGATGAATCCCGCGAGGCTCTCGCCGCAACGGGCGAACGAAATCTACGCGATCGTCCGCCAGGCACTTCGGGGCGGGTACTCGCGCTCGGGCAACGCCATTGCGAGCGGTTACCAGGATTGGCGACGCATGAATAGTGCGCCCTACCTATCTGCGACGCACGGCAACCATTATCTGAATAACTACGTCAATGAGATTGGCGCCGCAGCCTACGGCCGCTTCGAAAAGGCAGGTCGGCTTCCGGTGGGAAGCATCATCGCCAAGGACAGCTTCTCGATGACGCGTTCCGGCGAAATCCTGTTGGGCGGACTCTTCGTGATGCAGAAGATGCCTAACGGTTTCAACGACCTGACCGATGACTGGAAGTTCATTCTCTTCCAGGCGGATGGCACGCTGTTCGGGGAGACCAATGGCACAGGGTCAAAGCGGGTCGAGTACTGCATCGGCTGCCACCTGGCGGTCAAGCACCAGGACCATCTGTGGTTCCTGCCCAAGCCCTACCGCCTGGCGGTGCCCGACAAAGCGCGTTGATCGCCACCCGAGGGCGGCCCAGCCCGTCGGGCTAATCCCCGTCCTTCTCGAAGGCCTCGGGAACCTTGCGCGCAGCGCGGCGGAGAAACGCGATCTGGTGCGTGAAGTTGGTGCACCGCTTGCACATCATCAGGTGCGCGTGCAACAGCATGCGTTCCCATGGCCCCAGCGGCTGATCCATCGCCCGCGACGACAGTTTCGCGGCCTGCTCGCACGAATACATCCATTTACCCATGTTCGGTTCCGAACCAGTTCTTGGTCATGCAGGTCCGCAAACGCAGCCTCGCCCTGAAGAGGATGACATGCAGGTTGGACGTGGAGATATCCAGCTTCTTACAGATTTCCTCCGAGGACAGATCCATCACTTCGCGCATCGAATACACCAGGCCGTAGCGCTGCGGCATCAGCCGGCAGCATTCCTGGTAGACGCGCCAGAACTGCTGCGACTCGAGCGCGGCGTCGGGCAGCCCCCAGTACGCCGGCGGATCGATCCACGCGCCTTTCGAGGTGAACGAGGCGTCGCCGGAATCGCTCTCATCCAGTGACAGCGTATTCGCCGGCAATCCGCGGCCGCGCTTGCGCACGAGGTCGACGATCTTGTGCTTCAGAATCGCGGTGAGCCAGGTGCGCAGTTGCGAGCGGCCCTCGAAGCGGTGGCCCTGTTCGAGCGCGGCAATGAGCGTGTCCTGCACCGCGTCTTCGGCGAGGGCCGTATCGTGCAGATGAAAGAGCGCAAAACGCTGCAGATAACTGCGATGCGTTTCCAGGGACTGCGCCCGGTCTTCGTCGTCGCCCACCGTGCCGCGTCTCCTCGCCGTGGTCAGGACTGCATGGTGGCATTGTGCCATTGACCGCACCGCGACGCCCGGGGGACCCGGCAGGGACCTGTAATGAATCGAGCGGGCCTGATGACCAAGCCAGTGGCGGGGGTCGCGCGGCGTGGCCTGATGGCCGGGCCCGCGTGCGCGCTGCGCGGCGCCGGGGTGTGGCGCGGCCTCGCCTGCGGTTTGGAGGTGAGCGGATTCGGCCAGGGAATCGTCGCGCTGCGCGGACTCGGCCTCTAGGAGAAAGGCTTGCTCGGTTACTGGCGCACGATCCTCGGCGGCATGGCCTTTTACCTGAAGAACCTGAGCACGGGTCGCTGCGTCCTTTGGTGCTATCTGATCTGGTATCTGGTGATGGCCGCAGTTTATTTCGACCCGTCGCCGAGACTGTGGCTGACTTCGGTCGGGCTCAGCCTGGTGATCGGATTCGCCCTGAACCTGAGCGTCGTCTCGATATCGCGGGCATCGCGTCCGGAGGGCTGGCAGATTTTCAGACTGTTTCTCGTGCCGTTCTGCGTCTCCAGTTTCTCCGCGCTGGTGAAGGGCCGGGACTTCATCCTGATATTTTCGCCGGATCCCGCCGTATCCGGGCTGGCGCTCGCACTCTGCGGGGGTTTTCTCGCGCTGGTCGCTTTCATCCGGCGCGTTGCGAGACCTCGAGCGCCGCATCGTGGACGATGATGCCGTCGAGCGGAGCGCCCTCGCGCCGCCAGGGCTGCTGCTCGATCACGCGCCGGGTCGCCGCATAGCCTGCCTCCCGGCGCGCGTGCACACCGGCGCTGGTGAAATCGATGTCGCGATTGAGATCTTCGCCCTCGATTCTGGGCGCGAGCAGATTGACAAGGTGCATGCGTGTTGCGCAGCCGAACGACTCGAGTTCCCGTATGTGGGGATCGTCACGCGCTTTGTCCGGAAGATGGCGGGTGAGTTCACGAATCACGTGGCGCAGCCGATGAATCTGGTCCTGCCGCCGCAAGTGACTCTCTGCGCGACTCGCGTACTGGATCTCCTTGTGTCGACCGAGCACCTGCAGGAGGGACTCCGGCTCAGGGCCGCCCGAATTCCACATCTGCACCGCAAAGATCACCGAATCGCGGCGCGGATTGTCGTCCAGCACCGCTTCCACGGGCGTGTTGGAATAGATGCCGCCGTCCCAGTACGGCTCGCCGTCGATTCTCACCGCCGGAAACGCAGGCGGCAGTGCGCCGGATGCCATGACGTGGTCCAAACCCAGATTAGTGTCGCGACTGTCGAAATAGCGCATCTTGCCGTGCGCGACGCCGACGGCGCCTAGCGACAGGCGCACTTGCCTCGTTTTCAGTCGCTCGAAATCTACGAGGCCGAGCAGCGTCGAGCGCAGCGCCGCGGTGTCGTAATACGATGCCCGCTCGACCCCGAGCGGCGCGTGCAATCCCCACCATGCTTGCGGATTCGGGTCGAAGAATCCAGGGACGCCGTGCATGAATATGCCCAGATTCACCATCGCGTTCTCCGCGCTCGGCCACCAGCGGCTCGATACCGGCGCGTCTGTCCGCACCGTTTCCCAGAACGCCGTCATCCGTTCCAGACGGTGTTCGACGCGATTGCCGGCGATGATCGCGCCGTTGATCGCACCGATCGAAGTTCCGATGACCCAGTCCGGCTCGATGCCCGCTTCGTGCATTGCCTGGTAGACGCCGACCTGGAAGGCGCCGAGCGCACCGCCGCCCTGGAGCACCAGCACCACCTGGCCCGGAAGCTCTCTGTCGCCGCCCGGCTTCGCCGGTGCCGATTGCCTGCGTGTCATCGCCATTGCCAGTTTCCCCTCAATGCACGCTCGCCTAGTGTGCGGTCCAGCCGCCGTCAATCGGCAGAATGGCTCCGGTGATCGACGCTGCGTTCTCGCTCGCAAGGAAGACGGACATGGCGGCGACCTGGCCGACCGTGACAAACTGCTTGGTCGGCTGGGCGGCGAGCAGGACGTCCTTCACCACCTGCTCGGCGGTGATGCCGCGCGCCCTTGCCGTATCCGGAATCTGCTGCTCCACCAAGGGTGTCAGCACGTAGCCCGGACAGATCGCGTTGACGGTGATGCCATGCTCTGCCGCTTCGAGCGCCACGCTCTTGGTCAGTCCAGCGATGCCGTGCTTGGCCGCGACGTAGGCGGACTTGAACGGCGACGCAACCAGCGCGTGGGCCGAGGCGATATTGATGATGCGACCCCATCGGCGCTGCTTCATCGCCGCCACCGCGTGACGAATGGTGTGAAAAGCGGCGCTGAGATTGATTGCGATGATCGCATCCCACTTGTAGGCTGGGAAGTCCTCGATCGGCGAGACAAACTGAATGCCGGCATTGTTGACGAGGATGTCGATCGCGCCGAATTCGCCGATCGCCCGCCGCATCATCGCCTCGATGGCATCCGGCCGGCTCATGTCCGCGCCGTCGTAGCGCGCCTGCACGCCATGCGCTGACGCAATTTGCGCGCGCAGTCGCTCGACTTCGTCCGCCGGGCCGAACCCGTTGAGAAGCACGTTCGCTCCGCGGGCAGCGAACGCTTCCGCGATGCCCTGCCCAATGCCGCTCGTAGAGCCGGTCACGAGCGCTGTTTTCCCCTTGAGCATCATTGCCTCCGCGTCATGTCAGAAAGGTAAGTCGCATCGCGATCAGCATTTCTTACAGGCGCGCGTGCGTGTGCCGCGAACGCTCGCAACTGCTGTAATGGCTTGTCCCGGTCCCCGACTACGAGAGGAACCCCATGTCCGCCGCGTCCATCCGTTTTCCCGGCTCCCAGGGCCAGCAACTCGCCGCCCTGCTTGATGCTCCGCCCGACACCCCCCGGGCGTACGCCCTGTTTGCCCATTGCTTCACCTGCTCGAAGGATTCGAAGGCCGCGATCTACGTTGCACAGGCGCTCGCCGCTCAAGGCATCGCTACGATGCGTTTTGATTTCACCGGCCTGGGAGCGAGCGCCGGCGAATTCGCGGACAGCAACTTTTCCTCGAACGTGGACGATCTGCTGGCGGCAGTGGACTGGCTGCGCGCTCATCGGGCGGCGCCGCAAATCCTGATTGGCCACAGCCTGGGCGGCGCGGCTGTGCTCGCGGCGGCGGCCCGCGTGCCCGAGGCGCGCGCATTGGCGACCATCGGCGCACCATTCGACCCGGCGCATGTCACGCACCTGGTGGATTCGGGACGCGCCGAAATCGAGGCGAAGGGCGAAGCGCGCGTGAACATCGGCGGCCGGCCGTTTCTGGTGCGCAAGCAGTTGCTCGACGATCTCGCTGCGCAGCGACCCGCTGAGACGATCGGCGCGCTGCGCAAGGCGCTGATCGTGTTCCACTCGCCGCGCGACGCGATCGTCGGCATCGACAACGCGGCGCGGATCTTCATGGCAGCCAAGCATCCCAAGAGCTTTGTGTCTCTCGACGATGCCGATCACCTGCTGTCAAGTAAGGAACACGCTGCCTATGCGGCGCAGGTACTCGCGGTGTGGGCCTCCCGTTACCTGGATCCCGAGCCGCGGCAGAATGCGCCAGTACGGGATGTTCGCGTCACGGAGACGGGCGCCGGCCGGTTCTCCCAGCTGATCGTCGCCGGCAGGCATCGATTTCGCGCCGACGAGCCGATGGCCGCGGGCGGTGATGATTCTGGCCCGTCGCCCTATGAGCTGCTGCTCGCGGGGCTTGGAACCTGCACGTCAATGACGCTCCGGATGTATGCGGCGCAGAAGCAGTGGCCGTTGGAGCGTGTGACGGTCGATCTGAAACACGAAAAGATCCACGCGGCCGACTGTGCGGAGTGCGAGACCAAGGAAGGCCGGATCGACCGGATCGAGCGCACGATCCGCATCGAGGGGCCGCTCGAACCGGCCCAGCGCGTACGCCTTCTGGAAATCGCCGACCGCTGCCCGGTGCATCGCACCCTGCACAGCGAGGTGCATATCGTCACGAAGGAGGCGCCTCCCGCGTGAGGAAAGCTGCCATCCGCCAGCTAGGCGATCGCCAAAACACATGAGCTCCGGCAAAAGGCTTTGCAGTCGATTGATTTGTGCGTCTACAGGTTGCGTGAGATTTGCGTGACTTTGTTGGGACAAGTCCGGACAAGTGCGGCGAAATCGGCGACGTGCGGTCCGGTTGGGTTCCAATAAATCAGCTACTTACCGACAGGCAGCGCCCTACGAACCAAGGGGTCGTGGGTTCAAATCCTGCCGGGCGCGCCAATCAAACAAAAAAGGGGCTGCGAGGCCCCTTTTTCAATCCAGTTACGCTCGGTCAGGCGGCCTTTACTCGCCTGGCGATCTCAACCGTCTCCTTCAGATCTTGCCTCAGCAAGGCGCACTCGGATGGTGTCAGCATCCTCGACACGAAGGAGATACCGGGCTTCGCTTTCCGTGAGGGCCGCAAAATCGTAGCCGCAGGTTTCGGCCCACCAAGCTTCGAGTTCGGGTCCATGTTTGCGCCTCAATCCTTCAAGAGTGTGCAAGGTCAATGCCAGTTTGGAGGAGTCGGCGCGGCCCGTCAAGCAGGCCGCTCCGACAACCTGTCCGCCGTAGCGAACAATATGGCCGCGAAGGTTCGCAAGAGTGCTGCCCTGTCCGACGAAGTCATCTACAAGGAAGTATCGTTGATCCGCGACAACCGGTCCCTCGAACAAAGGCGGGCTCACCAGTCTCTGCCAGCCAGTAGCGCCGGTATGGTTCACAACGTTGACTTGGATGATGCCCGTTTCAACGTCGAGGTTCAGTTCCTCTGCCAGCAATTCGGCAAACGCGGCAGGAATGCGATTGAACCCCTGTCCCTCAAGCGCGTGAACAGGAACGATAAGCGCCCCTTGGAGTGGCAATCGCCCGATTGCATCGACCGAGGCGGTCGTAAGCATGGCCGTAGCCAGTCGTTTCGCCGCGGGTGCGGCATCATGGACATTGCCTTGTTTGGCCTGATCGTAGTCCGGATGTTTCTTCACCGACGATTGGGCGGCGACGATCACGACATCAGGAAAACCGTCCCACGGTGCGCGATGCGGCAGCGGTTTGGCGATCACGCTGCTAGGGGCGGAAACGATCGGCATGAGCATGGGCGTGCGCCTGCCGGGCTGTGGGTGTTGTCCGGCTTTTCCGGAGATGTCGGATGTTCGTGATGATCGACTCGGCAGCGGTATGAGGCTTAGCGAGGACAACTCTGCGCCTACTGACGGGAGCCCGAAGCCCGTTCATGTCATCTTTTTCTAGAAGGTGCACGGGACGGCCTGACGCGGCTGCCGCCACCGCCAGCGCCTCGCGGCGGTCGCCGGCTCGCAATCGAAGAAACTTGTCAGGCATTGCGGGCCAGTGCGCTGACCTCCTGCGCCATCCACGTGGGAAGGCGACTGCGCGCGGCGGCGATTTCGCGCAGCTCGGCCTTCGAGAGCTTGCGCCCGAGCGTCCGCAGCGCTTCGGCGGCGTGCTTCGGGCCGAGCCAGGCGAGCGCTCGGAGCGCGTGCCCTGCGGGTCGCTCCGGCATCAGCAGTTGCCAAGACGGGGCGTGGCGCAGCTCCACCACCTGGGCGCCGAGCTTGAGGCGGCGGCTTCGTCCGGATGTCAGGTAGATCTCGCGCACCGGGATCTGGGTTGTCAGCCCCAGTGCGTTCGCAGCTGCCGCCCCGTGGAGGGTCACCGTCTCGCCCCTTTGCTGTCCCATCGTGCGCACGAGCATCGCCGCGCTCGGCGGACGCGTGCCGAATTTCCCTTCGACTTGACGCACGTAGACCCCGCGACCGGCGCGCATCAGCCGTCCGCGCCGGACCAGGCGAGACAGCGCCTGATCCACCGCGGCACGGCTCCCCAGATGCAGGAGCGCCTTGGCGGACAGGGAGCCGCCCTCGGGCAGTTCCCGGGCGAGCCTCAAAATCGTTTCGGTCAGGACTTCCATTGGGATCACCGAATTGTCAGAATTATACACATGTTTCTGACAGCGTTGTTCGCGAGCGGGTTGCGTGAGATTTGCGTGACTTTGTTGGGACCAGTCCGGACAAGTGCGGCAAAATCGGCGACGTGCGGTCCGGTTGGGTTCCAATAAATCAGTTGCTTGCCGACGGATGGCGCCCTACGAACGAAGGGGTCGTGCGTGCAAATCCTGCCGGGCGCGCCAATTACATCAAGCGGTTTAGTGCGAACGCGCTTAGCCGCTTTTTATTTGCATGGGGAGTTTTGAGGACTTTCTCCCCTCAACACCTTCCCCGGCAATCATTACGCGCCCCGGGCGCGATCTGCCGCCGCAGTTTGGGCTGTGCAACAGCGCCTACCAGCGCTTTGCCCGTTGGTCGCGCGCCGGCGTCTGGCACCGGGTCT
>ORMF010663104.1_pt1 | contig 26839 bp, 13 predicted proteins | sample 1779871 | NCBI WGS metagenome assembly ORMF01 (sample SAMEA104232316, study PRJEB22302) | groundwater metagenome | biome: forest; feature: aquifer; material: groundwater | place: USA | collected 2011-08-07 | depth 5.4 m | reverse complement strand
GGAAGCGGCTGGGAGGGTGAGGGCGACTTCGTGATCGCGGCCCCCACGCGCGGGCTCCTGGTCCTCGAGGTCAAGGGGGGCCGCGTCGAGCTCTCCGGCGGGCGCTGGCTGCAGAACGGCCGCGAGCTGCCGTCGGCGCCACGGCAGCAGGCACTCGGCTTCGTGAGGCACTTGATGGACGCCATCCGCGCCCGTGGAGGCGAGGTCCCTCCCTACGGCGTGGCGTGTGCATTTCCCGACGTCGAGTTCTCGCAGGGTCCCGCCGCCGGCGACCTCGACGGCCTGACGCTCGGTCAGCGTGAGCTTTCGTGGCTGGAGACGGTCCTACCGACGGTGCTCGCGCGTGCGCTGCCCGACCGGCCCGTTCCTCGCAGCGATCGCTGGATCCCCCTCGTCCACGCGCTCTGGGGCGACACCTGGGTGCCGCACGTGCGCCTCGCCGATCGCGTTGAGGACGCGCAGGAGCGCGCCATCGCGCTCGACCGCGAGCAACTCGCGATCCTCGACATCGCTGGCGAGAACTCACGCGCCCTCGTCGAGGGCGGCGCGGGCACCGGCAAGACGCTCGTGGCTCGCGAGCTGTGCACCCGCTGGGCCGCACGCGGCAAGCGCTGCCTGTACCTCTGCTTCACCGACGCTCTGGCTCATGCCGTGGACCGCTACTTCGAGTCGCACCGAAGCCAGGGCGTTGACGTGCGCGCGGCCCCCATCCGCCACTTCGCACGAGACCTCCTCGGGGACGCCGGCCATGACCTTCCGACGACGAGCACCCCCGACTTCTGGAACGAGGTTTCGCTGCGAGCCGCCTGCGACGCGCTGCCGCCCGACGACCGCCGACCGGATCTCGTCGTCATCGACGAGTCGCAGGACCTCACTGACGGCGACTGGGTCCTCATCGAGGCCCTCGCCAAGGACCGCGCTCTCTGGCTGTTCGGCGACCCGGCCCAGGCGTTCTGGAAGGAGCGCCACCCTCCGGCAGCGCTCATTGCGCCCTTCGCGCGCCTCAAGCTCACGCGGCAGTACCGGAACCCCGAGATCATCGCCCGTTTCGCGGCGCTCTACCGGGACCCGCCCTCGGGTGAGCCCGTGGCGTCCATACCCACCGACCCCGCCGTCCTGCGCGTCTCGCTTGCCAGGGACGGCGACGTGCTCGGCCGCGTCCGCCACGAACTCGACGAGCTGCGCAGGCAGGGCGTCCGCCCGGCCGACATCGCGATCATCTCGCTGGCAGGGCAGACCAAGAGCAAGCTTGTCACGCTCTCGTCCCTGGGAACCCACGCGATCGTGCGCGCCGACGCACCGGAGGCTGCGACGCACATCGTGGCCGACACATTCCTGCGCTTCAAGGGCCTCGATAGACCCTTTGTCATCGTGACCGAGCTCGTGCACGGGCCGCACATGCAATACGACGTGCGCATGCACATCGCGCTCACGCGCGCGACGGTCGGAGCGATTGTAGTGTGCGCGGAGGCGTCGCTTGCGGAGGATGCCCGCCTGGCCCGATGCGGCTCATCGGGAGGAGGCCGATGAAGGTGAGTGGCATAGATCCGAGGGGCATTGCTGCCTGAGGCACCGTTCCACAGCGCGTTATCGGCATTCTCATGCCGCGGCAGTACAGCGCGGGACGCCGCGTTGGCCTTCCGTCTGCCCGAGAGATGGCTCCGGTCCAGCGACCCGCTCAGGCCAAGTACCAGCGGATCAGCGCATCCTCGAAGTACTCGTGGTCGATCGGAATGAGGGCGTGGGCCTCTCGCTGGCGTCCCGCGCCCAGGTGGCTGGCCGGTACGCACGAGGCCGCGAGCGTGCTTCGGTCCGGCGCGGAGGGCAACGGGGCATCGAAATGTGCAGCGCCGATCGCCAGACCTCCGCGAAGGGCGGCCGAGGCGCCGGCAACACCGTGCCGCTGCCACATGGAGGGGCGCCCCTTGCCCTGAAACCCGTGAATTGCGATTAGAGCCGTGTCGACCTGCTGGCAGAGCGCCCGCCAAGCGCGCAGGCCAGCATCCATGTGCGATTCGGCGTCGGCATCGGCCTGCATGAGGATCTTGCCCCCGACGCGCAGGAAGCGAACGTACAGATACCGCTCGGGGCTTGCGACTCCAAACCCGTCATAGCAGGCGCATAGCAGGGCGCGCCGACCGCTCGGCAGATCGAGCACCCGTCCTGCATCTCCGTAGTCGGAGGCCGTCACCACGAGGCTGTGCGACTCTTGGGAGGTTGGGAAGACCTTCCGACCGATGCCGACGACGCCTGTCTCGCCCCAGGCCACGCACAGCTGATCGGCCCCTTCGGTCACACGCTGGTGCGTCCCCTCGGTTGTATCCACTCCGGCGACGATCGGGCATCCCAGCGATCGGGCAGCCCTCGAACAGGCTCGGGAGAAGGCGGACTTCGCCAACGCGGACTTCCTGCGCGCGAACGGGAGGTCGCCTATGAACCGGGGCAGAAAGAAGAACCCACCCGGAAGAACGAGGGCGTCGAGGGCGTGGCCCCTGGCAAGGATTCGGTCGACGAGCTGCGGAAGCCATGCGATACGGTCGGAGGTGTCTTGCTGGGCCCGACCCTCGTCGTTGTGCCACAGCGCGGCGATGCCGCGCACGCATACTGAGGCCACGGCCATTCGCTTCTTGCCACGAGGGTTGCTGGTGCGCTTCGTCATCACGCGGCCTCCGAGAGAAAGCGACGCGCGGTGTTCATAGAGACCTCCTCTTCACGTGTTCGAGCCATGTGGCCAGCGGCGGCCTCCGGGTACTGCCTGAACCGGGGAGAAGCAGCGGGATGTGGTCTCGAAGGGCGTCGTACCAAGCGCGCTGTCCGTCTCTGTAAATGGGCGTCGGGTCCTTCGCGTTCACGTGCAGGCACCAGCGCTCGTACTCCCTCGGGTCGAACCCGAGGATCACCGTTCGATAGGCATGCAGAGAGGCCGCCCGCGCCCCTGTGAAGTGCCGGTGCTCATCCAGCTCGATGACCTGCCTCGCGGTCGGAACGTAGATGTCACAGGCGGCGAGCAGCGTCCGCCCGACCTTCACCTCGTAGTCCGCCCGCTTGGGCCAGGTGCGCCTTCCGTGCTCCAAGATCGCCTCGAATATCTCCCGTAGCGCTTTTCCGGCAGCCCCGGTGTGACTGGATGGGCTGGCGTGGATCATCAGCGGCCATTGCCAACAAGCGATCCCGAACTGCTTGAAGGCCTGCGCGTATTCCTTGTTCTTCGCTTCGTCGAAGTTGTACTTCGCGCGGGGTGCGGGGATCTCCTGCGCGTGGAGGGAGCCGGAGATTCGCCCCGGCCCCGTCAATCCCAGGCCGACCAGATCCCGTTCTGCCTGGCGCTTCGTCTTCCTGGTCAACGCCAGCTGGGCGAACTTCTCCGGCGTGTAGCGAAGCCTCACCGTGGGCGCAAAGTCGTGCGTGAGCGGGAGAAAATCGCGAATCACGTCGTTCCAGATTGCTGATGCAGACGCTAGGTCCAGCGCCCAGTCCCCACTGCATGCGGCTTCGTACTCGGCTCGGTCAAACCCCAGAAGGAGCCTCCGTGGGTACTTCCTGATCGCCTCCCAGCGCAAGCGGTGGAAGTGCTTGGCGTGGTCATCGATCTCGACGATCTGTCGGCGGTTCTTGAGCACGATGTCGCAGTCGGACAAGATGCCGCTCTTGCCGAAACTGCCGCGATCCAGAGCCTTTCGTCGATCGCTGTCGGAGAGGCTCCTCAACAAGAGGTCGCGGATCGGCGCCAATTCGCTACACCCGAGCTGCCCGTCGAGGATACGAACGGACACGCCCTCGATCCGGTATTCGACGCGAAAGTCGTCGAATAGCGACAGCATGGCATTATAGATGATGTTCTTGTGCCTAGCGCCCGCTGACCCCGGCTCGGTCCCCTCCGCGGTCTCATCGGCGTCTGCAACGGACTTGCGCATCAGGACCCCTCTCGAGCTAGTCGCGACGCCATTCGCCGCGCGCAAACACGTCGCGCCACCCGTGATACTCGTGGCGCGCGCTGCCTGTCAGTCGAGCAACGTCGGCCAAAGCGGTCAGGAGAGGGACCAGGTCCCGGTGCACCACAATCGGAACCAAACAAAGAAACCCCTGGGTGAGCAGTTCGACTGCCACCTCCCGCAGCGTGGTCCCGCTCGCATCGATGCCCTCGAGCCCGTCGGCATCGTTCCCGTCGAGGAGGTCACGAAGGGCTACCTGGTTGAGCTCCTTGGAGTAACGAAAGGTACCATCGGACCGGGAACTTCGGAGTAGCGTGAACGAGCCACCCTCGAAGCCCAGCTCGAGAACCACTTCCGCCCTGCCAGGCACTTCCGGCTCGCGCCCCTTGGAGGGTTGGCCCCCAGGCTTCTTGGACGCAGTGGATCGGACGGGCTTAGTGACGGACTTGCCCTTCGTGGTCATGGGTCCTCCCTTCGCGAAGCGAGCCTTGGCGCGGAAGCTCAAGGCAGCATTCATGGTGCGCCCCAACGCCAGGGCCGACTGGCTCCGGTTTTTGGTCCGCATCGCCCAGTGACATCGTCACCGCCCAACTTCGTGCAGGACACCGTGTCCACAGTAGAGAAGGCCGGCGCGGACCCTTCTCGCTTCCGCCAGGGCATTGACGGCGCCCTGGTACGCGACCACCTGAGCCTCGTACGCTGGAAGCGGGCCGGAGTTGCCCATTGCGTCCGTCTTGAAGTCGATCACCCAGATCTGATCGGCGCGAATAGCCAGGTAGTCGATGTAGCCAGTGACGAGGTGTCCATCTGTGGCGAATGCAACGGGATACTCGAGAACGAGCTCATCCCCGGCGACGGTTGGCAGACCACGGGTGCGCAGCGCTTCAAGGGTGCGGGCGACGTCGGCTCTTGCCTCATCGAGGTACTCGTCGAGCCCCGTCCATGCGCGCGCTGCTTCGATCGCAGCGGACGGTTCGGCAAGGTGCCCCGTCAAGATGAAGCCGATCGCGCGGTGGACTGTCTCGCCGAACACGGGCCCGAAGCGCCCCTCCCGACGCGCTCGGGGCGCTGCTCGATCCTCGGGGGGATCCACAGCCGGCGCGCTCTTGGCGAGGGCAGTCACCGAGGTCGGCGCGTAGCGAGGACGGGACGACTCGGCCAGGGCTGCGGCCCAAGCGACCGACAGGTCGCGCTCGAGGGCAACGTTCGGGCGCGCCGGTTCCGGCTCTGCCGGAGGCGGGCGCTTCGACCAGTGCGTGCCCCGTGCGGCAGGTGGGTAGTCTTCCAGCTCCCGGACGACACCAGCTGTGTCGGCCTCGACCAGGAGCTCGCTGATGTGTTTGCCGCCCTTGGTCGGCGCGCGCGCCATGACGAAGAGGTCGCGGGCGCGCGTGGCGGCGACATAGACGAGGCGCTTTCGCTCGGCGTCGGCGTAGCTCTTCTCCCTCGTCTTCAGCTGACCGCCGGCGGGCTGCTCGGCCGAGAGGCCATCGAGGGTGAGCAGCCAGGCCTTGCCGTCGCGACGCGCAAACCAGGGGCGCGTGCCCTGGTGCGCGCTCCACCCCGCGGCACCGTCCCAGAACACGACGATCGGGAACTCGAGACCCTTGGCCTGGTGCACGGTCATGATCTGCACGGCGTCGGAGTCCACCGGGTGCGGCGCGTCGAGCTGCACGGGATCGGGGACCCAGCTCCGCATGAGCGCGGTCGCGCCGTCGTAGTCGAGGCGCTGCTCCGCGGCGGTCTGCTCGAGGAGGAGGCAAAGCTCGCGCAGGTGGTCGAGTTGCTGCTTGCCGTTGCGGCCGAGCGCCACGTGGCGGCCAAAGGCTGTCCGCTCGAGCAGGTCACGCGCGGTTTCGCCTGGACCCCGTGCGAAGCGCCTCCGGCGCAGGTCGGTCACGAGCGCCTGTGCGGCCAGGGCGCGCCTGGCACCTGCGTGCCGCGTTTCCTCGCCCTCCTGGCGCGCGCGGACCAGATCGGCGAGATCGACGGCGAAGAAGGGTGGCCGCAGTAGCGCCGCCTTGGCGACGCCATCATTCCAGTCCGCAAGCGCGCGCAATCCGAGCAGGAACTGGATCGCCACGGGATTGCGCAGGAACAACGTGCCGCCCCGTGCCGCGTACGGAATCGCCTGCTCGTCGAGACCAGCCAGCAGCAATGGCAAGTTCGTGGTCGCCAGGGCCAGCACCGCCACATCCCCGAAGGTCGCCGGCCGCTCCACGCCGGTCCGAGGGTCGCGCACCTGGAAGCGCTCCTCCTCGAGCAGCCAGCGCAGGTATCGCGGCAGGGCCGCTCCCTCGAGGCTGCGCCAGTCCTCCGCATTCGGCTTCGTCTTTCCGCAGAAGAGCGGAATGGCGTGCACGACGTCCGCCTTGGCGCCGCGCGCGCCCGCCACGAGGGGCTGGTAGAACACCTCGCCGGTCGCCACGTCGAACGGCGCGCCATCGTCCCCGGGCGCGCCGAGCACCCTTTCGAGGCGCTCGTTGAACCAGGCGATGAGCCCGGGAGCGCTCCGGAAGTTGCTCGAGAGGCTCACCTCGAGCGCGCGTCCTTCGCGAAGCCTCCTGCGAACCTGATCGTACATCGCGACGTCGGCGCGGCGGAATCGGTAGATGGACTGCTTGGGATCGCCGACGATGGTGAGCCTGCCCGGGGCCACCGTGACCTCGTCCGGACCCACTGCCTTGCCGCTCGCATCGCAGAGCAGGATCAATATCTCCGCCTGCAATGGATCGGTGTCCTGGAATTCGTCCACGAAGACGTGGTCGAAGAGATCGCGGAAATACCGCCGCGTGGGAAGGTCCCGCCGCAGCAGATCCCGCAGCACGATGAGCAGATCGAGCTGATCGAGCACCTGATGGCGCGCCTTCACCTTCTCGTAGAGCGCGATGACGACCCTGCGCAGCCTCGCGAGCCGTGTGCCCAGCCACTGGGTGAGCGGGTCCACGATGCGCGAGCGCAGCGGAGGAACGGGCGGGTCGCCCTTGTCGAACACCTTCCAGGCGGCCTTGCCCGCGGGATCGTCCGGGAAGGACCGCTTGATCCCACCCTTGAGGCCGCGACGCAGCGGCACCACCAGCGCGCGGTAGAGGACGAGCGGATCGTCGTCGCCGAGATGCCCCTCGCAAAGCTTCGCCATCGAGCGCAGGAGCTGGCTCCCGGGCGATGCAGACCCGAGCTCCTTGGCGAGCTTGACGAGCTCGCGCAGGGCCTTGCGCAGGGCCGCCAGATCGACCTCCTCCAGCTTCGCCTTCACCTCGACATCGCGTTGCTCGACGAAGCCCCGCACGAGCGAGTCGAGGCCGAAGCGCCCGGTGCCCCACTCGAAGAGCTCCTCCTCGGGGCGCACGCCCGCGGACAGCGCGTCACCCACCGTCTGCTCGGCTTCGCGTGCCTCCTTTGGCGGCACCTGGCCGGCCACGGCCGTGGCCAGCGTGCCGGCCTCGACCGCCTGCATGAGAGCCTCGTAGGCCTCGCGGACGAGCAGCTTCGCGTCCTCGACGAGCTCGTACGAGGGGCCGAGGCCCGCCTCGACCGGACGCAGCCGCAGCAGCCGATCGGCGAAGCTGTGGATCGTGCCGATGTACGCGGTGTCCAGGCCCCCGAGGGCCTGCGCGAGCCGGTCGTGGCGCACGGGCGAAAGCCCCGGCAGCGACAGCGCGTCGAGGACCGCCTTGCGCACGCGCAACTTGAGCTCGCCCGCCGCGCGCCGCGTGAACGTCACCGCCGCGATGCGGTCGATGGACATCGCCGGCAGCGCGTCGTCGCTGGGCGCGATCAGGGCGAGAATGCGATCGACGACGAGCTGGGTCTTGCCGGTGCCGGCCCCCGCGTCGACCAGCACGTTGCGCACGCGCTCGGAGATCGCGGCCTGGCGCGCTGCGTCGTCGTCGGGCGGTGGTTGCGCGGCCTCGCCTCCCCTCTGTGCCTTCTTCGTGCTCACGAGTCATCCTCAGCTTCGACGTCCGGGCGGTGCAGGGCGCGCAGCTCGCCGAGGACGCCGTCCCGGCCCTCGAGCAGGGCCATCGACCGTGCGCTCGCGTCGTCCCCGCAAACCGGCTTGAATGCGCAGTACTTGCACCGATCCCTGTCTGGCGTGCGTGGGAAGGCCCCGGCAGCGAGCAGGCGATTGGCAATCGACAGCCAGTCGAGCCCCTGGTCCCTGAGCTCGTCGTAATCCTCGCCAATGAATGCCCGCGGCTCCACGGCTCGGCCCCGCGTGTCGATGTAGAGGTACGAGACCTCGACCTGCTTGGGTGTCTTCCAGTCGGCGGAGAGGGCCTCGGCCACGAGGCCATAGACGGCGACCTGCAGATCGAGCGACACCTCGACCTTCTCGACCTCGCGCGAGTGCACCTTGCCGGTCTTGAGGTCTCGCACCACCGTGCGTCCCGCCGCGACGTCGAGCCGATCGATCGAACCGCGCACGAAGAGTCGCTCCCCCTTGCGGCCGATCTGCAGCGGCGCCGCGTAGCCGAAGCGCCGCTCCGCCGAGTGGAAGCGGAGCTTGGCGTCCCATTCGTGGCGGACGAACAGCTCGACGTCTCTCCTCAGCCGATCGAGCTGCTGGGCCCGCGGCCCTTCGCCGTGGATGGGTTGATCCTCCATGAGCTCCTCGAAGGCCACCTCGGCCAGCGCGGCCGCCCTTTCGAGCCAGTGGGCGAGCGAGCGCGCCCGCTTCGAGACCTCCTCGCCATGCGCTCGCGCGAACCGCTCGGCCACGCGGTGAAAGAGCGAGCCGTACGTGAGCACGTCGAGCTCGCGCAGCGACGGGGCCTCTGCGGGCTCGCGCCAGCGCAAAAGGTACGAATAGAGAAACTGGTGCGGACAGTTGAGCAGCAGCTTGAGGCTCGAGGCCGAAAGAGGCCGCTCCTTGGCGAGCCCGGGCACCGCCGTGAGGACACCGTCGCCGAGGAGGCCATCCATCGGACCCATCCTGTTGCTGGCGACCAGCTTGCCGACCGCGTTCAGGTCGAGGGCCGGCGTCCCGAGCCACGACGCGGGCACATCGCGCCGGCCGCGGGCGCTGCGCTCCTGCCACGCCGCCTGGGACAGCGGCGCCCGCACCTGGACCGCGAGGTGTGCGCGTCTGGCCGGAAGGAACGCACCGAGCTCCAGCTCCGGGCGGTCCGGAAACAGCTTGGCCGGCGTCCCTTGGGCACCGGTGGATCGACCGAGCGCCGCCGCGGCCTCGAGGAGCACGATCGAGGGCTCGCGCGTGGAGCCCTCGAGTCCCACGCGAGGCGACGACAGCACGAGGCGTTGGGTGGCTCCCTGACATATGCGGAAAAGCGCATGAAGTCCGGCGATCGGGCGATCCCCCGCGCGCGCGAGCCCTGGGATACCGAGCGCCTGGCGCTCGTCGTCGGGCAGCACCGGATCCTCGCGCGGCACGGCGGGCAGGTGGCCCTCGGACAGTCCCAGGATGCGCACGGCGCGGAACATGAGGCCGTCCGCGCCCGCGACGGTGCCGACGTAGACGGCCGGCTCTCCGAATCGCCCGGTGGGCTGGCGGAGACCGGCGAGCGTCTGCTCGATCGTCTCGAGCGCGGCAAAGCCCACGAGCGCGGCCGTCGCGGTGTCGCGCAGGAGCTCTCCTAGGGCCGCGTCGAGGAGCGCCGGGATGGGCGCACCCTGGCTCGGCAGGAGGACGCGGTCCATCAGCAGCGCACGCATGCGCGGCCAGAGCCGCTCGAGCGTCTCCGCCGCAAGGACGGAGCGCATCACGTCCGACACTGCTCCCAGCGCCGGGGCCAGATCGCGCAGGTGTCGGAGCATTCGCTCGTCGTCCTCGCGCTGCCTCTGTACGTTCGGATCGTCGTCGGCTTCCTCGCTTCCGGCGAGGCGACGCTCGAGACTGGCGATGCGCCGCTCGATGCACCCGGGCCACGCGAGCGCCTCGTCGGGCGCATCCGGGCTGCCGCCGAGGGTGCCGAGCGAGTAGGCGAGCGCGAGCGCATCGGCGCGCGATACGTGCTTGGCCTCGCCCTCCGAGGCGAGCCGGAACGCTGGCAGGAGCGTGGCGACCGCATCGAGGGCGAGGTGGGCGCCGAGGGCGCGCAGGACCGCGAGCACCCGTACGCCACCCGCGGAGGCATCGACGGCGCGTCCGCCCTCGATGAAGACCGGTACCTGTTCGCCGCCGGCATCGAGCCGCCCGATGCGCTCGGCAACCATCTGGAGGACCGGGCCGGCGCTCGGGCAAAGAACCGCGATCTCGGCGAGGGGCGTCTGGCGGTCGAGCACCTGCTCGCCGACCCAGGCGGTCACGGCTTCGATCTCGGACTCGACGCCGGCGTGCTCCTCGAGGTGCACAGTGCCGTCGGGGCCCTGGCTTCTGGTGCGACCGGATCGTGCGAGCACCTCGGGTGGGGCGAACAGGTGGGCGCGCAGCAGGTCGAGCTCGCGCTCACCGGCAGGTGCAGCTGGCGAGCCCTCGAGGGCCGCCGCGGCCTGGTCGCCGAGCAGGGCGCGCGCGCGATCGATGACCTGCTTGCGGGGCGGCCAGGCGCACCGCAGAGCGAGGGTCAGCGCCGGCAGGGCGCGCAGGAACCGGGCTTCTGCAGCCCGCACGGCTCCGGTCGCCTGCCCGAGGATCTGCCCCGGAAACGGCCACGCACGCGGATCCACCTCGAGCACGCGTGCAGCCTCCAGCAGCATCCGCGGGCCGGTCCATGACGAGCCGCCGGCTTCCTCCGTGGCGGCCCAGACCGTCGCGAGGTCCTTTGCGCGTGGGCGCACCGCCAGGCGCGAGAGCTCGTCAGTCCGGAGGCCGGCCGCCTCGAGATCCAGGATCGTGCGCGCGATCGCGGCGTCCCAGCCAGGTTGCTGGCGGAGCTGGCCGAGGTCGAAGTAGTCGAACCGGAGGTTCCCGCCAAGCACGCGGCGGACCCGCAAGGGGCGCAGCGCCTCCTCGCCCTCGTGGAACGCCACGCCGGCCGTGAGGAGCACCTCGCGCGCGGCGTCGATCGGGCCGAGAAATCGGGTACCTGTCAGCGCGGCCCCGTGGCCGCTCTCGAGGAGCTGCCGCCGCAGGCAGTGCGCGACGCGCTCGTTCGGCACGAGCACGGTTCGGCAGGGCAGAGGCCCCGGCGCCTCGAGCTCCGCGATGGCGCGCGCCCAGCCGGCGACGTCCCAGATCGCGCGCACCCTCATGCCGCCCCCGCCGACCTCGTCATGCGCACCCCGCCGCATTGTACGCCCCCATCAGTAGAAGTTCGTATGAAAGCGGGGATCGATGCCCTGGACGAGGCGATCGATGTTGATGAGCTCGGGGCCGGACAGCGCGTGGTCCTCGTCCTCGCCAATTCGTGTGGGTTTCTCTAGGAGGGCTCGCACGCGTGCCTCGAGGGCATCGCGGCCGAGACGCTCGGCGCTCCGCAGCGCGCGCCGGCCGTCGAGCTCGCCGTGGTCGGGCGGCTGATGAAGGCGGCGAAGGCCGCGGACCAGCGTGAGGAGCTGCGGTCGCGACAGGTACTCCAGGCGCTCGACGAGGTCCTCGACGAAGGCCTCCGCCGGGACGTCGTCGAAGAAGAAGTAGACCTGCCGATCGTGGTGCGGCCAGAACCGGTACCAGACCGGGTCGGCGTCGGTCCAGTTGACGTTGTGGTCGAAGATGGCGCGGTCGGCCCAGCCGAGCTCCTCGCCGGCGAACGCTTCGCCGGTCGTCTTGTAGAGGAAGTAGGAGAGGCTCCTCGTCCGCCACAGCGAGGAGCACGACCAGACATCGTGGAAGTCGCCGAGGACGGGACTGTTCGGGTACTCGACGAAGTGCCAGTCGCCCCAGTCGAACCCGCTCTCGCCCAGGTAGGCCTCGGGATCGAGGGGATCGAGCTCCCAGATCTGGCCTCCGGGGGACTCGAGGAGCACGTGCTCGTTTTGGATGATCTGCCGGACACGCGCCGAGCGCTCCCTCGCGGTGTCGTCGTACCGGCACACACACGCGAGGACGCCGGGCAGGTACGCCAACTGCTCACGCACCTGCGGTGAGGACAGGCGCGCGAGGTGGCGCGCGTGCGCGACACTGTAATGCCGATGGGCGAGCTTGCGCCGCTCGGTGCGGGTGGGCGCCCAGAAATGGTCGATGCGGTCGTGGATGAAGGCGCGGTCGCCCACCTGGAGTCGCCGGTACACGTCCGCCCAGTGCGCACGGAAGGCCTTCACCGCGTACCGGGTGAGCCGCTCGATCTCGGCCTCTTCCGCCTTCTTCGTCATGGTGTCCCCCGTCAGAACCCGATCGCCCGTGGCGCCGCGTCCTTGACCTGGACCTCGGCGCGCAGCTCGGCCACGAGCGCCTCGGGTGTCGCCTTCAGGTCCAGCGCGCGCAGCCGGCGCCGCACCGCGGCGAAGTCGCCCGGCGTCAGCGTGTGCAGGTGGGACAGTTCCCGCGCCACCGCGCGCGCCGCGTCGCCCTCGAGCGGGCCAGGTAGGTGCTCGCCGAGCTGGCTCTGCAGGAGGAGCATCGCCTGCTCGGGCCGCAGGTACGAAAAGGGGATCTTGAAGACGAAGCGCCGCAGGGCCGCCTGGTCGAGCTGGCGGAAGAGGTTCGTCGTGCAGGCGACGATGCCGGTCGAGGCCTCGAGCTGCTGCAGGAACTCGTTCCCCTGCGAGCCCTCCCAGCTCCGCTCGGCGCCACGCCGGTCGCGCAGGACCGAATCGGCCTCATCGAACAGGAGGACGCTCCGGTCCTCCTCGCTCTGACGGAACGCCGCCGCGATGTTCTGCTCGCACACGCCCACCCACGGGCTCTGCAGGTCCGACACGCGCTTGACGAGGACCGGCCGACCCATTCGCCAGGCCAGATATTTCACCAGCTCCGACTTGCCCGTGCCCGAGGGGCCATAGAGGCACAGGGAGATGCCCCCCTGTCCGGGTTGCCATGCCTCCAGGCGCTTCGCGAGCGCCCCGACGTCCACGGGCGTCGTCAGCGCCTCGGGGCGGTAGGCGCGCGCGTCGAAAATCTGGATGCGGGTCACGTCGCGGCCCGAGACGAGCTTCTCGAGCGGCGCCGTCACGTCCTCGAGCGCCGCGCGATCCGGTCCCCCGTCCGGCGCGACCAGGCGCGCCGCGCCGACGGCGGTGGCGATCTGCGCCGGGCTGACGATGAATCGCTCGGCGAGCGAATCGACGTCCGCGACGGACAGCCGGTGCGCCGTGCCGAGGTGATGCTCCCAGGCGCGGCGCCTCTGGCCACGGCCCAGCTCGCGGAGCTCGATCGCGAAGGAAAAGCGCCGCAGGAAGGCGGGATCGATGCCGCTCGTCTGGTTCGTGATCCAGATGGTCGGGACCGGGTTCGTCTCGAGCAGCAGGTTGAACCACAGCTTCGACATGCGCGCCTTCATGCTGGCGCCACCGAAGGGAAAGCCGCGCCACTCGGCCTCGAACAGGTCCTCGAGCTCGTCGAAGAGGAGCACCGCCCCCTGGCCGAGCAGGCGATTGCCGAGCATCAGCGAGGCGAGGCGCTCCTGGGCACTCGGCGCGTCGCCCTGGGCGTCCTCCCGCCCGGCCTGGTAGAGCCGCGTGCCCACACGCGTCGCCAGAAGACGGGCGAGCTCCGTCTTGCCTGTTCCCGTCGGGCCGTAGAAGAGGACGTTCACGCCTCGCTGGCGGCGCGCGATGGCCCCGCGGAGCAACGCCTCCGCGGTCGCGATGGCCCGGGCGAGCGGCTCGTACGCGTCCAGCCCGAGCGTGGGCGGCGCGAGCGAGGGCAGGAACCGGTCCACGATGCCGTCGCGGTCGAGCCCCGGGACCGTGAGGGTATCGACGAGCGTCGCTGACAGCTCGAGCTTGTTCTCGAGCGAGAACCGCCCGTTGTCCACCTTGAGCAGGCCACTGTGGAGGAGCGGCGCGCCCGGAGAGAGAGCGACCATGACGTCCCGACGCGGCAGCGCCGTCGCAAACGCCACGACAGCCGCCGCGCCGGAGAACGTCAGAGAGCACTCGTGCGAGGTCAGGCTCTCGAGGCTCGTCACGAGCCGGTGCACCACGAGGAACTGCAGCACCGCGCAGTCGACCGGGCCGAGCTCGAGCATGTCCGCGAGCGTGGCGAGGTTGTCTCCGAGCGGCCCCGGGGCGTCTCCGGGCACCACGAGCTTGCCCCGCGCCTGCCGGTGTACCCGCTTGAGGACGCGGCGAAGGACGTCCGACAGCTCGATGTCCTCGGTGCCGCGAACCGCCTTGGCGACGAAGCGTCGGACGAGCTCGTTGCCATCGAGGGCGTGCAAGACTGGTGTCGGGTCGAGCAAGGTCCCGGACCCCATGAGGAGGTTCTTCGCATAGCAGGCGGCCAGCGGCTTCAGGTCGCCGTCGCTCAAGATGAGCGGCCGTCGGACGGAGCGGCAACGGCGAGCGGGCCTTGGCTTCTTCATCGCTGTCTCTGGATTCGAGCCTACGGGCGCGACGGACATGAGTCGGCGCCGGGCATGAGCTCTGCGATGAAGGTCGGTCACAGCCGCCGCGACCTGCGCGGCGGTGGGTGTCCGGGATCTGTGCGGGTCCCTACGAGGGCGGTGTCGGGCCGTCTGGGTACAGCGCGCGCAGCGCCGTCGCACGTGCCACGAACGCGGCGCGGAGCTCCTCTGGCCGCACGATCGTGGCGTTCCCGCCGAAGCCGAGGATCCAGGACACGAAGCCGTCCTCGCTGCCGAGCACGGTTCGCTCCGCCGAAAACGTGCCATCGGTATTGCGGCGCCAGGACTGGAAGCGCTCCCGGACGAACGTCCCGAAGCGCGCGGAGAACCGCAGCTCCGCCGCCTGCGCCTTCGCGAAGGTGAAGAGCCGCGCCGGGTCCGTCGGCAGGCGCGCCTCGAAGGTGCGCGTCCCTGTGCGCACCGCGCTCAGGCGATCCACGCGGTACGCGCGGATGCCGACAGCGTGCACCGACCAGGCCTCGAGGTACCAGTGGCCCCGGTGCACGAAGAGGCGCACCGGCTCGACGAGCGGCGTGATGGTCGAACCCGTACTCGGCGCGAAGTACTCGAGCGTCACCTCGACGTGTCGGGCGATGGCGTCCTCGAGCGCGTCGTGACACGGCGAGCGTGGTGGCTCCTCGATGGCCACCATCCGGAGCAGGCTGTCCACGAGCGTATCCACCTGGCCGGCGTCGTCGCCCGCCGGGAAGGCGCGCCGCAGTCGCTCGACCGCGCGCGCGAGCGGCTTGCCGCCCGCATCACCGAGCGCCCGGAGTGCAGAGAGGATTGCCGCTCCTTCGATCGCGGTCAGCCGCGGCGGCCTCGCGAAGTGCCTCGGCACCATGCAGTAGACGCGCCCGCCCTGCAGGTGGATGTCCAGCGAGTCCCCGCCCCCGTCGCCCGGCAGCGCCGTCTCGCGCGCGAGCTCGAGGTCGTCCCAGAGCCCTGCGAGGCTGCGGTACCCCGCGAACGCGAGGACTTCCCTGTAAGGGACGCCGCGCTTGCCCTTCTGGGCCACGAACGGGATCACGACGAGCAACCGCTCCACCGCCCGGAGGAAGTCCGGCTTGCTGACCGGTGGCGCAGGAGCCGCCGTGGCCGGGCTCGCCGGGATCGTAGTCGGAGTGGGCTCTGGAACGGGCGCCTCGAGACTGGACAGCGCGAGCGTGGTGGCCAGCATGGCTTGCGCCTGGGTACGCGCCTCCTCGGGCGCCACGACCTCGGCCTCGGGGCCCCACGCCAGCGTCTGACGCACGAGGCCCTCGAGGTTCCGCACGGACACGGTCACGCGCTTGGCACCGCTTTCCACAGCCTCGACCTTGCCGCCGGGTAGCAGGCCGCTGGCGATCTTCGCGAGCCCACCCGAGAAGCGGACGGTGGCCTCTCGCGGCGCGTGGACCCAGAAGTCCCACTCCTTCTGCCCGACGAACACGCGGATGTCGAAGTCGCGGGGGACCTGGTAGTCCGGCTTTCCGGGCTCCTTGCCGTTGATCGTGATCGTCCGGACGCGCGCCGGGTAGAACACGCGCAAGGCCTTCCGCTCGTGGCAGTAGCCCACGAAGAACCACACGTTCCGCCGCCACGCGAAGCCGTAGACGTCCACCTCGCGCTCGAGCTCGTCGGCCCTGGCGGCCGTGAAGTACCGCATCCGGATGCGCTTCCGGCTGACCATCGCCTCCTTGACCGTCGCCTGCACCGCACGCTCCGCGCTGCGGTCGATGTCATCCTCACGCTGCACGACAGCCGGTGGCGCCGCCGCGTCCGGATCCGCGCCCCGCACCTTGCGCAGCGCCGCCTCGAGCTCGGCCCCGAACGGATGGGCCCCGAGGCGCATCGCCGCCTGGCCGGCCATCCACAAGACCGCGCGCTCCTCGGGAGTGAACTTCAGGGCGGGGAGGTGGCACCGCTCGGGCAGGATCTCGTAGAGGCGGTCATCCTTCTCGAACTCGATCGGGATGCCTGCCTCGACGAGCGCGTCCTTGTCGCGCGTCCACTTCTTGTCCTTGGCATCCGTGCCGCCGGAGTAGTCGTCGGGGAAGGCCTCCCAGACATCGTCGCGGGTAAAGGGCTCGCCCCGGGCGAGCATCCACTCAGCCAGGCGCATGAGGCGCTTGGCGGGGGCGGCGTCGCGCGAGCGGGGCTTCACGGAGGAAATCGTAACACCCCTACCATCGAACCACTCGCGGTACTCGCCGACCAGAGGAGGCGACCACCATCTCGACAACCATGCGCCTGCCTTCGGGTCCATGGCTGACATGGAGCGGATGGTCGTCACCGTAGAGGTAGAGCCGGTCGAACGCCGTGTTCTCGAAGACCCATCTGGCTACGGAGGTCGACGGACGGTCTGGAATCCAAAGGTCCACGGCCGCCCCGAGTCTGGGACAAACCGGTAGACCGGCTTCGTTGCGCTCGTGGGACGCATGCTGGTCCAACGCGGGGGCGATGCGGGCCGAGATCCGGCGCGTCAGGCGAGTCGACGCGAAGCCATATGAGAGATGCGGCCGGCCCAAGGCGACGGTCAGGGGATCGAGGATGTCGCTGCCAAGCTTGCGAAGCGCTTCCCAGGTTGCTTCCTCCCGGGGAAGGTTGTCGATCGGCTCGCCACGCAGCGCGTACTCGTGCCAGGTTTTGCCGCACTCGATCAGCTCCCGGTATGTGAAGATGGAGCCACACGCGGCATCGAGGTTGATGGAACCAGACATGGGTGCGCTAGACGTCAACGTTGCGCATTTTGCTCACCTCGTCGCTGAGCTGCCGATCGGGAAGCGCCTGCCGGATGCAGTGTACCTGCACGAGGCGGCCTTGGAGCGGGTATCCGACGCCTTGCGCGACATTGTCGATCGTGCGCGGGATTCCGCCCAGATGAACGGCGACTGGAACGTAGTCAAGTTTGCCGCCGCAGAGGCTCGCCTGTCCTTTCTCTGGTATCCACGGTTCTTCGAGGAGGGTTTTCCGGCTCTGGCGGCGTCCACGGTTGTGGACCTGAGCTCGGGCGAGATCACTCGCCGCGTCTATGGCCAAGAGAACCCGCCCATCCTGCATCGAAAGGAGGCCATGCTGCCAGGCGATCATCCAGCAGCACCCGAGGCCGCGGCACTGACACGCGCTGCAGAAGCCTTCGGCCTGTTCTCGGACACGCACAGCATCGGTCAGAAGCAGCGCTGGCAGGCGAGGCTCGATAGCCTCGGCCTCAAGGTGAACGGTCACCACATCGAGTCCGTCTGCCCTGGGGAGCAAGTGGCTCGCCACCGCACGGCCTTGACCCGCTACGGCCTTTCGACGCCGATGCAGGCCCTTTGGCGACATGGGTTCTTGGACGGCGGCTCTACCGTCTTCGACTACGGGTGTGGGAGAGGCGACGATTTGCGTGCCCTCAAGGCGCGGGGGCTGGACTGCGCGGGATGGGACCCGTACTTCGCTCCGCACGAACCTAGGCGCCCTGCCGACGTCGTGAACCTCGGCTTCGTTCTCAATGTCATCGAAGACCAGGAAGAGAGAACGTCGGCCCTGCAAGCAGCGTGGGCGCTTGCCGGCAGGTTGCTCGTGGTCGGCGTTCTCATCGGAGGTCGTAGCGCCTATGAGCGCTGCAGGCTGTTCCGTGACGGAGTGCTTACCGCCCGCGGTACCTTTCAGAAATACTTCGCCTCCGGCGAGTTTCGCGAGTACCTCGAGGCCACGCTTGGTCGGGAACCCATCGTGTTGGCGCCCGGCATCGCGTTTGTGTTCCGCAACGACGCAGACGAGCAGGCCTTCCTAGCGCGTCGATCCAGGACAAGGACAACCGCGCCTCCCCCTATCCGCCCACGAGCCGATCGCCCGGTCGTGCCGCGACCGCCGCGTCAGGCCCGGGCCCGTGCGCCGAGCAAGTGGGAGGCTCATGCCGAACTGGTCGACGCCTTCTGGACGGCATGCATCACGCTGGGTCGCATTCCAGAAGCGGACGAATTTGCGAGCCTCGGCGAGCTTCGATCTGTGCTCGGTCTGCCGACTACCGTGCTGCGCGCACTGCTCAAGCAGCGGGGCACGGAGGCCATGGGGGCCGCTGAAGCTGCGCGCCGAGAAGACCTGCTGGTGTTCTTAGCGCTGAACGTGTTCGAGCGACGCCGATCCTTTGGCGCGCTGCCGGAGGTTGTGCAGCGCGACGTCAAGGCACTCTTCGGTTCATACGTTGCGGCGCAAACCGAAGCGCAGGCTCTCCTCTTTTCAACTGGCAGAGTTGAGACGATCCGAGAGGCCGCGACAATCTCAGCCTCTCGGGGGATCGGCTACCTGGACGGTGACCATTCCTTGCAACTCCATACCTCCCTTGCGCGGGATCTCCCGCCAGTGCTTCGCGTCTATCTAGGCTGCGCCGCACGGCTGTATGGTGACGTTGAAACGGCGGATCTGGTGAAGGTACATATCCAGTCCGGCAAGGTGTCGTTAATGAGCTATGAGGATTTTGACCGGCCGATCCCTCTTCTCATGGAACGAGTCAAGATCAACCTGCGACGTCAACAGATCGACTTCTTCGAGTACGGCTCCTCTGAGCTGCCAAGCCAGCCCCTGTACCTCAAGGCGCGCTACATGGGGCCGAACCTCCCCCACTTCGAGGAGCAACTCGCTTTCGACAAGCAGTTGTCATCCATCCAAGGCCTTGACCTGAGTGGCTTTGGCCCGTCCGTCCCGACTCTCGAGGCAATCTTGGCGTCAGCCGGCGTCAGAATGGATGGATACACGTTGGTGCCGCAGGTGCCGCAGGTTGGCTCTCGAGGGGAGTGAGCCGGAACGCGTTCACGTTCCTGCCGCGGCTGGCGATCGATGCTTACTGGGGGTCCGGCACGGTGGGGGGCACTGCCGTCGGATGTGCCTTTTCCATTGCATCTCGGATAACTTGCCTTTCAGGAGCGGAAAGTTCAGCGCCCAATAGGTTGAGGGCATCACAATATGCGTCGGTACACTCCTGAAGAATCTTTAGGTGCGCCTTCTTGTGCTTTGTAGACTTGTCTAGGTCTTGAAGAGAGATGTTCTCCTCTTCGCAATAGTCTGCCAGCCGACGACTGAAGTATGATTTCGCGACATCTGCGCGACAAGCAGAGATCGTATCCGCCACCGACGGTCGGATCTCGACATCCCCAGCGGACCAGATCTCAAGCAGGATATACCTGAACTTGCCCCATTCATCAGGCTTCAGCTCGTTCGGGATTACGATCCGTCGCAATGTCTTGGCACTCTCGACCACCTTCAGTGTCCCGCTTCCCACCGATCCAGTGGCATGTCCCACGAACGTGCTAGCCAACTTCCGCACGGATGCGTCGTCGGTCGGCTTGAACCAAGCGTTCAGCGCAGCCACGAACCTAGAAACCAGCGCCTCGTCGGAGGCGTCTCCGTAGAGAATTCCGCCCCGGCCGGAATTGGCCTTCTCCATGGCAAGAAATACGGTGTTAAACAACGCCGTCTGAAATGCAGCAGTGTTGATTGTTTCCTTGTAGAACAACGTTACTGCACGCACCGCTTCAGCGTTCTTTCCATCCGCGAACTTGGCTTCCTTCTCACCCAGAAGGTTGGCGGCGCGCGTACGTGCAAAGGCAGCCTGGTGCTTCTGCAGCCTGTCCCAGGTTGCCTTGAAGTCGTCGCGAACGGCCGTCAGCTCGGCAGGAGCCCCGCCGGCCGGGAACTTGTCCTTGAGCTCGGACTCGATCGCCTCCATATACGATTGACATACCCTGAGAATTCCCTGGCCCTCGAAGAGCATCGCATGACACTGCGTATCGCTCTCGTTTCGAAGGCGAGTCTCCAGGTTTAGTGCCGCTTGAGCCATTGCCTCGAATGGCCAGAACTGCTGAAAGATGCGGAGAATGTGCTTCCCGTATCTCAGCTCAAAGGAATCTGCTAGCTTTGCTATTGCCTCCACCGTGAAAGTCGTCCTGGACACGGCACGGGCCCCCTCAGCTCCCAGGAGATTGGGACCGTCGAGGCGGCGGAGGCAGTCGCTGATATTCTTGACGTTGCCGTACTTCCTAGCCGGTGCGTTCAGCCCAGTCACCTCCTCATCCAAGAGAAGGAGTCGCTCGATCATCGAATAGATGGGCATCACACCGGAGAAGGCCACCGTCGAAGTGACCTGAACCTTGTTCTCATCGGAGTCCAACTCGAAGTTCCAAAGGCGCAACGCACTCGGTGAGGCCGGAGAGATATTCTTGACCTGCGTCAACACACGCCTTTCAAAATGAGCGATCGCGTCGTAGTCATCGAGAAGAATGTTGCGAGCGTCGGATACGGGCCTGGCGTTCTTGTTCAGGGCTAGGAAGACCGAGCGGCAGGCTTGGACTACTTTCGTTTGCCGACCGCTCTCACCATCGAGCTCAGGAAACACGCAGATCACGATTGGCAGCGAGATGCCCTGGAGATTGTCTCGGAGGATATCCTTCGACCACCGTCGGTAGTATCCCTGGAAGGCGGCTGTCTGGTCGGGCCAGGACTTCATGTTCCTGTAGAGAGCCAGGAGCGCCATGGCACGGTGCTGTCCATCTACGATAACAACGCGCGTCTTCGACGTATTCAGCCGCAGACGCGCGTTGTCGAACTCCTTGAGTTTGGAGAGCTTCTCGCGAAGCTCGAACTCGAACACCTCATCGCCGACTGTTCCGGAGCGGATCTGCCGCTTCACGACAACATTGGCGGCGTCTCGGATCGGAACCTCAGTGACCTTTGGATAGCAATCAAGGAGCTGCTTGTCGACGGAGACGGGGATCGCGACAGCAACGATGGGCGGGAAAAACTTGACCTGCTCGCCCCTGCCGACCGAGAGCAGGTAGGGGATCAAGCTAGATGATACCCGAGCGTCGTCGATGTCCCGTTGCATGATCTCTTCGAAGCCCAGATCTTTCGCTCCGAAGATCTCGCGAACCGGTACTAGGTTCTCGAAGAGGCGCTGCTGGTGACTGTCATCCAACGGGAACCGGACGTGGGTTTGAATGTAGCGCACAAGGATCGAGCCATTGCCCAGCTTCGGCTGGACCACGAACGACCCAACAGCGCCTGAGATTTCCAGATCGAGGGCCGATGCCTCGTCGGAGTCGTCATCCTGTACCATGTCTCAGTTTCTCCCACAGAGTGGATAGTTGATGCGATTCAATATGTTCTCGACATCAACACGGATATCGGGATCGATCGCAATGTCCTGAATGAACACCCGGAGATTGTAGGTTGAGAAGCCGCGAATGCGCACAGCCTCTAGTGCGAAGGAATGGCTCACCTTCGAATCTTCGTCGGGCTCTTCCAGGGAGGGTTCCTCTTCTGCCAGGAGCCTAGCCTCTCCTAAACGCTCGATCCATCGCTTGTGCGCTCGCAAACGGCTCCTGAGGTTCTGAGCCATTCCGATGTAGAGGGGAGACGAGAATACCGGAACCATCGTCGTGAGAGCTTCCTTGAGGGTTCGCAACCGCATCGGGGAGTTCGCGATGCGAGTAACGAGGCTGGCGGAGACTTCACTGACATACGGAACGGGTCCAGAGAAGGTTGGCTTGAGAGCGCCAGCGATTTGAACTAGATAGGGCGTTTCTGAGTAGTAGGAAAAAACGAACTTCTCGAGAAATCGGCGTGCCACAGCTTCCTTGTCTGATGCACTCGTGGCGCTATCGATGTCTCGCAAGCACACTTCGATATCAGCATCTGAGAGTACCAACTGGTGGTACCAGGCGTAGATACCAGGTGCCTCGGGAGCCTGATCGAGCTGATGAAACTGGAGCGGTGTCATCGAACTAGAGCTCGCAGATGAGGCAAGCCCTCTCGTCGGGATCCTCCTCGGGCTGTTGGGCTAGCACACGCAGCAGCGAAGAGCCTGGATGGCGGACACCCGTGGCACGGCTGTCCTTTCGTCGGATCTCTTCCATGCGCGCAGGCTGCGTCATTTCGTCCAAGGTCTCGTTGCTCTGCCAAGTGTAGCGGTGGCCGGTCGCAGGGTCGATCTTCTCGTAGGACATGGCCGCTGCAAAGAGTTCTGGGTGGTTCTCTTTGAGGCCGACCCATTCTGCCTTGCGTTGGAAAAAACAGAAGTAGCAGCCGGATCGTGTGCGCCACTTGTAGTAGTCAGGAATTCCGACGCCGCTCTCCTCCAGAAGACGGAAGACGTCAGCCTTCACAATGCCGTCCTCCTTGAACGGAAACACGGCACGGATGTTCGGCTTTGTAGAGACGTAGCCCTCGCGATCCTCGTCTGCTCGGATCCCGACGTAGCTCACCACTGGATCGTCGCCGACGTACGCTTCGAAGGGCTTGAGCTTCAACTGGCGGGTGCACCACCGCATCCGACTAGAAGGTAGATAGCCACCATAGACCTCGAGCCAATGGTCGAAGCCACGTTCGGAGTTGAGGCGGACGATGGGCTTGCCTAGGTAGGCCTCAAGCCGACTCAGGTACTCGTAAGTCTCGGGCAGCTCCTTCCCAGTGTCGCAGAACGCGTACTCCATCACGGGAACCCTGTCCCGCATGTAGATGGCGAGGGCCGAGCTGTCCTTGCCCCCTGAGAGGCTGAGGATATGCCGCGTGGGCTTTGCTGGAGTGCTCTCAGGCATCGTAGTGCTTTGAGGCCACGCGAGACGGCAGGCCAGCCGCTGGTGCAACCTCGATGATCGTTTGGGCGGCGCGGGCAAGGGCCGCGAGGGCGTGCTGCGCCGGTTGCCCACCTTCAGTCCAGCCCACTGCCCGCAGGATAGCCGCTTGCAGGTCGCGGACCAAGTCCAGGTCGCTCTCAGGGATCGCCACGACCTTTTCGATCTCTGTCTGGTGAGGTTGGGTGATGGACAGCCGGATGAGATTGTGCGGCCCATCGCCCGTACGATTGATCTGGACCGCTAGGGACTCAAGCGCCCGGAACTTAGGGACCAGGCGGGCCAACTTCGCTTGCATTCCCTCGAAGTCGGTGTCGTTCCATCGAACGGGCGGCTTGGTAGCCAGGTAAGTTGCCACCGAGACGATCCACTCCTCAGGGGCAAGGCCGTTGTCCCCGGCCCGCATGAGAAAGGCCTTCAGCTCTGGCTCCCCGGACAGCGCCATCAGGCGCGCGGCGCGCGGCGCGAGCTCGGCGTGCAAGGGGGACTTCGCGTGGCCCAAGTCAAAAGCGACCTTGATGTGTCCCTCGATCTCCGTGAGAAGCGTGGGGTACGCATTCTGGAGTTCGCCAATGGACCTCCGCAACGTGACGAAGAAGCGCTCCACCTCGTCGACCTGTGCCTTTGCCTTAGCTTCGAAGGGTGTGCACTCGCAGGCGATCGGCAGGTCGCGAAAGAGGAGGGGCGCTGGCTCCTTCGCGCGCACCAGCGTGTTTCTCACGTTTTGCGCAATCGGAGACAGGCGCTTCGTCACACGAGCAAAGTCGGGGAGATCCGCGACGAACTTCACCAGGGACTTCACCACGGCCAGCAGGGTCGGATGGTCTGCGTCGCCGGCAGAAAGCAACGCACGACCGAAGCGCTCGAATACCTTCGCACGCACGCCAGCAATCTTGAACCGTTGCAGGTCGAACTTCTCTGGCCAACGCAAGAGCCGTTCCATGATTGGAGCGGTCAGGCCGGGCACGAAAGAACCTTGCTCGTAGAGCGCGACCTCCGTTTCCAGATGAATCAAGGCGGCCCAAACAAGCACCGGGGCAAGTCCGTCCTTGATGCCAAAGGGAGGCTTGGCCAGCTCAGCATACAAATCGGCAACTGAAAGCCGCCGGTCCTCAGTGCTCGCCAGGAAGGCCTGGATGGCGGCCCATGCAGCTTTCATCGAGGCGCTAGTCGGCGCTGCGATGGTGGGCTTGCCCTTGATCTTGCGATGGAGTCCGTGGGCTTCCAGCACAGAACGGTACATGCTGACCTCCGGGGGGAACGCTTCGAACCCGAGGCGATTCTCCTCGGCGTGGAGGAGCATCGCCTCGAGAAGGTTCCGTCGGGCCGCTGCCGCCGCCGATGACAGGTTTCGGCGATTCAAGAGCTCGTTGAGGACGATCGGTGCGTGGTCGTAGACCTGGTCGCAGACATCTGAGACGCAGCGGCTGAGATCCGGCGCTTCCTCAACAGGCAAGCGTTCACCCTTGTAGTACCAGTCGCACGCGCCGGGGCTCCCACCGTCCATCAGGCGACCAGCCTCCTCGTGAATCAGGCGCTGTGTCTCTGAGATCCGAGCTGACAACTCACGCCTCGCGACCGGATCGCGGCCTAGTTCGTGCGTGTTGCTCTGAACCCATTCCAGCGCCGCGAGTTCTGCAGCGAGGTCAGCGAGGTGGCCGGCATTCCGCGGGACGCCGATGACAACCGGCTTCGTTCGGTCAGCCATGACGGTAAACCACAGCATCTTCTGGCTGACGAGTTCTCGTACAGAGCCTACATCCCCACCTGCACGGGCCAGCGCGATCAGGATGCCCCCGTCGGCATCAGGTCCAGGCTGTATCTGCATCTCGGCCTGAATCTCATCCGCTTCGACGTAGCGAACCTCGAAGTAGCGCAGCGTGCCGGTATGAAATAGGTGCCGCCTAGCGACCACCGGGCGAGGTGGGATCATCTGGGTCAAGCGACGGGCAAGGCCGGTACGAGTGTCGGTCTGATCGAAGGCCGACCTTACGAGGTCGTCCAGGTTGAGGTCGCTACCCTCCCAGATCTGGTACGCATCGCGGTACTTTCGATAAATGACCGCTGATGACCTCGCAAGGCGGTCGATACTGGCGGTCACATGCTCGCGGCAGCCCGCTGAACCATCATCAAGGGCTGCAAGCAGAACCGCAGAGGATGCGCGAACCCCCGCGGCATCCCCGATGATTGAAAGAAGGCCCGCAGCCTTCAGGAGGCGCACGTCCATCTGATCGCCGTCGCGAGGGATTCTGCGCAAGGCGGTATCGATCTCTGACCATACTCGGCCATCTACGCCGAAGAGCTGAGGCCCCAGGGTCGCTACGACATAGTCGTAGAGCTGATCGAGCGTATAGAGCGAACCGCGGGCGTCCTTGCCCGGTGCGCGATCGAGATGCGCCCGGAACCCAAGCGGCTCTCCGGAGCAAAGGAAGCTGAACAGTGACCGTTCGTTCTGCGCTAGCCTCGCACGGAACAACGGACCAAGCACCAGGGCCGTGAGGGGATGTAGAGGAAAGACTTGTGCTAGCTCCCGCCGCAGCGCGGTCTCGCGCTTCTCATCCCCCGCGCTCGACAGACGGGCGACCTCTCCCACGAGGTTACCGAAGTCGGCCTCGATAGGCTTCGGCAGCGCCCTGGTGCGTTCGAGGGCCGCGCCAACCAGCTTGAGGAGCTGGTCTGCTTCCTCCTGGAAGGCGATGTCTTCGAAGCGTCCCTGAACCTTGGCCCACTCGTTGCGGTGGGTCGCACCGAGCCGGGTGGCGTACCGTTCGATGCTCTGATGTAGGATTGTAATGAAGAGGATGGGGCTCGTGGATGAGCGATTCGCAGCCTCCGCCAGCTCTTGGAGGAGCTGTACGTCACCTCGCGCCGGTGAGTGCGCCGCGTGCTCAAGGCACTTGCCGGCCTCATCGAGAATCACCACCAAGCCCGCACCGGGCTGTGCCGAGTTGCGGACTTTGAGCGCCGCCTCTTCGAAGAGCTCAACCACTTGGCGGACGCCGATCTGGCGCCCACGCTCAGCATTCTGCAAAGCGGATCCGATATTGCGCAAGATCGTCGGCTTGGCGCCGCGCCCGCTCCAAAATCGCTCGAGACTCTTCCCCAGCGCACGCAATAGGACGAAGTCGAGTCCGCTGCGCTCGCCGGTCGCTAGCACCGTTACGAAGCCGCCCCGTTCGGGCAGGAGCCTCGTGATCCGTCGATGGAGATCCGGGTCGGCCGTCCTGACGAGCGTGCGCGCTGCCTCGGCGCGGGGCTCCCTGGATTCGCTGACCAGGCTCGCCCAGAGCACGGCAAGGGCGGACTTCCCGGTGCCGTAGGGGCCGGTGATGCTGCAGGCTCGCTGTTGCGAGTCGCTCTCCAGCCCAGCCGCGAGGCGCCCTAGCACGCCGCGAACCAAGGGCGTCACGATGTATCCGCCCAGGGCACCGTCACTGCGGGCGTCGCGCTCGAGGTGGATGGACTTTTGATAGCGACCGCGGACTGTAACGAAGTCGCTCAGCTGTTGGTGGCTCATGGCTGTCTTCAAGCCTTGGTGCGCCGGTAGTGGGCGCGCAGGACGTGGAGAGGATCAGGAACTTCGAGAACTAGGACCTGCTTCAGCCCGGCAGTCTCATCGTAGGTAAGCTTGCCCTTGGTCAGGTGGTTGAGGCTGTCCAATCGACGCAGAGTGCCCGCCTCGCTGAGGCAGAAAACCCGACCCGGCGAGCCCGGGGTGAACAGCAACTCCTCGAGAGAGAGTGTGCTGCTCTTGTGCTCGCGCAAACGAAGGAACTCGATGAGTCCGTACGCGAAAATCTCGTCGGGCAGGGACGGATGATCACCACGACGAATAGTCAGGGTTGCTCCATCGCTCCCGAGGCCGAGTAGTCCGAGGTCGACCAGGGGGCAGTCGAGGGTGTCCTCG